>Ga0256827_10001078_pt1 | contig 17201 bp, 12 predicted proteins | sample CV84metaG_FD_185977 | JGI IMG/M metagenome (GOLD analysis project Ga0256827, IMG submission 185977) | Hydrothermal vent microbial communities from East Pacific Rise, Pacific Ocean - CV84 | ecosystem: Environmental > Aquatic > Marine > Hydrothermal vents | place: Pacific Ocean: East Pacific Rise... | reverse complement strand
AAACTACAAAAAGCTCATCTAAAAATAGCCAATAAAAGAAAAGATTTTTTACATAAACTCTCAAATGAAATCACAAGTGAGAACCAAACAATCGTGATAGAGAAGTTAAAGATAAAAAATATGACCAAAAGTGCAACAGGAACTCTAAAAGAGCCTAAAAAATCAAGTGGAAAACGAGGATTAAATAGAGTAATAAGTCAACAATCTTGGGGACTCTTTTTTGAGATGTTAAAATATAAAGCAGAGAAAAAAGGTGGAGAGGTTATTGAGGTTGACCCGAAATTCACTTCTCAAAAATGTTCTTGTTGTGGTCATATATCTAAAGAGAATAGAAAGAGTCAAAGTAAATTTAAGTGTATTAAATGTAATTTCAAACTTAATGCAGACTTGAATGCCTCTTTGAATATTCTAAATACCGTGGGACACATGGAGAAAGCTTCTTAAATATCTAAACATTAGTTTGGAGTTCAGAAGAATCCACCTCCTTTAGGGGGTGGAGTTGTCAAATATAAGTATAAAGGATGAATTTATTTAATCTTTTTTTATTCATAAAATAAATTACGAAGAATATTTCATTAATGCCTTAATAATCTTCTCAATTTTTTGCATCTCTATATCTTTATGATAAACAATGTAGAAGCTTCGAATCATAGGGTGTTCTTTGATTCGTGACATAAAGAGTATTTTAGATTTTATTTCATCTTCTATAGCTCGTGAAGATACGATAGTAATCGTAGGATGTTTAGGGTTTGGTTTAGACCATCGTACACTTTGTATCGAAGCAGTGGTGTTATCTATTTTAGAGATAGAATAAAAATCCCTATGAGAGACATCTATTTTTTTAAAAAAACGATGAATTAATTTGTTTATAGGAGAACTCTCTTTTTGACAGATAAGTTTATATTTGGATAAATCTTTTTTGTCTATAAAAGGCTCAAGTTTTATATTTGAGCAGATAACCATCTCATCATTATTTATCCACTCTTTTGCAATAATATCTTTATCAAAAGTTGGTGTTTCTATTATTCCCAAATCCAGCTCTTTTGCTTGTAACTTAGCGATAACATCCACACAGTTGCTAATATTTACATTGACAACACTTTGGTTCGCAATATTAATATTCTCATTTAATTCACCAGGAAGAATGTATGACCCGATAATATAGGTTGTTCCTAAGCGAAAAGATTTTGTTTTAAGTGTAGTTTTCATTATTGTTTTAACCTATAATAAGTATTAGATTTAATTATACTTGATTTATAATTAGATGAAGGGTATGTTAAATGTGTTTCTCTTGTAGTACAATAAATATGTGTAGAAAACTACACATATTTTTTAAAATTAAATTTATTGTTCTTTCTTATCCATCGCTCGTGCATTGTCCATAAGCACAGGTACAAAGATGAGTGATACTAAAACAGCTGCTACCGTACCAGAAATTAATGCAACTCCTAAACCACCAAAGATTGGGTCTCCTGCGAGTAGGGCAGACCCCAAAATAATTGCCACAGCAGTTAATAGAATTGGAGTGGCTCTTGTTGCTGATGCTAAAGCAATCGCACGTTTCTTTTCCATTCCTTCATTGTTAATTAATCCCATTGCAAAGTCAATAAGCAACAAGGAGTTTCTTGACGAGATTCCCATTAGAGCAATAAATCCAATCAAGGAGGTTGCTGTTAAAAAGAATGTCTGTTCGGTAACCAAGTCTGCTACCCAGTGACCTAAGATAACCCCAATAAGTGAAAGGAATGAACCAATAAGGATAATACCACTTAGTGCAAAACTTTTGTAATAGATAACCAATAGAAAGAAAATAAGAACCAAGGCTGATATAAATGCAGCCCCTAAATCTCTAAAGGTATCAAGCGTTACTTTCATCTCTCCATCCCAACGTAATAAGTACTCTTTACCTGTTTTTTTATCAGTGAGTTCAAGGTCGAACATGTAGGTTGAAAAAGGTGCATTTTTTACATCATACTCTTTTGAAAAATACTCTACCATTTTTGCTCGTGCATCCAAAAGAGGATAAACTTGTGAAACCATATCGGTTTCAGCAATGACGTTAATCATACGTTTTAAATCTTTGTGCATAATGGTTGGTGTTGATTTAATTGGTACAATAGTCACGATTTCTGTTAACGGTACCATCATTCCCATTTTATTCATAAGGTTTAATGATGCTAATTTAGATCGAATAGCATCTCCACTACGTGAGCTTAACTCTTTAGTATCTTTACTTAGTACTAAAAAAATAGGTATCTGAACCGAACGGTTTTCAGAGTTTTTTGTAGCAATAGCCATTCCTTCAAATGCTAGATACAGAATATTGTTAACTTGCTCAATACCTAAGCCTGAACGGGCAATCTTTTCAATATCTGGAATCAGTTTAAATTTATCATAAATATCATCGGACATAATATCAACATCAACCAAATCTTTGGTATTGGCTAATATATTGGCTACTTCCACGGAGAGCTTTCTACTTTGCTCAATATCGTTTCCATGAACTTCTACTACAATTTGAGCCAAAGTAGGAGGACCAGAAGGTTGTTCTACCAGTTTAATAACTGTTCCTGGAACAATCGGTTCACAGTCTCCTTTTAAAATAGGTCTTAATCGTCCTGTCATTAAAAATGATGGTTCTTCACGATCATGTGCATGGGTTAGGTTAATTGAAATTTCAGCAACATTTTCTGTACGCTTCATCATTGAACCTTTTACCAATCCTGCATAATCCAATGGAATACCTTGTCCATAAAAAATAGACATATTAAGTATCTCTTTTTCTTTTCTTAAGACATCCGTAATACAGCTTGTAACCTCTCTGGTTTGCTCAATCGAACTTCCTGTTGGTGTATCAATATAAATAGAGTAGGTTGCTGCACTTTTCCCTGGAAGCATTCTTGCTAATACTCCACCACTTGGAAACATTAAAAGTGATGCAAAAAATGCAACAGCTGTTAAAACAATAACCAAGGTTTTCCTAAGTTTTGTTTGTAAAATCCAAAAGATAAAATTTTCAAGTTTCTTCATCTATTTCTCTCCCTCTTTCTTTTCTTCTTCTTTTTTCTCTTCCTCTTTCTTATGACCTGATGGGTGTTCAGGTTTTTTCAAAAGTTTTAAACTGAGATAAGGTGTAAAGATATACGCAACAACCAAAGAAGCGAAAAGTGCTACAGGAACATTGTAAGGAATAGGTTTCATAAATGACCCCATCATTCCCCCAACAAATGCCATAGGCACCATGGTCATAATAATTGCCAAGGTTGCAATGTTAGTCGGTCCTCCAACTTCATCGGTAGCTTCAACAAGTAGTTCTCCCATCTCTTTGTCTTCAACTCCTGGACTGTGTAAATGACGGTGGATATTTTCAATAACAATAATCGCTGCATCGACCAGCAGACCCAAGGAGAGCAAGAAGGCAAATAGAGTAATTCTGTTCATGGTTTGACCCGACATCCATGCAATAAACAGTGTAATTGCCAAAATAGCAGGAACAGAAAAGGTTACAATAAGAGACTCTCTCCAACCCAATGCAAAGACAAGCATAATAGCAATAATAATAATGGTAATAACCAAGTGATGCATCAGTTCATCAACAGCTGCATTGGCTCTCTCTCCATAGTTTCGTGTGATAAGATAGTCTATTCCGAGTTTTTCAAATTCAGCTTTTTGGGCTTCCATCATTTTTATAACATCTTGTGCAACAAATACAGCGTTGGTTCCTGCTAATTTTGAAACCGTGAGTGTTACTTGTGCTAAGTTTTTAGAAAATGGTTGGGACTTATTTTCATCTGCTCTAAAAATCAGTTCAACATCTTGAAAATTTTGTTTATCAATTCCCTGTTCAACTTGTGCAACATCACGCAGATAAATTGGTGAGCCTCTGTAGTTTGCAACCATCACGTTTTTAATATCCTTAATACTTGCAATTGCATTAGAGATACCAAAAATAACTAACTTATTGTCTTCTGAACGTCCTTTTACATCAGGAACATTAACTGCTAACTGTTTTACAGCCATCATAATTTGTCCCATAGAGAGATGATAGGCTGAAAGCTTACCCATGTCTACTTCCACATTGTATTGCTCTTTATGAGCTCCCTGTAGTGTTGTTTTTGCAACATTATCAATACTATTCATTTTATGGCGTAAGGTTCTTACTTTCTCATTGAATTCAACAATAGAAAGTTTTGAATCCTCTTTTTGAAAGAGTGCTATTGTGACAATGGGAACATCAATATCTATATCAAATGGTTTAATAAGTGGTTGCATAACCCCTTTTGGCATTTGATCCATGTTTTGCATGATTTTATCATAAAGTTTTAGGTTTGAATCTTCTCTGTCTTCTCCAATAAAATACATAACATTGACGATACCGACATTGTCCATAGACATACTGTAAACATGCTCTATACCTTGAACTTCACGAAGCTTTTTCTCCAGAGGTTTAGAGATAATATTCTCTATCTCTAAAGGTGTTGCACCAGGCATAGCAACAATTACTCCTCCACCAGAGATAGCAATCTGCGGATCTTCTTCTCTTGGCATGGTGTTCAGTGCAATCCACCCCAGTGCAAGAATAACAATTCCTAAAACAGCAGTGAGTGGATTTCGTAAAAATCCTTGACCCAATTTCCCTGCAATATCTTTTACGACATACGGCTCTTTTCTATTTCCCATTATTAACCTTTAATGTATACTTTTGCATACATACCAGGATAGATGGATTTCTTTCCTGTATTAAATTTAATTTTCATCTTAAATTTATGCGTCATTGGGTTTGAATTTGGAATAATAGATTTAATGGTTCCTACTGTTTTAAAGCCCATTGATGGAACTTCTAAATCTACCTTTTTCCCTATATTCATAAATCGTATGTTTTTTTCTGCAATCTCTACAATAATACTCAGTTTAGATAAATCGGTCAATACAATACCTGGCATACCAGGTATTGCCATCTCTCCCACCCTTAAACTTTTCATAATAATAACCCCTTTATTTGGAGCTTTAAGTTTAAGATAGTTATATTGATTCATAACTTCTTCTTTCATTGCTTGAGCTTGTTTTACTTGTTTAGAAGCAATTTTAACCATGTCTTTCATGTTTTTTGCACCCAATTGAAGGTTTTCAAGCTCATACTTAGAGACCATACCTTTTTTGAAAAGACGTTTATATCGTCCAAGATTCAAAAGAATGTTGTTGTATTGATTTTTATTCATCTGTAGTGCTAATTGAGCTTGGGAGATTCCCAATTCAACTTGTTCTTTTTTAGAATCAATCTCTTCAGAATCAATCTCATAGAGCATTTGCCCTTTCTCTACGATGTCTCCTTCACTGACCAACATTTTTTTGACAATCCCCATGTACCTACTGGTAATCTTTTTGTCGTTGTCCGAAACCACCGTACCTGCTAGATTCAGTTCAATTGCATAGGTTGAACTAACTGTTAGAGCAAGTGTAAGTAGAATCTTTGCTGTTAATTTTTTCATTATATCTCTCCTTTGTTAATAATACTGGTTAGTTCAAAAACTTTAGCATTTCTATCATTTTTAGATGTTAAAAGTTTTAAGAGTACCTCTAACTCTTTTGACTGTTTAATAATAACATCTGAAATAGAAGTAATCCCTTCTCTGTATCGTTCTTGATAGTTTTCGTAAACTTTGGATGCAAAATTGAATTGTGTTTCCAAATTTGTTATCTCTGCATCTTTACTTTTTACTTCAGTTAGCAGTTTCCGAACCTTTAGACAGATTCCTTTTTTTGCCAGCTCAACTTGTTCTCTAACTTTCATGTTTTCAACTTTAGATTTCTCTAAATTATATTTGTCTATATTTCCATTAAATAAATTCCAATCCAGTTGAAGACCTACTGTATAGAAATCTTTTTCTATAAAATCATTAAAAGGGTTGTTGTCTGCTGAACCATACTCTCCAAATGCTCCAAGCGTTGGTAAAAAATTAGACTCTTCTACTTTAATTGCCATGTCTGTAATTTTCAGTCCCAGTTTTGCTTTTTGAATATCAAGATTATCCTCTTGAATCTCTTCTTTAACAATCGTTGGCATAACGGCTAAGGTATTGACCCTTTGAATGGAGTCTACTTTTTGATTGAGTAAAAAGGAGAGGTATTGATAGGCTAACTCTTTATTGTAGGTAGCTTGACTCAACATGCTCTCTACTTCTGCTTTCTTAGCCTGTACCTCAAGCTGGTCAATCTCTTTAGCAAAGCCTTCCTCTTTCATACTGGTAACAATATTCTCTAGTTTTGTAATATTAGAGACAATGTTTCCTAAATTATCAATGTATTGATTGACTAAAGAGATGTCATAAAAGGTTTTTGTAGTTTGAAAGACTTTTTCATTTAAAAGTTTCGAGCTATCCAATTTGCTCATTTTCTCTAATGCTTTTGTTATTTTTCCATATTGGTCGAGCTTTCCACCTGTATAGAGAGGAACAGCATAAGTAAGTGTTGTTTGGAAATGATTTCGTGCATCAGGATAGTTTAAATCTTTGGGTTGAACAGGTAAAGGATTACTCTTTCCTGACATATCAAATTCAGCAAAACCAAAATCTCCAAAAGCTGCTTCTCGACTTTTCAGTTTAAATCCAAAAATATTACCTGCATCATTTGAACGTATAGCTTGAACTTTAAGATCAAGTTTACCATAGTTGTAGCCTTGTGCTACTTTTGCTTCCTGTGCTTTTATCTGTTCATTAAATTTTGAAATCTTCAGCTCAAGGTTATCCCTTTTCATGAGTTGCAGAGCCTCTTTTAGTGAAAGATTATTTAAATGATTTATATCAGCCGCATGAACATAAACACTTGTACCAGATAGGGAGAGCATAAGAAGAATAAGAGACTTTTTTAAAACCATTAACAGAACCTTAGTATAAGAATTTTTTAAATAAACTATAAGTTTGATTTATTTAAATGAATTGTATCAATAATTATTAATGAAGAAACTAAATTATAATGATTATAGCTTTTTTATTTAAATAGTTGTGCAGAAAAGAAGTAAAATAGCTCTAAAAGCTACCTTATGTAGCTTTTAGGAGTGTTTTAGAAGATTTTATATACTAACATAGGTAACATTTAAGCATGTTTCCAATGCTTCAAGATCAGATAAAAGGTTTTTAGTTACTTTTCCGTCAACTTTAACAACAGCTAAAGCTTGTGAATTTGTATCACGACCCAATCTAAAATCTGAAATATTAAGTTTATGAGAAGAGATGATTTGTCCTACATCCCCAATAACACCTGGAACATCGGTGTTTCTAAACAAAATCATGGTTCCTTTCGGTTCTAAATCCAATTGGTAGCCATCAATATCAATAATACGAGAAGCATTTTCTCCAAATACTGTACCTGAGATAGAGAATGTACCATCGTCTGTAACCAGTTTAATACATACTTTATTACTCAGTCCACTATGGTTAATAATGGTCTCTTTTGAAACTTTTATATTTCTCTCTTCTGCAACAAATTCTGCATTAACGTAGTTCACCGAGTCTTCTAGCGATTCAGATAATGTACCTACCGTAGCAAAAGTAGTTAATGAATCAATATAGTCAGAAACTTTACCTTGTGTAGATATTTTGATACTCTTAATTTTAGAACGTGTTGCTTGAGCAGAAATACTACCCATTCGTTGAATCAGTTCAAGATATGGTCTTAAAAAGTCTGGTAACTCATTCTCTTTAATTGGTAAATTTAAAGCATTTGGATACGCAATGTTTTTTGCAGCAGCAATAGCATTTTCAGCAGCTTGAATAGCAATATTTTGTTGTGATTCTTTAGTATTTGCACCCAAGTGAGGGGTCAAAGTAACATTATTTAAGTCAAGTAATGGATGATCCGTTGCAGGTTCTTTGTTAAAAACATCAATACCTGCCATGTGTATTTTTCCATTGGTTAAGCCTTCAAGAAGTGCATCTTCATCATAAAGACCACCTCTTGCACAGTTAATTAGTACCACGCCATCTCTCATTTTAGCAATCTCTTCCGAACCTATCATACCAATAGTCTCTTTGTTCTTTGGAGTGTGAATTGTAATAATATCACAGGCTAAAATATCATCAAAATTAGTGGTATAGCTAATGTCAAAATCGGTTACTTTTCTTCTGTCAATGTAGGGGTCATAAGCGATAACATCCATTTCAAATGCTTTAGCTCTTTTTCCTACACGAGAACCGATGTTTCCAAAACCGATGATACCCAGTTTTTTATCTTTAAGTTCTGTACCATACCAATCTTGCCGTCTCCATACTCTATCAAGTTTTAAGTTGTTGTGAGCATAAGGAAATTGGCGTACACAAGAGAGCATGTGTGTCATGGTCAGTTCTACCGCAGCAATGGTGTTTGCTGTTGGTACGTTCATAACAACAATTCCCTTTTTACTACAACCATCAATATCGACATTATCAACCCCAACACCAGCACGGATGATTGATTTTATATTATGGGCATTATCAAGGAAATTTTGGTCTACATCAGTAGATGAACGAGTAATGGCAACATCAGCAAGAGGAATAATGTCAGAGATGAGCTTGTCTTTAGGCTCATCTGCAGCATTAATAAGATTTATATCAGCATCATTTGCAAGGATATCCAACCCTTTTTGGTGGATATGATCGCAAACTACAACAGTTATTTTAGACATCTATTTAAAACCTTATTATCTGTTTTTGAAATCGCCAAAAACATCGCCAAGAGTCATACTATCATCTTGTTCAGCATTGATTTTTTCAAGTGCTTCTCTCTCTTCTTGACGTTCTAATCTTCTAACAGAAACTCTAATTCTGTCATTTTTAGCATCAATAAATGAGATAACGGCTCTAATTGTTTGACCTTTTTCAACTTCTTCTTCGGTAATAGGAGCTAAATCATCAAGTCTAATCAATGCATCAACCCCTGGTTCTAAAGAGATAAAGATACCAAAGTCTTTTTTATCTTTTACAGTACCTTCTACAATATCTCCATTTTTATGAGTTTTTGCAAAGGCAGCTACAGGAGACTCTTCAAGTGCTTTTTTACTTAAAGAAACTTTACCATTTTCTCTGTCGATTTTAATGATTTTAACTTCAATCTCATCTCCAGCTTTGTAAAGAGCTTTCGCTGCTTCTGATTTGTCCCAAGAGATTTCTTGATTATGAAGAAGACCTTCAACTGCACCAATTTTAAGGAAAGCACCAAAATCAGTTACTGATGAAACGGTACCTGTGATAATGTCGCCTGTTCTATTTGCTGATGCAAATTGGTCAATTGGTTTAGGAAGAAGTGTTTTTCTTGAAACTCTAAGTCTTCTTTGTTGTTTATCAATTTCAATGATTTGAACGTCTACTACTTGTCCAATTTCAATGTAATCTTTAGGGTGTTTAACATTTTTATCCCACGAGATTTCAGATACGTGAAGGAATGCTTCTAAATCTTCGCCTAAATCAACAAATGCACCGTATGGTTCAATGTTTGAAATAGTAACTGAAACAGTATCTCCTGCTCTTAATGTGTTGTCAATATCTTTCCATGGATCAATGCTTGCTTCTTTAATAGAAAGAGAAAGGTGTCTTTTCTTTTTATCGTAATCAATCGCAATAACATTAACTTCATCACCTTCTTTGTAGTATTTAGAAGGGTTAACTGGACCTTTATGAGAAATTTGTGAGTAGTGAACAAGACCGTCCATTCCACCAACATCAACAAACATACCATATGATGTAATTTTCTTAATAATACCAAGAACAACAGCTTTGTTTTCTAATAACTTATCAACAATCTCTTGAGTTTCAGTTTTTTCACGCTCAATAAGCTCTTTTCTTGAAACAACTACTGAGTTTTTTTCTTTATCAACTTTAACAATAAGTGCTTTGATTTTTCTACCGATTGGGTCAACTTTATACGAGATGTATGAAAGTGTTCGTGGCATAAAGAACTCTAAACCAGAAACGTCTACAACAAATCCACCTTTATTCTTTTTAGTAATAATACCTTCTACTACATACTCTTGTTCATCGTCATACTCTTCGATAAATTCAGCAAGTGCTGCTCTTTTCTCTGCCAATTCATAAGAAACGTTTGGTCGCTCTCCTCTGAATCCAGTGATAACAACCGTAATTGTTTCGCCTTCTTTGAACATAATGTCGCCATCTTCGTCTCTAATTTGATCTAATGACATAAATGCTTCATTTTTACGACCAACATCAACAATTACTTGATTATCTTCTTCAACTATTTTAACAATTACACCATCTACTAAATCACTTTTTGTATCTGCTTTTTTAAACGACTCCTCGAGCATCGCTCCAAAATCTACGTCTTCTATTTCGATATCTTCGAATTTCATGCTTACTAATCCTTGCTTGTGCCTAATTTTGCGCTATTATACTCTTATTTTTTTAATACATAATGAAAAAGTATGAAATATAAAGGGATATTCTGTAAGGAGATAGTAGAAAGCACAAGTTCTAAAAAAAGATATATTTTATCTTTATTTTTTAGAACTTTTACTATTTTTTAATATTATTTTAATTATTTATCTCTTGAATTTTATTAACAACATTTTGAATAATCCAATCAGGGGTAGAGGCTCCTGCTGAAATACCACAAAATTTCTTATCTTTGAACCAATTAGCATCAAGTTCTGTTTCATTTTCAATTAAGTAACTCTCTTTACACTGCTGTTCAGAAATGCTGTGTAACATTTTAGAATTGGAAGAGTGTCGTCCACCAATAACAATCATCACATCGGCTCTTTTGGCTAATTCTGATGCAGCATCTTGGTTTTCAAAGGTTGCGTTACAAATGGTATTGAATACGCGTACTTCTTTGTGCGTTAAGATAAGAGCATTGACTATTTGTAAAAAATCAGCAGGTTTTTTGGTGGTTTGAGAAACCAGTGCAACTTTATTTTTTAACGGGAGTGCATCCAACTCTTTTTTATCTAAAACAACAAAAGCATGATTTTCATCTTCTGCATACGAGACAACACCTTTAATTTCTGGATGTTTTTTATCTCCAAAGATGACTACAGAGTAGCCCTCTTTGCTCATGCGTGCTACAATATTTTGAGGGGTAGTTACATAAGGGCAGGTAGCATCAATAATTTTATTCTCTTGTTCTTTTAGTACTGCTAACTCATTTTTTGGAATCCCATGCGTTCTAATAACAATGGCGTTGTTATTTTCAACATCTTCAATTTTTTCAATAAGCCCTATGTTAAAGCCCTCTTTTAGACGGTTTATCTCATCTTTATTATGAATAAGTGGTCCATAGGTAAAACTATTTTGATGTTTTTCGGCAATGTCAATGGCACGTTTCACACCATAACAAAAACCATAACTCGATGCAAGCTCTATTTTCATTTTTATTTTCCTTTAAAAATTATTCTATAGTTGTAATTTGAGAAAGTATTTCAAAAAAGTTAGGGAACGAGGTGTCAATACAGGCTATGTCAGAAATGTGCATACCACAGCTGATTCCTGCAATGGCAAAACTCATAGCAATTCGATGATCTCCATAACTATTAATAGTAGCCGATGATAACTTACTACCAACTACTTCGTATCCATCTTCATGTTCTATAGTCTCTATGCCACAAGAGTTTAGACCTTCAAGAACAGTAGATATTCTATCGCTCTCTTTAACTCTTAGCTCTTTAGCATTTTTGACGAAGCTTGTTCCCTTTGCTACAGCCATAGCAATAGAGAGGGCAGGGAGCTCATCAATAAGCCAAGCGATGTTTTTTTCAACGGTTATAGCAGATAATTTTCCACTATAGCTTATTTCTATATCTCCAATAGGTTCATAAATATTCTCTTTTTCTACAAAAGATATATCTGCCCCCATTTTCTGAAGCATTTTATAGGCTTCGATTCGAGTAGGATTTAGGGTTACATTTTTAATTACAGCTTTTGAATTCGGTGTAATTGCTGTAGCAACAGCAAAAAAGAATCCACTAGATGGGTCAGCAGGTACCGTAATATTTAAAGGCTTTAGAGGCTCTTTTAAGGGTTCAATTTCTATCCACCCATCTACATTGGTTTTAATCGTTGCTCCCATTCCCTTCAACATTCGCTCTGTATGGTCACGAGATAATAAATTTTCTTTATAATAAGAGGTCTTATTCGCTTGAAGTCCTGCCAAGATAAGTGCTGATTTAACCTGTGCCGAATCAATTGGAGAGTTGTATCTAAAAGAGTTTAATTTTCCACCACGAATTGCAAGTGGAGCAAGGTTTCCCTTCTCTCTACCGTCTATTTTCGCACCAATGTCTCTCAGAGGAATGGCAACACGATTCATCGGTCGTGAACGTAAGTATTTATCGCCTGTCAAGATAAATGAGCCTTCGATTCCTGCTAGTAATCCTGCATAGAGTCGCATTCCTGTCCCTGCATTTCCACAGTCTAAAATATTGTCAGGTTCGCTTAATTTTTTAGGAGGTGTAATACGAATAGTTGAACCTTCTCGTAAGAGAGTTGCACCTAACTGCTCTGCAATAGAGAGAGAAGAGAGGGTATCTTCTCCTAAAAGAAAATTCTTAATGGTTGAGGGTTTATTTGAGAGCAGAGAGAACATCGCACAGCGATGAGAAATAGATTTATCAGGAGCAATATCTGAACACTCTAAATTAAAAGATTTAGAGTGTTGTTGAATGCTGATTTTTCTCATCGGAGTTTAGCACCATATTCATTTGTAAGCGTTTCAAGAATAGTGTTTACGGTAGAGTCAATATCTTTATCATGAAGTGTTTCGTCTAACGATTGAATAAAGAGACGAAGTGTTAAACTTTTTTCATCTCCAAGTTGTTCATCTTCATAGACATCAACAGCGTAAAAATTACTTAAAAGAGGTAAGTCTAATAGTTTAATTCTATTTGAAATATGTGAATAAGGTAAATGTTTATCGACTACTAAACTTAAATCTTTATAAACCCCTTGGAATTTAGAGATAGCGTGTGCATTAATATGTTTAGGAATAAGAGCATCAAAATCTATTTCAGCAACAAAAGTATCTGAAATATCAAAATCTTCACTCACATTAGGGTGTACTTTTGTCAAGAAGCCACAAATCTCATTATTAATAATAATATCAGCAGATTGATAAGGATTTATCAGTAAATTCTCTTGATTTGACGCTCTAAGTTCAAAATTCCCTAGAATTGCAGAGAGTTTTTTGACAAAAAGTTCAAAGTTAATCTGTGCTGGTTTCCCTGCATTTCCTACATACTCGGTTTCAGCTTGTCCTGAATAAATCAGAGAAAGAACCTCTCTCTCTTCTCTTTTTTCATTAAAAATGGTACCTATTTCAAAAAGTGCAACACGTTTTTTAGAGTAGTTTACATTTCGTTCTACAGCTTGAAGTAAATTGACTAAGGTGGTGGTTCTGAGCGTATTAAAATCAGCCGTAATTGGATTAATAATGTCTAACTCTTCATTAACTAGAGGAAAGTTATATTTTGCAAGCAGAAGTTTATCTGCAAATGCATAAGAGATACTTTCATCAAAACCAGCCGTTACAGCATGATGACGCAGTGCTTTTTTAGCATAATATCGGTGCATGGTAGGGTTCATTGGTTGAGACTCTTTGAATTCCAAGGCTTTGGCTTCAATATTATTAATACCAATCATTCGAACAATCTCTTCAGTAATGTCTTGAATGTTCTCAATATCGTGTCGGTAGCTTGGTACAGTTACTCCAAACTTATCTTCAGCCGTGCTTTGTACTCTAAATCCTAAATCGGTTAGAATGGTCATGATATTAATTTTTTTAATATCGTTTCCGATTAACTGACAAACTTCAGTCGTACTTACGGTAATGACTTTATCTTCTCGCTCTTCATCTAGAGAGATTGTTCCATCAAAAAGTTTGCACTGATTGTAGGTCTCAAAAAGATAGGTTAAGTAGTTGATTCCAAAACATAAGTTTGGTTCAGACCCACGAGAAGTATTGTAGTAGAGTTCATCGGTTTCCAGTTTATGGTCTGCAACCAAATCGGTTAAAACAATAGGATTCATGTACGATGTTTCAAAAAGAACTTTTAATGATTTTTCATTTGCCTCTTTTTTATCTACGTGATTAATACCAAGTTTAGAGTAGAGTTTATCATTAATCGTTACGTCAACAACACCCTCTTTGCTCTCAAGATTAATGGTAAGCTTTTCATCATTGTCTAAATCAATATGGCTGACATCATAAGCTCTTAAAATAACTCCTGTTGTATGGGTAATGTATTTTAAGATGTTGTGCAGTGCATCCTCTTGAAGTTCTTCTATAAATGCAAGTCTTAGTGAAAATAGTAAGGAGGTATGCAACTCTTCCATATTTGCCATTGCGTACTGTACAGAAGCATCTATTTTACCTTTTACCATTAGTTTAGCTACGCGTGCCAAACCAATTTTTTCAGGATTTTGACTCTCGTACTCAAAGGTATTTAAAGGAATATTTAATGCTGCTGATAAATCTCTAGCAACGCCATGAATAGAGAGACAATCGCCACGGTTTGCCGTAAGCTCAATCTCAATAACGGTATCGGCAAGTTTGTCGTACTCATTAAGGTCTTTACCAATAACAAGCTCTCCAATACTCTCATCAAGTATCATAATTCCATTACCTAAATCTGGCAGTCCTAACTCAGAAGCAGAACAGACCATTCCTTCACTCTCAACTCCACGAAGTTTGGCATGCTTAATTTCAAAATCTTTACCAAGTTTTGCACCAATTGTCGCTACAGCTACATACTCTGCATCCACAACATTTTTTGCTCCACAAACAATTTGCCGTGTTCCTGAACCAATATCAATTTGACAAACATTAAGCTTGTCTGCATCGGGATGCTTTTCGCAAGAGAGTATTTTCCCTACGACCACTTTTTGAGGAATGGCATGCGAGCTAATGCTGTCCACTTCTAATCCAATAGAGTTCAGTGTCTCATAGAGCTTCTCATTACTTACTTTTTTAAGGTCAATAAAATTATTCAACCAAGTTTTTGTTAAAATCATCTAAACTGCTCCAATAAACGTGTATCTCCCTCAAATAGCATTCTAAGGTCAGGAATTTTATGCAACAACATTGCAAATCGTTCAACTCCTAAACCAAAGGCATAACCACTAACATTTTTATAATTTACGGCATCAAAAACATTTTGATCCACAATTCCACATCCTAAAACTTCTAGCCATCCTGTGTGAGAACAGATACGACAGCCTTCTGCTTCACAGAAGATACAGGATATATCTACTTCGGCAGAGGGTTCAGTAAAGGGAAAGAAGCTTGGTCTAAAACGTACTTCAACTTCGCCAAACATGTAGTGCAAGAAATCCGACATAATCGACTTTAGGTTTGCAAAACTCACTTCGCCTGTCTCTCCTACTACCAAACCTTCTACTTGATGGAACATTGGGGTATGGGTAATGTCGTAATCTTTTCTAAATACAGCACCTGGTGCAATCATACGAATTGGTGGTTTTTGTGCCAACATGGTTCGTATTTGTACAGGCGAAGTATGGGTTCGTAATACGGCTTTATCTTTAAAGAAAAAAGTATCTTGCATATCACGAGCAGGGTGGTTTTTTGGTAGATTTAATGCTTCAAAGTTATGAAAATCATCTTCTACCTTTGGACCATCCTCAATGGAGAAGTTTAGTGCTACAAAGTAGTCTATAATTTTGTCCATTGTTGCCATTACAGGATGCAATGCCCCTTTTTCATTAAGGTTGTTGTAGAGTGAAACGTCAATGGCTTCAGCTTTTAAAAGACGCTCTATCTCCTCTTTTTTTAGTGTTTCATAACACTCATCATAAACACTTTGAAGATGGGCTTTGTTTTTGTTGAGTCCTTCTGCAAATGCTTTTTTTTCTGGTCCGGGTACATCTTTTAGTTTTGCAAACTCTTTTGACAATGCACCTTTTTTCCCAAAGAGTTCAATACGAACCTTACCAAGTACATCGAGCGAATTAGCATCTCTAATCTGTTCTTCTAAATTTTTCAAAATAACCTCTGTTTAATTCTTATATGCTTTAATTAATAATTGTGAGATTTTATCGAAACTATGCTAATAGTGGGATTGAATGTGTTATAATTTTTCAAATTAAAACAATTAACTTAAATATTTAAAGGATAAAAAGATGTGTATTTTTTGTAAACTTGTAGCTGGAGAAATTCCTTCTAATAAAATTTTAGAGAACGATAAATTTATTGCATTTCACGATTTGTACCCTAAAGCACCCATTCATATCTTGGTTATTCCAAAAGTGCATGTGGAGTGTTTTCAAGATGTTTCTGCTGAGGTTATGGCTGAAATGACTCCCTTTATTCAAGAAGTAGCAACGATGATGGGTATTGATAAAAGTGGTTACAGATTGATTGTAAACAATGGAAAAGATGGTGGACAAGAGGTTAACCATTTACACTTTCATGTTTTAGGTGGAGCAAAACTACCATTTGGACACTTGGTAGATGAACCTCAAAAAAGTTTTTAGAAATAAGGAAAAAATAAAGAATGACATTAGAACAACTAGACAAAAAATATGGATTACAGACCTATAACCGAAACTACACCAATTTCGTAAAAGGAGAAGGCTCAACCCTTTTTGCTGAAAATGGCGATGAATACATTGATTTTGCTTCAGGAATTGCCGTGAACTCAGTGGGGCATAATAACCCCGTTTTGGTAAATGCCATTCAAGAGCAAGTGGCAAAAATTATTCATATTTCAAATTTACAAATTATAGAGCCACAAGCAAAATTAGCAGAGCAAATTTGTACCTTAGCCAATTATGATGGAGCAATCTTTTTTGCAAACTCTGGAGCAGAAGCAAATGAGGGAGCAATTAAAATAGCCCGTAAATATGGAGAGACCAAGTTTGATAAAAAACGTTATAAAGTCATTACGTTAGAACACTCTTTTCATGGAAGAACCATAACTACCGTAAAAGCAACAGGGCAAGAGAGTTTTCATACTCCACATTTTTCGCCATATCCAGATGGATTCTCGTATGTTAATGGTTTAGAAGCTGTTTATGAAAATATTGATGACGAAACCGTAGCCGTAATGATAGAACTTGTCCAAGGGGAGGGTGGAGTGCAACCTTTTGAGAAGTCAGAAATTCAAAAATTGGCAACGTATTTAAAAGAGAAAGATGTTTTATTAATCGTTGATGAGGTTCAAACAGGAATTTACCGTACAGGTAAAATGTTGGCTTCAAACA
>Ga0256827_10001076_pt1 | contig 17212 bp, 12 predicted proteins | sample CV84metaG_FD_185977 | JGI IMG/M metagenome (GOLD analysis project Ga0256827, IMG submission 185977) | Hydrothermal vent microbial communities from East Pacific Rise, Pacific Ocean - CV84 | ecosystem: Environmental > Aquatic > Marine > Hydrothermal vents | place: Pacific Ocean: East Pacific Rise... | reverse complement strand
GTTTGCCCATAATCACATGATTCCCAAATGGATTCGCCATAGGTTGGCAGGTTTTAAATGAACGAAGACCTTGTAGAGACGATGGCACTGCCTCGTCTAAGGGCTGAGTGAACAGTGTAAAACTTGCATGCAAGGTTGAAACTGAAAGAAAGGAGAAAATATAGAAAATATTAACCGTTTTGGCAATAAATACATAGGAAAAACCATTACTAAATTTCCAAGTTCTAAGGAGATTTCGGTTGTTAATAATAAGGAGTTTACTTTTGTTGATGACGATTTATATAATATAGCAACTATAACGAATACAGTTACAGTAAATAATGCTCAAACAACAACTATGGTTTATACCGCAAGTGAAAGAAAAGCGGTTGTGACTAGTCAAATGGGTAGAGAAAGGACTAGTTATTTTGATGAAAAGGGTAGGGTTGTGAAGGTTGACCCTTCGACCCTTCGAGAGCCTCAGGGTTTAGGGGCCGAAAATGTGGTATATCCTGTTAATTATCTTTATGATATTGATGGACGATTGAGTAAAATTAGCCAAGGGGAAGGCGATAATATCAGATTTGTGGAGTTTTCTTATAACGATAAATCCAGAGTTGAAAGCATGGTTGATAATGCAGGAAGGGTGAAGAGTTTTGAGTATAATCTTGATGGTCAAGTGATAAAAATAATAGCTCCTAATGGGCAGGAAACCAGTTATAATTATGATGCAAATGGTAATAGGAGTGAAGTTAAATTAAGCCAAAATGATAGTAAAACACATAGTTTTTCTTACGATTTACTTGATAGAGCAATTTCTTATATCTCTTCGCTTGATAATGAAGTTACTTCAATTTATAATGTTGATAATCAGGTAACAGAAACAAGCGAGCCTATAAACAGGATATTTGTAAGCCATTATAATGATAGTACAGGAGAGCTTTTTAGGGTGAGTTATCCAGATGGGGAGTTGGATTATGATATTGATGAGGATAGCGGAAATTTAATTTCTGTTAGCCGAAGTGATGGGGCGAGTGTTGATTTTGAGTATGATGGTGGATTGTTATTAGGAGAAGTCACCCACGGAGAGGTGACTGTACTTTCTTTTTATGGGTATGATGATTTTTTGAGATTGAATAGGCTTGAAGTTAATGGTTTTGCTGTTGATTATGGGTATAATATGGATAATCAGCTAATAAATGTTAATGATATGAGTTATGATTATGATGAAAATGGAAGGTTGATATCAGGAGAACTAGGGGCAAGCACAGGGGCATTGCCCGTACTAGAAAGTTATGAATATAATGGATTTGGGGAGAGAAGTCAGGTAAAAGTAAGTAATAATAATACAGATTTATACCAAAGTGATTATAATTATGATAATTTAGGAAGAATAAATCAAATAACCTCCACCCTTCGAGAGCCTCAGGGTTCTGATGTTACAGAAGTAAAAAATTATGAGTATGACCTTATTGGAAGGCTAATTAAGGTAACAAATGACAACAACGAAGTCTTAGAGGAATATAGTTATGATGATAATGGGAATAGGTTAACTGCCGTAGTAGGCGGTTTACAAACCACCTCTACTTATGATAACGAAGATAAATTGCTTAGTTATGGCGAAAATAGCTATACTTATACAGAAAGAGGAACTTTATTAACCAAAACAAGGACATTGAGTGGAGCCGAAATGCCCCTTGTTACAAGCTACACTTATGATGCTTTTGATGCCTTAAGAAAAGTTGTGCTACCAGATGGTAAAATAATAGAATATGAAACCGATATACATGATAGAAGAGTTGCCAAAAAAGTTACAGATATCTACGGTGAGGTGTCTGTACGAAGATTTGTTTATGAAGATGCTTTAAATATTAGCCAAGAGCTTGACGAAAGTGGTAATGTTTTAGTACAGTATGTTTATGGGATTAAGGGCAATGTGCCTGAGTATATGATAAAAGATAATGTGAAATATAAGATAATAAGTGACCATTTGGGAAGCCCTGTAATGATAATTAATATGGATACAGATGAAATAGCTTTGGAAATTCGATATGATAGCTTTGGGAAAGAATTACCCACCCCACCGAACACAAGTTCGGCACCCCTCCCAAGAGGGGATTTTACCTTTGGATTTGCTGGTGGTATTTGGGATGAAGATACTGGGTTGATTAGATTTGGTGTGAGGGATTATGACCCTGAGATTGGGAGATGGACTGGTAAGGAGCCGTTGGGGTTTAGTGGGGGGAGGAATTGGTACTCTTATTGTGATGATGACCCCGTAAATTATTGGGATTTGGATGGAGAAAATCCAACTGGAGTACTTGGTGCAGAAATTGGTTCATTTGCTGGTCCATTAGGTGCAGCAATTGGATTTACTCTTGGAACTGCTATTGGTATAATTGCAGGTAAATATTTAGGAGATGAAATTAATGATTATTTAAGTCCTGAAGTATCTTTTGATTATGATTCGGATTATGACCCTTCAAGGTATTATACAGGAGATACATGTGAAATACCTGATGAATGGTTGCCTGAGGGTTTTGGTGAACCTACTGTTATTGAAAAGAAAGGTGGAAAACAAAGAATAAAAGGAGATGGAGATATTGATTTAGTAACTCAAGAAAAAGCTGATGGAGATAGGAATATTCAAAAAGATAAAGATAGAAAAAAGCTTCATAAACCTAAGAAGTCAGGTAAAGAAAAGAAAAGGAAGTTACAAAAAGAAAGGGAAAAGAAGAGGAATAAATGATAACAATAGAATATTTAAAAAAAAGTATTATACAGGCCATTAATAATAGAAACAGTAATTGTTCTGAATTAATAAATAGAGCTATTGAGTTTTATTATAATAGTAAATATAGAGAAGTATTGCTTATTTTAAATGAAGTGAAAAGAGTTATTACTCATCATGATTTATATTATTTCGAAGCAATTATTTATAGTTATTTAGGAAATAATATAGAAGTTATAGAATCTTGTAAAAAAGGTTTAGAGTTAAAGGAAACTTATTATTTGTATAATAGAATTGCGATTTCTTATGATGATTTAAATGAATATGATTTAGCTATTGAAATGTTTGATAAAGCGATTAAAATTGATAAATCAATTTTTGAACTTTATTATGGTAAAGCAGTTATTTTAGTTGATTTATGTAGATATAATGAGGCTATTCATTTATTTAATATAGTAATTTCAATAAATCCTAATTATTCAAAAGCATATTATCAAAAAGGCTATTCATTATTTAAGCTTAAAGAGTATAATCAAGCCTTTGAATTATATAAAAAATATGTAAACTTAACAAATGATGAAGATGGATATTACTACCTTTCTTTAATTTTATTTGAATCTAAATATGGTGATATAAATACTATTGAAGATAAATATGAAGAAGCTTTGCTTTATATAGAAAAAGCAATATCAATAATGGATAAGAAAAATAAATTTGAGAGTTGCTATTTGTCTTTAAAAGCGGATATCCTTTTTATGCTAGATAGAGATAAAGAAGCAAAATTTTGTTATAGCACTGTTATTAATAATGAAAAGTCAGATATTAATGATTTAGAGGAAGCATATGCTAGTTTATCTTTTTATCTTGTAAATAATAATAGAAAACTTGCTTTAGAATATATTAATAAAGCACTTATGATTACTAGGGAATCATGGTATCTAAATTTAAAAGGAAGAATTTTATATAAATTAAAAAATTATGATGAATCAATAAAAATTTTAAATGAAGTTTTAAATAATAAAAATAAATTTAATAAGGATTTAGATTTAGAGCTGGAGGATACTTACCATTATTTAAGTTTAAACTACTTTAGGAACGGGAACTTAAAATCGGCTTTGGATTTTATTAAAAAAGCCATTTCTGTTAAGAATGAAGAAAAATTTATAAATTTTATGAATTATTTAAAAAAGAAATAATTAACACCTTTTGTTTGCCCATAATCACATGATTCCCAAATGGATTCGCCATAGGTTGGCAGGTTTTAAATGAACGAAGACCTTGTAGAGACGATGGCACTGCCTCGTCTAAGGGCTGAGTGAACAGTGTAAAACTTGCTTGCAAGGTTGGAGCTGAAAGAAAGAAGAGAATATAGAAATGATAGCAAGCGTTAAGGGCAAGCACAGGGGCGTTGCCCTTACAGATTTGTTTATGAAGATGCTTTAAATATCTCTACTTGCGGAATCTACTAAAAGAAGTTATACTAACTCAGGAGGTTTTAATGGTAAAAGATAAACAAAAAGAAACAATAGAAAATCGTTATGATAAAACATTAAAAGAGCTTCTGGATAATAAAACTCTAATGAAAGAGTTAATAACGGGTTTTATTGATAAAGACTGGGTAAAAGAACTTGATTTTAGAAGTTTAAAGAAAGAAAAGACTGATTTTTTATCAGAAGATTTAAAAGAATTTAGAAATGATTTATTGTGGAGTATTAAATTTAAGGAGCAAAAATTATATTTTTATATTCACATAGAATTTCAATCAACACCAGACAGAACAATGCCATTTAGATTTTTAATTTATGATAGTTTATTACATGTAGATATTTTAGAAAATAGAACTAAAAAAGAAAAGGCTAATAAATTACCATTTATATTCCCAATCCTATTTTATATTGGAGATAATAACTGGAATTTTGAGTTTGATTTAACTAAATTAATAGAACAACCCTTTGATGATTCAGTAAATTATATACCTAAATTTGATATTTATAAAATAATGTTAAATGAAAAGAGTTTGGAAGATTTAAAAAAGATTGATAATTTATTGAGTAATATCTTATCAACAGATAATAAAGGAATAAATCAGGAATATTTAGATAAAATAGTTTTAAAAATAAAGCAAATATTATCAGGTTATGATAAAGAAAAAGAATTAATAATGCTTGATAAAATCAACAAATTTATTAAATTAATATCAAGTGATAGAATAGATATTAAAGAAGCTCTAAAAACTTTAAACGAGGAGGATAAAATGGGTGGAATGATGAAAATGATTAATAAATTAGAAAATGAAGCTATGGAGAAAGGTATAGAAAAGGGTATGGAAAAAGCAAAAATTGAAACTGCAATTGAGATGTTAAAATTGGGTGCAGAGCCTGTATTCGTGTCAAAAGTAAGCAAACTCTCTATTAAAAAAGTTAAAGATTTACAAAAAGAATTAAATGTAGAAGATAATTAACACCCTTTTGTTTGCCCATAATCACATGATTCCCAAATGGATTCCTATGGGGCTTATTGTATAAGCCCCATAGGTTGGCAGGTTTTAAATGAACGAAGACCTTGTAGAGATGATGGCACTGCCTCGTCTAAGGGCTGAGTGAACAGTGTAAAACTTGCTTGCAAGGTTGAAACTGTATATAATAATATAGGATTTAACTGGAGTATAAATAAAGATGAAAAATAATAAAAAAATTTATGAGGTATTAAAAAAATATTTTGGATATGATAGTTTTAAGGAAAAACAAGAAGATATAATAAACAGCATTTTAAGTGAAAAAGATACAATCGGAATAATGCCAACAGGTGGTGGAAAATCAATTTGTTATCAGATACCAGCTTTAATATTAGAAGGGATAACTTTGGTTGTCTCTCCTTTGATTTCACTTATGCAGGATCAGGTTGATAGCCTTAATTCTCTTGGGATTTCAGCTGTTTATATTAATAGTACTTTAAGCTTTAATGATATGATGGATGTGTATGAGTGTATTAACAGGGGAGATTATAAAATTATTTATGTCACTCCTGAAAGATTTGAAAGCATTGAATTTATTGAAAGAATTAAATCCGAAAACATAGCTCATATTGCTATAGATGAGGCTCACTGTATTTCACAATGGGGGCATGATTTTAGAAAATCCTATTTAAATATCCCTAGTTTCATAAAAAAAATAACCCAAAAACCTATAATTTCTGCTTTTACAGCAACTGCAACTCCAAAAGTAAAGAATGATATAATAAAAAATTTAAATTTTTCTCCAAATGTATTTATTAGTGGTTTTGATAGAAAAAACTTAAAGTTTTCAACAGTAAAAGGAGAAAATAGCCTTTCTTATATTAAGAAATATTTAAAAGAGCATAAAGATGAAGGTGGAATTATTTATGCTTCCACAAGAAAAGAGGTTGATTCTATACATTCTGAACTTTTACAACGAAATTATAAAGCCGGGAAGTATCATGCGGGAATGAGTGATAAAGACAGGCATAAAAATCAGGATGATTTTATTAATGACCAACTTACAATTATGGTTGCAACAAATGCTTTTGGAATGGGAATAGATAAGTCAAATGTTAGATTTGTAATTCATAGTAATTTACCGAAGGATTTAGAATCATACTATCAGGAAGCAGGTAGAGCAGGTAGAGATGGCCTTGATGCACATTGTATATTAATATTTAATCCAAAAGATATAAAAACTCAAAGATATTTTATTGAAAATAATGAATTTGAATCATCTGAAGAAATAATAAAAATTAAATATGAGAAATTATCTACAATTGTTAATTATTGTCATACTTCAAAATGTATTCGTTCTTATATTTTAGAGTACTTTGGAGATGAAAAAATAGATAATTGCAATAATTGCAGTAATTGTTTAGATGACGGAGAAACAGAAGATATTACAATTGAGGCACAGAAAATAATTTCATGTATTTACAGAACAAATCAAAGATTTGGTATCAATATGATTGTTGGTGTTTTGGCTGGCTCAAAAAATAAAAATATTTTAAAATGGAATTTAAATGAAAATTCTACTTATGCGTTAATGGAAGATTATTCACAAAAGAAAATAAGAGCTTTAATTGATTTACTTGTTGGAGATGAGTTTTTAGAAGTTACTAATGGAGAGTTTCCTGTTTTAAAACTTAATAATAAAGCGATGAAATTTCTTAAAAATAAAGAAACTCTTACAAGAAAAGTTGCAAAAATTGATAAAAAGGTTACTTATGAATGGAGTAATTGTTTTGAGCTTTTAAGAAAATTTAGATATCAAATCGCTTTAAAAGAGAAAAAACCATCCTATACTGTATTTTCAGATAAAACACTTCATGAAATATGTAAATTTTTACCTCAGAATAAAGAAGATATGTTAAATATTCACGGTGTTGGTGAAAAAAAGTTTGAAAAATATGGAAATAAATTCATTGAATTTATTTCTGATAATCTTTGATATTTTTTGCTTTTATACCATTTTGAATTAGTTTATTAAAATGCTTTTATTAGTTTGGAATTGGTAGTTTTTTAAGGAGTTCTGTTATTATATTGCTTTCATTAATACCACTATATTTAATTTCTGAATTTAATTTTATCCTATGAGATATAACAAATGGAGATAACTCATAAATATATTCTGGTTTGACAAAATCACTGTTATCAAAATATGCTAAAACTTTTGATAAATCCATTAAATCAATAGATGCTCTTGGGCTTGCTCCTATTAAAATATCTTTATGATGACGGGTTGCCTGAACTATACTCACAATATATCTTTTTAATTCAGGGCTGATAAATACTTTTCTAGAAACGTCTCTTGCTGTATCTATATCATTTTTAGTTAAGCATGCCTTTAAGTTGTCTATTTTATGATTGCTTTCTTCTCTCTCTGAGAGTAATAAAACTTCTTGTATTTGATTTAAATAACCTAATGATAACTTCATACTAAATCTATCTGTTTGTGCTTCAGGAAGAGGGTATGTCCCTGACATTTCAAGTGGATTTTGAGTGGCAATTACAAAGAAATTATCATTTAAAATATGTTTTTTACCATCTATTGTAATTTGATTTTCAGCCATTGCTTCTAAAAGGGCTGATTGAGTTCTTGGAGCAGCTCTGTTTATTTCATCTGCTAATAAAATAGTTGTAAAAATTGCACCTTTATGAAATTCAAATGTATTTTTTTGAGCATTATATATACTTACACCAATAATATCAGATGGAAGCAAATCAGGAGTAAATTGTATTCTGTTAAAGTTTAAATCAAGTGATTTTGAAATTGCTTTTGCAAGAGTTGTTTTACCTGTTCCTGGAAAATCCTCTAGTAATATATGCTTTTGGGCAATAATTGCTGCAATAATATATTTTATAGTTTTTTCATTACCTTTAATTACTTGGGTAATATTATCTTTAATTAAGCTATAAAAATTCATATTATTCACTTAGTATAAATTTAAATTCTACTCTTCTGTTTTTAGCATGAGCTTCTTCTGTATTAGAGGTGTCGGCAAGCAGTTCTTCTCCATAAGATGTTGTTTCTATTCTTTCTGCTTTTATTCCTTGGTTTGTAAAAAAATCTCTTATTACAAGTACTCTTTTTTCTCCAAGTATTAAATTGTATTCCTCACTTCCTCTACTATCGGTATGTCCTCCAAGCTTTATATTTACCTGAGGATTTTTAAGTAAGAAATCCAGGTGTTTTAATAAAACTTTTTTAGAGTCCTCACTTACCTGATATGAATTAAATGCAAAATATATTGTTTCTGGAGTATAATTTGATACTATTTTTAATGAAATATTTTCATTTGCTGGATCTGAAATAGTTGTAAATTCTGGGTCTATATCACTACTTTCTGTGGTAGTATCATTGTTTTCTTCAGTATTTTCTTTTTTTTCTTTTTCAGGGCATCCCTTTTCTTTAATTGTTTTCATTAATTCATTAGCTACTTGTATTTTAATATCAGATTCATCACTTTTTCCTGCTTTTTCAAGTTCTATTGCTTCTGTATATAAATCTTCTACTGATTTTATATTATCTTTTTGGCAGTCTAACTCAGGATTGTTTTTTAATTCATCAATTGCGGTTTGGGTTTTGGTAAAATCTTTAGTTGTCCCTGGACAAGCTGTAAAGGTAAATATAATTAAAATCATTAAAATTATTATTTTAATTTTCATTGTTTACTCCTATTTGTAAGGTGACCATTTTGGGGTATAATATCTCTTTTTATCGTTTGTTACTCTGATTATTTTATTTGCATCTTTATCCATTATATATATTTGATATCTTTTACTTCTTGAAGATAAGAATACAATAAATTCACCGTCAGGAGACCATGATGGTTCTTCGTTATTGCCATTATCTTGTGTTAATCTTGTGATTTTATTTTCATCAGACAAGTCAATGTAAAAAATATCAAATTTATTTCTTTCATCTCTTGCTGTAAATAAAATTCTATCACCTTTAGGAGACCATTTTGGAGTTTGATTATAAGTTCCTTGAAATGTGATTCTTTTTTGCTCGGTTCCATCACTATTCATTATATATATATGTGGATTACCTCCTCTGTTTGATACAAATGCTATTTGTTTCCCATCAGGAGACCAGCTTGGAGATGTATCAAGGGCAGAGTTCTTTGTTAATCTTTTTACTATTTTACCTGTTTTAGAGTTTATTAAGTAGATTTCAGAATTTCCATCTTTTGATAAAGTTAATGCAATCGTTTTGCCATCGGGAGAAAGAACACCACCAGTATTTAAACCTGACCTCGAAGATATTGAAATTAACTTTCCTGAGGATAAATCCCTCATATATAAATCTGTATTGCCTCTTAAGTAAGATGTAAATAATATTTTTGTTCTTCCTGCCCATGAAGGAAGCATATTTATTGCCCTGTTTTTGGTTATTGGTTGTTTTTTAGAGTTATCAATATTCATAATAAAAATTTGTTTTTTACCTTTTACTTTTTTAGCATAAACAATTTTAGTTAAAAACAGGCCTTTTTTACCAGCAGAAAAGAAACTGTATATATCATTTGCAATAAAACCTGCTAATTCATGTATATTTGTTTTATAATCACTATATTCTTTCCCCCATATTTGTTTTTCTTCTACGGGAGAGTAAATTATAGCTTTTACTGTAAGTTTTTCTTTAATTTCAGTAATTTTTATTTTAAATAAATACTCAACTTTTAAATCTCTCCACTTATCGAATTTAATATTTACTATTTTTTCACCATCTTTTATGTTTTTAGATAAGGTTTCAGGAAGTATTTTAAAATATGGAATAATATTTAAATAATAGTTTAATGATTTTTTAAAAGTATTATTATTTATGTTTTCCTTATTCTGATAAGATACTCCAATTAAAGGCAGAGCTTCTTGTCCTGCAATAATATCAACATCAGCATATAAATTGATTGATAGTATTAATGTGAGCAAAATTAGTATTTTTTTCATTTTTTCTCCTTTTTAATAGTAATCTAGATAGCAGAGTCATAATGATATGATATTACTACCTATATATATAAACCATAAAAAACGATAAATATTCAAGTTTTCTTTTTTTTATTGTGATTTTGTAGTATAATATCATTTTTTATGGAGTTTTGTATGAAAATCTTTCTTTTCCTTATTATTTTATCATTTACTTCAGTTGTTTTTGCAAAAAACGATGTGAATGAAGATATTGCACCAAAATCACCAGAAACTACTGCAGATACGGTAAAAGTAGAAAAAGTAGTATATGTGAAAATTAAAGAAGATGTTAAAGAAGATATTAAAGAAGATATTAAAGGAGATATTGAAAAGATTAAAAAAATTAAAAAAGGACTTTGTACAAGTAATGATATTAAAGAAGTTGTAAATAAAAATGTAAAACAAATTCGTTATTGTTATGAAAAGGAATTAATGAGAACACCTGACTTAGCTGGTCAAATAAAAGCATCATGGACGATTTCTCAAACAGGAAAAGTGGTTGGTGTTAAAATTACAAAAAATACTATGAAAACTGATAAGGTAAGTAGATGTATTGTTAGGATGATAAAAAGGTGGGAATTTACTCCTCCAAATGGAAGAGGGGTTTGTCATGTTGCTTATCCTTTTAATTTTACACATAAATAATAATGAAAATATCAGTAATAATTCCAACTTATAATCGTTTAGAGAAGTTAAAGCGTGCTGTTGATTCTGTTTTGAGTCAAACATATAAGGATTTTGAGCTTATTATTGTTGATGATGGTTCTACTGACAATACAAGAACTTTTTTTGAAAACTTTGATGGAATAAAATATATTTATCAGGAAAACAAAGGTGTTTCATCTGCTCGAAACACTGGAATTAATGCTTCAAGTGCTGAATGGCTGGCTTTTTTGGACAGTGATGATGAATGGTTACCTAAAAAATTAGAGATGCAAATAGATTTTGCTAAAGCTAATGAGAATATTAAAATAATTCATTCTAATGAGATATGGATTAGAAATGGTGTAAGAGTTAACGAAATGAATAAGCATAAAAAACTTGGAGGTTGGATTTATCAGAAATCTCTTCCTTTATGTTTAATTTCTCCATCTGCTGTTATGATTAACAGAATAGTATTTAATGATAAAGGCCTTTTTGATGAGGAATATCCTTATGCTGAAGACTATGATTTATGGCTTAGGGTTACTCCATATTATGAGGTTGGTTTTATTGAAACTCCATTAATTAAAAAATATGGAGGAGATGCTGATCAGCTTTCCAGGAACTGGGGGCTTGATTTGTATAGGGTTAAATCTTTAGAAAAGATGATAAATAATACAGACTTAGATATTGGAGATAAAGAAAAAACACTAAAATTAATAATAAAAAAATTACGAATATTAGAAAAAGGGTATCGTAAGCATGATAGAATTGAATTGGCTGATGAATTTAAAGAAAAATTTAACTATTATTCAAATTATGAGTTATAAATTATTTATTCTCTCTAACACATCTAAAATTTGCTCCACCTGAAAAATTGAATTCATCACCCGGATTTCCACCATAATCTTCAGCTCCTTTTTTAGTTTTTACATAGCCATCTGTTGCTACTTCTGCTAAACAACCTGCAAATACCTGCTTAGGAACAATTCCTTCCTTGTTTGTTTCTCTGTGAAAATTACCTAAAGTTTTTATATCAGTTAATTTCCAATCATCAAAAGTTTTAAAAACCATGTTATTACATGAATTTATTGCAAAATCCCGATTATTATGCTGAATGTTTGAGTTTTGCCACATTAAATTTGTTTCATTGTCAATAATAATAGATTCTTCTATTGTGAAATGAGGTAATTTACACTTATGAGTAGTTAGTTCACAGGTTTCTTTTTTTAATGAATCACAGTTTTTATCATCTAAACAGAAATCATCTTTTAGCATGTCACATTTACCATTTTCTTCATTGCATTGAAGCCAGTTATCACATTTTGTACTTTCGCATTTATTTTCACTACCACAAGACATTGCAATAATAATTATCATTAATAAAACTAATGTTTTCATAAGTTCCTCAAAATTTTATTATATTCAAAATTTATAAATAAAGCAAGAATATCTCTAACTTTATAACTTAATTCTTAAAAATTATGAAAAAACCAGTTTTAATATATTGAAAATAATTGCAGAAATAATTGCAGAAACAGGAAGTGTTATTATCCATGATGCTACAATCTTCTTTAATACAGATAAATTTAATGCAGATATTCCTCTTGCAAAACCAATTCCAATAACTGCACCAATTAATACATGAGTTGTTGATATTGGAAGCCCCATTGATGAAGCAATTATTATTGTAGTTGCAGCTCCTATTTCTGCAGAAAATCCTCTTGTTGGTGTTATTTCTGTGATTTTACTCCCAACTGTTTTTATTACTTTATAACCATAAGTTGCGAGGCCAATTACAATAAATACACCTCCTGACAGTAATACCCATGATGGTAAATTTGCCTCTCCTGAAACACCATTTTTCATGGTTTCAATTACTGCTGCCATAGGGCCAACAGCATTTGCTACATCATTAGAGCCATGAGCAAAAGCTACAAATGCAGCCGTTGCAATTTGAAAATAACCAAAGATTTTTTCTACTTTTATTATTTTTTCATGATATTTTTTATCACCTTTATCTATTTTATTCAAAAAATATTTTGCCACAATAAATATAATTACTCCAACAATAAGTGAATATAGTAATACCATGTAAATAGAGTTATTTAAATGTAAGTTTTTTAGCCCTTTTTTAAAAAGTAATAGAGTTAAAATAAATGATGAAAAGAATAATATATATGGAGTATGTTTTTTTACAGAGACAATAGGGGTTTCTGAGTTTAGTATATATTTACGAATATAGAAAAAAACTAAAAATGCAAAAATACCTCCCATTAAAGGTGAAATTAACCACGAAGCAACAATCATTGATACTTTTCCCCATGAAATACTACTCCAGCCAGCAGAACTTATTGCAAAGCCTATAATAGCCCCGACAATAGAGTGAGTTGTTGATACTGGTTGTCCTGATACTGTTGCAATAAAAAGCCATATACTTGCAGCAAGTAATGATGCAATCATTCCAAATACAAAAATTTCAGGAGCATGCTCAAATAACGCAGGAGATATAATTCCTTTTTTTATTGTTGATGTGACACTTCCACCAGCAATTATAACTCCAAGAAACTCAAAAATACCTGCAATAATAATTGCTTGTTTAAATGAAATAGCTTCACTACCAACAGAAGTACCCATTGCATTAGCAACATCATTTGCTCCAATATTCCATGCTTGAAATAAACCTACAATAACAGTTATGGTTATTAATATTGTTGAATATTGATTAAGAATATCCATAAAACCTCTACTTTAAGATTAGCAACAATCTTATTAAATTACCTGTTTTTTCTGCATTATTGGCAATGTCACCTAGTTTATTTAATATTTTTGACCATATAAAGATTTCTGTTGCAGAAATTTTCTCTTCATTTGCAAATAGTATTTTTGCTGTTTTTATTTGAGCAACATCTGCAATATGTTCTTGTTCACAGAGTTCATTAATATCTTTTAAAAGGTTTTTTGCTAAAGGACCTGAAAATGTCGCTTTCGATAAGGCATCAAGCTTTGTAACAATATTATAAATCATATCAACTGTTTTCATGGCCTCTTCATAAAAGTTTTTTAATGGCAATTTCATTTCTTCAATTACTTTCATTGGTTTAATTTCAATTAAATGAGCTAAATCTTCGGCACAATCAGCAATGCTATCCTGAGAGTGTAAAATACTCAATATGTCCTGATTAATATTTCCGTTAAAAGGTGATGAAGGCAAATTGTCTCTTAAATGATTTTTAATTACATCTGCTTCATGCTCCTTTTCTGATATATTTTTTATAGAAGATATTATTATTTCATTATTATTTGAAATAAATGAATCAAGAAGTTCAGGAACAAAGTTAACTGATTTCTTTACTTTTTCCATGTGCTCAATGAGAGGGATAAAAGGTGATTTACCAAACAACTTGTTTAGGCTTGTAAGTACGCTCATACAGACTCCTTTAATAAAATTATCTATTTAATGGTATAAATCATAATAAAAATCAAGAAATTTTTAGTTTTTATTATAATTTTACTATAATTTTTTTTAAATATATAATTTTTGATAAATTATTCTTAATAACCTACTAAGATGATGTAATTACTTGAAGATACTAAAAAATATTTTTTTTTGAAATTAAATAGAATTAAATCATCGAAAATTACGTCTATAATTACTAGTTGGATTTAATTTTTATCATTAACTGCTTCTTGATAATTTTTAAAAATTAATGTAAAACTAGTTGTTTATTTTTATTTTGAGGTTAAATATGATTAAATTAATTACAGTATTTATGCTGTTTTCAATAATAATACTTTCAAGTCAGGATAGTAAAGTTTTTATAAAAATTAATTCTAATAAAATGCTAAAAGATGTTTTAATGGATAGTTTATTAAAAAATAAGAGTAGTAAAAGTGATGTTGAGTTTATTTTAAAAAGAGCGATAAAAAATAATGATACAGAATATTTTCATTATGGCTATACCTATAAAGGAATACCTGTTGAATATCATACTGTTGTTGTTTCAAGAAAAAATGAATCATCATATTTATTATATGGAAATTTTAATATTCCTAAAATTAATTCTTTAGATGTAAAGTTTTCACCAATTGAAGTATTTAAAAATTTCAAAAAGACTACTAGTAAACTTAAATTTTATAGTGATATTAAAAAAGTTTTTATAATTAAAGATGGTATAACTCATTTAACATATAAAGCGTTAGTTGAATATGTAAATAAAAAGGGATATCACCTTGGGGTTATCTATCTTGATGTAAATACTTTTAAGCAAGTTTTATTTAGTTCTCATATTTATGAAGCGATAAACAGAGAAATATATATATTTAATAATGAATGTTTATCAACCCAAGATAGCTATGATGATTTACCGGGTAATATGGAGCTTTCAGAAGGTTCTAGTTTAGGTGCTGATAATGTGGTAAACGATGCATATGTAAATTTAGGAATTACTTACTGGTTCTATAGAAATATGTTAAATCGTGATAGTTTTGATAATTATGGAATTACTCTGGTATCAACTGTTCATGCAAGATTTGATTTTGATGATGGTGGTGGTTGTGGTGGTGAGAATGCTTTTTTTATGGGAGAACCTTATAATCAGATGGTTTATGGAGATGGTGGAAGTAATATGTACTATCTGTCACAGGGACTGGATGTTACTGCACACGAATTAACTCATGCAGTAACTTCTAAAACAAGTCATTTATATTATTATGGTGAATCTGGTGCTTTAAATGAAGCAATGAGTGATATTTTTGGTGCAACAGTAGAGGCATGGAGTAATAGTGGTGGTACTTCAAGCAATAATCCTGTAAATTTTGTTGCAAATAGTGATACATGGAAAATTGGTGAAGATATAATGATTAATGAAGATGCAATGAGATTTATGAATAATCCACATCTTGCATCTGGTGATAATGCATATAATCCAGATCATTACTCACAAAGATACACTGGATATTATGATGAAGGTGGAGTTCATATAAATTCAACAATAATTTCATTGGCATATTATTTACTTGTAACAGGAGGAAACCATCCAAGGTCAGAATTTCAAAATATTTATCCCGATGTTGAGGGGATTGGCCTTGAAAAAGCAATTAAAATATTTTACTGGGCACAAACTAATTGGTTTACTGGTGATGAAAACTTTGATTTTTCTGATGCAAGAAGGTTACTTTCTCAATCTGCAGAAGATTTATATGGTGCTTGTTCAAATGAATCAGAGCAGGTAAATAGAGCTTTTGATATTGTTGGTGTTCCTGGAAATAGAAAAGCAGAGTGTAATAATGTTCATAGTTGTGATGGAGTTACATGTAGTAATTATGGAGACTGTGAATTAATTAATGGAAATGCCATTTGTAACTGCTATGATGGTTATGTGGCTAGTGGACTTAATTGTTTTGAGGATAATACAGGAACTGTTTGCGAAGGTATTAATTGTAGTGATTATTATTTGAATACTCATTGTGAAGAATATAATGGTGAGCCAAGATGTGCTTGTGATGAAGGCTATATTGTAAATGATGCAGGAGATGCTTGTGTTGAAGATGTTGCTGATCCATGTGAAGGTATTTCATGTAGTACTCATGGAGAATGTGTTTCAAGTATTAATGGTAGCATTTCTTGTGAATGTGATAATGGTTATCATAGTGATGGTAATTTGAATTGTATTGAGGATGACCCATGTAGTAATGTTGATTGTGCAGGAACTTATTTGAATACTCATTGTGAAGAACATGGTGGTGATGGAGTATGTGTTTGTGATGATGGTTATGTTGTAAATGATGCAAGAAATGGTTGTATTGAAGATGTTGTTGATCCATGTGAAGGAGTTTCATGTAGTGCTCATGGAGTATGTGTTGCAGATGTTAATGGTAGTATTGCTTGTGATTGTGATGATGGTTACCATAGTGATAATAATTTGAACTGTATTGAGGATGTTGTTGATCCATGTGATGGAGTTTCATGTAGTGCTCATGGAGTATGTGTTGCAGATGTTAATGGTAATATTGCTTGTGATTGTGATGATGGTTACCATAATGATAGTAATCTAAACTGTATTGAGGATGTTGTTGATCCATGTGATGGAGTTTCGTGTAGTGCTCATGGATTATGTATTTTAGATGCTAATGGTGATATTACTTGTGATTGTGATGATGGATATCATAATGATAGTAACTTAAGCTGTATTGAAGATGTTGTTGACCCATGTGATGGAGTTTTGTGTAGTAATCATGGAGTATGTGTTTTAGATGAGAATGATAATGTAACATGTAATTGTGATGATGGATATCACAATAGTGATACTTTAAAGTGTATTGAAGACATTACTGATCCATGCAATAATTTTGATTGCTCTGATAATCCGAATACACATTGTATTAATTAT
>Ga0256827_10001075_pt1 | contig 17221 bp, 19 predicted proteins | sample CV84metaG_FD_185977 | JGI IMG/M metagenome (GOLD analysis project Ga0256827, IMG submission 185977) | Hydrothermal vent microbial communities from East Pacific Rise, Pacific Ocean - CV84 | ecosystem: Environmental > Aquatic > Marine > Hydrothermal vents | place: Pacific Ocean: East Pacific Rise... | reverse complement strand
TACGAGACCGTAGGAATTGAGGAGTTAGCCAACTGGTCACGCCACGTCCCCTACCCTATTGTTGCAATCGGAGGAATTAACTTGACAAATATTAAAAATATTATTACAATTCCAACAGTTGACGGAATCGCCATGATTTCGGAACTGTTAGAAAATAATAAAATCTCTCATAAGAAAACAAAACTTCTCCTTAATCTCTTTGAAAAAAAATAATCTGTTACAATTCAAGCCATTAAAGTGTTACTAAAGGTTACCTATGTATAATATGGTTACACTTTAAAAAAGGAAATCGTATTGGGTGATATAACGCTTATTCTACTGGGTGCAGGTTCAGCTTCTCGCTTTGCCTTGCCACCTAAAAAACAATGGTTATGGATTGGGAACCAACCACTTTGGCTCAAAGTCGCAGATGATTTTCAGGAAATTCATCCTTTTGAAAGTACCATAATTGTGTCATCTAAGGATGATATAAGCAGTATGACAAACTTTGCAAGCTATCAGTTTGTAGAAGGTGGAAGTAGCCGTCAACAGTCACTCAAAAATGCTCTAACAAGTGTAACAACCCCGTTCGTTTTGGTTTCAGACATCGCAAGATGTTGTTTAGATTCTAACATGATACAACGCGTAATTTTAGCAAAAAAACACAAAAACTGTGTAGTTCCTACACTTAAAGCTGTCGATACCCTCTATTATAAAAATTCTCCCATAGAGAGAGACGATACAAAAATCATTCAAACACCTCAACTCTCATGTACTAGGACGCTGAAAAAAGCACTCGACACCGACCAAGAGTTTACCGATGACTCTTCGGCTGTGATCTCGATGGGTGGGGAGATTATTTTTGTAGAGGGGTCAACCACAGCACACAAACTGACCACCATTGATGATTTGTCTAAACTTAACTGTTTAGAGCGACCATCTCAGCGTGCCTTAACAGGCTTTGGTATTGACATTCATCCCTTTGAAGAGGGGAAACAGATGGTACTCTGTGGCGTGGAGATAGATTCACCTTTTGGGTTTAAAGCACACAGTGATGGAGATGTGGCAATTCATGCCCTCATCGACGCACTACTTGGTGCTGCTGGTTTGGGAGACATAGGTGAATTTTATCCCGATACTTCAGATACCTATAAAGGTATTGATTCTCGGGAACTGCTACTTGATACCGTTCAAAGACTACAGGATTGTGGATATACCATTGGCAATGTTGACATAAGCATCATTGCCCAAACACCTCGACTTTTAACCTACAAAAAAGCGATGCGATTTAAATTGGCTTCTCTTTTAAATTTAACCCCTAATCTTGTTAATATTAAAGCGACTACTGCTGAAAAACTTGGTTGGATTGGACGAAAAGAAGGCGTAGCTGTTGAAGCTGTTGCCACACTATATTACTATGATTGGACACAACAATGAAAATCACCATAATTGAAAATGAGCTTTATCTAGCACAAAGTATCTCTGCTAAACTTGGTCAAGCAGGCTATGAGACAGAAGTTTACTCTTCCATTAAAGAGGCTATGGCAACCAGTACTGGTGATGCGTATCTGCTCTCAACCAACTTACCTGGACAGAACTTTAACTCTCTCATTACAAAGTATAAAGAGAAAATTATTATTTTGATGGTCTCTTACATCAACAACGACACCGTGGCAGCTCCCCTAAAACTGGGAGCAAACGACTATATTGTTAAACCATTTATTATTGAAGAGTTACAGCGTAAGATTGAACACTATAAAGAGTATCAAACTCTTAAAAAGTACAAAAATCTCTATCGTGAATACCATGAGTACCTACTTCAAGATATTAATATTGACAATGACATTGACAAAATCAGCTCTCCGTTGGTCATCTTGACCAACTACGTCAAGATGGTGGACAAGCTTGCCTTTACCTATGCCAAGAGCAAAGATAGGGTCTTGGTCTTTGTCCCACTAAGCTCAAAAGATTGGAAAAATAAAATAGAAAAAGCAAATGTGAAACACTTGCTCTATATTTCAGATTTTCAAACACTCAAAAAGGGTGAACGTGAACAACTTTTTGCTATACTAGAGGGACGTGACTTTATTATCTCAACTACTTCTGACATTGAAACACCATACAAGCAAATTGAGATTAATACGGACAATAAACTCTATGACCAAAATGAGATTTTAACCATTGACGATTATGTTAAATTTATTGTCAATAACTTTCAATACCAATACCCTGATACCGAACTTTCTAAGAAATTAGGAATTTCAAGAAAAAGTTTATGGGAAAAAAGGAAAAAATATGGCATCTTCAAAAAGAAGTAATCAGTTATACATTGATGCTGAAGCACTATCAACCATGGCGTTGGTTCAAGAGGGACTTATTAGCCCTGTCGATACATTAATGACCGAAAAAGAGGCCATTGAAGTACGTGAAACAAAGATGTATAAAGGGGTTGCTTTTCCTTTTCCTTTTCTCCTAACACCAGGGGGAAAACGAAATGAAGCGTGTCTAAAATCGTTAAACCAAGGTGATGTAGTTGAACTTATCAACGAAGAAAAAGTGGTAGGAACACTCACCGTTGAAGAGACTTTTTTTATTGACCCTAAAGATAGACTACGTTGTATTTTTGGAACAGCAGATGAGTCACATCCAGGTGTAAAAAATACCATGCAGAGGTTAGGTAAGATTGCTGTTACGGGTAAATATGAGGTAGAGTACCCTTTAATTACCTCCTCTAAGCAGAGAGTAAAAAATAAAATCGAAGAGCTTGGGGCTAACAATGTTTCAGCATTAATGTTGGCAGCTAATCCTCTAAACAGAGCTCATGAACGGATGATTAGACAAGCGATTGACCAGTCAGATTTGGTGGTACTCTTCTTACTTAAACCATTTACAAAGAGTGGGTTACGTTATGACATCCGACACAATGCCATTTTAACCTTTGTGGAGAACTTTCTACCAGCCAATAAAGTTATTATTGTGCCGTTAGAGAACTCCTATATTTTTGCTGGCTACAACGAGTTAATTTTAGATGCTTTGGTCGCTAAAAACTATGGATGTAACCATTTGGTTATTGGTAAAAACCATGCTGGATTGGGTCTTTTTTATGACCACGACCAGCTCAATAGCGTCTTTGATGCAAGTCAAGATATTGGGATAAAAATCACCACCATGGAGCAGTATGTCTACTGTAATAAATGTAGAACATTGGTAAGCACCACAACCTGTCCACATGGACAGCATCATCATGTGCATTACCATTCGCCTTCTATTTTAAAACTGATGAAATCTGGAATGATGCCTCCCTCGGTCTTAGTCCGACGAGAAGTATCAGCATCCATTTTAAGTACACTTTTTCCTGATAGATTTGAAAATCTACAAGAGCTATATGACTCAATTATGCCTAATGATGGACTAATTGAAGAGCATACCGAAGAGGACTTTTACATTAAACTAATGGGTCTCTACCAGACCACCTCATTAACTTAAAGAGAACAGATGAATTTAAACAGACTTTTTATCACCTTTTTTGGCACAGGGCTTGCCCCTAAAGCCCCTGGCACAGTTGGCTCATTTGCTGCCTTGGTTGTGGGGCTGTTGCTCCTTCAAGTTATCCCCATCTCCACCCTCTTTATGGTCACCTTAACCATTACCATTATTGCCATTTTTGAGATTAACAAATATGAGAAAGCCACAGGGAGTCACGACGACAAGAGCATTGTTATTGACGAGGTCTCAGGAATGTGGATAACGCTTATGTTTGCCCTCTCTTCTGCTAGTTCAATGTCATATCCGTATGCTTACGAAATCTCTATTGTGCTTGCTTTTGCATTTTTTAGACTCTTTGATATTTGGAAACCTTCACTAATTGGGGTGATTGACCGAAAAGTAAAAGGTGGTTTAGGTGTTATGGGAGATGATGTTTTAGCAGGTATTGCTGGTGGAATGTTAAGCGTTCTTTGTCTCCATGGGTTAGCTCAACTCTTTTAAGTTAACTTTACCCCATCTACATTGGCTCTTGCCAACAGCTCTATCTCTTCTTCTCGTGCCACAGCTATCACTTGAGTATCAAAAAGATAGTTTTGGGCAATTGGCATTAACTCTTTGGCCAACTCTTTTTGACAGACTACAAAAGTAGCATTCAGACTATTTGCAAGGATAGCCTCTTTAATATTTTGAATATGCACAGCGTAACGAAGAGCATTCTTTTGACAATGTTTTAGCAAGCCAAAAGAGTCATCACAAAGAGATGTAATCTCTAGAAGTGAATTAGAGGGGGTAGCTGTAATATCCTCTATTGTTTTTACAGGATAAAAGGGTTCACTCTCCACCCATGGGTGTCCAAATATTTTCATAAAACTACTTAGACTTCTCTAAACACTCAGAGGAGCAATAGGCTTTTTTTTGGTAAATCAAGGCATCATCTTCAGTCATGTAAGTACCACACGTTGCACACGCTGAAGTCGTCTCAATTTTTCCAAACTCATGCCCTTCCTCTTTAGGCTTCTCTTCTTTATCCAAAAAAGGAACTTTTCCACCAAACACTCTGTAAAGTGCAACAGCTCCAATAATTAGTATAAGAACTTTTAACCACATTTTCTACCCTTTAATGTATAAATAATTGCGTTGATTCTTCTCAACTATATCATAATCAAGATGCTTTTCAACTAATTCTAACTCACTAAAAACATGCTCCCCTTTATAAAAAAGAAACTCTGTCTGCTCATTTTGCAAATGTGCTGTTAACTCTAACAGCATCTTGGTATCGGTGACAGCCCGAGAGCTAATAAGTCCAAACGGCTCACTTTGGTACTCCTCCACACGTTTTTTAACCACTTCCACATTAGCAAGTTCCAACTCCATCGCGACATATTTTAAAAACATCGCTCGTTTTTTACGTGGCTCACACAAAACCGTTCTTACCTCAGGATAGGCAATGGCTAAAATTAGCCCAGGAAAACCAGCCCCTGTTCCCACATCTAAAATGGAGGTTGGTGTTTTAATAAAGGTCGAGGGAAAAAGCGAATCTTCAATATTCGCCTCCACAGCGTGTGGGGTCTTTGCCCCTGTTAAGTTGTGTACTCTGTTCCACTCTAACAGCAGTTCTGTAAATCGTTCAAACTTTTTTTTCATCTATAGTAGGTGTCCCATCTGCTCTTTTTTAACTTGTAAATACGCCTCGTTATAAGGGTTTGAATCCATCACAATAGGGATTCTTTTGGTAATCTCTATGTTCTTTAACGACTCTATTTTGGTCGGGTTATTGGTTAAGAGCTGAACTTTACTAATCTTAAAATAGCTCAAAATATACTCTACTATTTCATAGGTTCGCTCATCAGCTTTAAAACCCAATTGATGATTTGCCTCTATGGTATCCAATCCTGTATCTTGCAAGGCATACGCATTAACTTTACCTAAAAGACCAATATTTCTACCCTCTTGACGATGGTAGATAATCATCCCACCCTCTTGAGCAATAAGTTGTTGAGAAAAAGCCAACTGCTCACCACAGTCACACTTTTTTGACCCCAATGCATCACCTGTTAAACACTCTGAATGGACACGAACAATGGGGTTATCACTTAACACATCGGTGTAGATTACCAGATGCTCTTTATCTGCCTCTTTGAAGGCTTGAATGTTAAATGTACCATACTTGGTTGGGAGTTTTGCAACTTTTGAAATATCAATCTTTCTCATGGGCAAAATTATATCAGTTTATGATAAAATTCAACAAATTTACTTAAAGGCAAAACCATGTTCACACGATTTAGACGCAAAAGACTCAACCCTGTTCTTCGTGACCTTTTACAAGAGACTCACTTAACCGTTAATGATTTTATCTACCCTCTTTTCATTAAGAGTGGCGAGGGAATTAAAAAAGAGGTGGACTCCATGCCAGGTGTCTTTCAGATGAGCATTGATGAGATTATCAAAGAGTGTAACGTGCTAAAAGAGCTTGGTATCTACTCTATTATTCTCTTTGGAATTCCTGAGACCAAAGACTCGGTAGGAAGTGACGCAATGTGTGACCACGGGATTATCGCCTCCTCTATTCGTGCCATTAAAGAGGCTCATCCTGAGATGTTTGTCATTACCGACCTCTGTTTTTGTGAATATACCGACCACGGTCACTGTGGGGTACTTGACCCTGTGCTAGAGACCGTAGACAATGACATCACCCTCACCAATTTACAAAAACAAGCTATTGTTCATGCCAAAGCTGGTGCAGACATGATTGCCCCAAGTGGTATGATGGATGGGATGATTACAGCAATTCGAGAGGCACTTGATGGCGATAACTACTCCCATATTCCGATTATGTCCTACTCAACCAAGTTCTCCTCAGCCTACTATGGACCTTTTAGAGATGTGGCAGAGAGCAGTCCAAGTTTTGGAGACCGACGAAGTTACCAAATGAATCCAGCCAACCGAAAAGAGGCAATTTTAGAGAGTCTGGCTGATGAGGCTGAGGGTGCTGACATTTTAATGGTGAAACCAGCTCTTGCTTACCTTGATATTGTTCGTGACATCAAAGAGAACTCTTCACTTCCTTTGGCTGTATATAATGTAAGTGGTGAGTACTCCATGTTAAAAATGGCTGCCAAAGCTGGAGTAATTGATTATGAAAAGGTGATGATGGAGACAATGATTGGATTTAAACGGGCAGGGGCTGATATTATCATCAGTTATCACGCCAAAGAAGTGGCTGCGATTTTAAACAGATAAGGGGAACTTCCCCCTTATTTTAAGAGATTAGACATCTTGCAGAACTCTTTGGAATCGGCGTGTTTACACCCGAACAAGACGAGGCTAAAGCCATCGGTTCCTAGTTTTACAAGAACTCTATTAATGCTGTGCATCCTCATCAATCTCTTTTGAGAGTTCAGCTAACTCTTCTAAATACTTTGCTTCAGGACTTGTAGATGAGGGAACTTCTAAATTATTATCAGAGGTTACTTCCACCTGAGGCGTGTTTAATACTTTTGCATTGAGTTCTTCATTTATGGCATCTATCTTTTTCTCTTCTGATGCTGCAATAGAGAGTTTTAATGCATTAGCAATTTGGTCTATTTTAGATTCACCTGATTGAGCAACCATAGGGGTCACCATATTAGGAGTATCAGCCTCATTATCTATATTTTCTTCGGGCTCATCTTGAATACTTGTTGGCATGACGGGTTCAGGTTTTTCTAATTTCTCAACCTCAACAGAGTTTACAGGTTCAGCTTGTTCAATCTCTTTTTGCAGTGCATGAACCACTGTTTCTTCTTTTTTCACAGCAACTTCTTCTGGTTCTTCTAATGTGACTTTTAACTCATCATCTGAAATTTGTATAGAAGAGGGTGGTATTGAACTTTCTGCATTTGTTGCAGATTGATTCATATAATTATATCCGTAAATTGATAAACCAGCAATAATTGCTAATAATAATAAAATAATTAAAGTTTTTAAAATAGTATTTAGTGAAGAATCCGTCTCATGTGAACTATTATTTAATATTTCAGACTTATATGATTCACAAAAGTCATCCTCATTATCGGGGTTATTATTGAACAAATTGTTCCTTTTTCTCTTAAAGTTTAAATTTTATAGAATTATTTTAACATAAATTCTACTAAGTTCCCTTTGAAATGATATTTTTTTGCTTTTACTATAGCACCTCACTCAATAATTTGCTATAATAATCATCATTATTTAATATATCTGTATCTCACAGAATTAAAAAATAACATTTCTTAATTTTTATGTTTATTTTGTATGATTCGTAAGATAAAAGTTAAAAAGGAGAGGATATTATGGAATTAATCTATTGGCTTGTTGTCATATTTTTAATCGCTGCTGCATTTGCTATCTTATACTACATGGGAGGACTTGAAAAATTTCTACCCGTTGTTGTGGTTGACTCTCAAGAAGCATGGGTCATTGACAACCGATTAGGGAAAGATCGGGTTATTTATGAAGGTATAAATCACATTCTTCCAGGAAGAGATGTTGTGGTTCGTAAAGTGAGTCTAAAAGAGCTTACTATTGACCCACCTGAACAAGAGATTATTACACAAGACAACATTAATATTGTGGTTGACATGATTGCCTCAATTAAAATCAAAGATGCCGTTAAAGCTGTTATGGATGTCTCAGATTTTGAAGCTTCTGTTAAAAGTTTGGTTATGAGTAGTACGCTAAGTAAACTAGGACAGATGAACTTTTCAGATATTCAGAAACAACAAGATGCCCTCTCAAAAGAGATTCGTGACCATATGAAAGAGGATTGTGCACGTTGGGGTCTTGAGGTAATTTTGGTTAAATTTGAAAACATTACTCCTCCTGCTTCTATTAAAGATGCTATGGAAAAAGAGATTGTGGCTGAGAAAGAGACCCGTGCTGCCGTACTTAAAGCAGAAGGTGACCACAAAGTACATGAACTTCATGCCGACAGTGAGAAGATACTCATTGAAAAGAGAGCTGAGGCAACCTATAAAGTTATTAAAGATTTAAAAGATCTTATGCCAACACTCTCAGACGAGAAGATTATGCAGTTCTTAACCTCAACAGCTTATATTGACTCTATGAAAGAGCTATCAACATCTAGCAACTCTAAATTTGTTCTCTATCCATCCGATGTACAACAACCAATGGATAAAGTAATGAATGCTGAGTATATGTCACGACAAAACACATCTAATTAAGGGGAAAAAATGTTTTTCATCACGCAAATTTCTACATTTACATGGGTACTACTTGCCTATATAGCACTTCATCTAGGTCACGATTATTTTCCACAACTCAATGGACTAACATTAAACTCTACGGTGTTAATTCACCATATTAGTCCAGATAGAGACTTTATCTTACGAGTAAGAGAGGTCTTTTTGATTATCGGTTCATTGGCACTTTTTATAGAAATTGCCAAAGCAGCTACTGCTAATAAATTTGGAGCGACGGAAACACTTATGAGTTTTGTGGTTGCAATTATCTTTATAGTTCTATTTTTTATGGTCTCTTGGGCTCAAAATTCAACATTTTTAATTTTAGGGATGATGTCACTTATTGATGCAACAGGTGGATTTATTATTGAACTTAATGCTGCACGAAGAGATATTAATATTGCGTAAAGTATTTCGTCTCTAAATGCTACTCTCAAATGAATATGAGTACATCATCATTGGTGATGTACATGGTTGTATTGATGAGCTTAAAACCTTGCTTTCAAGGCAGGATTTTAAGACCAATCATGACAACTTACTTACTTTAACACCTCAAAACGAAAACAAATCTATTATCTTACTTGGTGACTTTATCGACAAAGCATCTGATGTAAAATTGACAGAGACCATTGAGTTTCTCCATCAGAACTTCAAACATCTCAATAAAAAGCGACAACGCCTCTATCTTATTTTAGGCAATCATGAAAACATGGTCTACCGATACATTACCCATGATACGAGCTTAGTTATTAATGCCAAAACGATTGCCAACAAAAAGAAGTATTACAATACCGTAGCCCTTTTAGAAAAAGAGCCTCACCTAAAAAAGCTTTTTTTAGAACTCTACGATGAGTGCAAAGTGTGGTACAAATATGAGTATGCAAAAGATTTTTCTGTCACCCTCACCCATGCTCCATGCCCCCAAAAATACTTAACCCAAAAGAGCAAAGAGGCAGAACGCAAAATGATAAAGTGTGTCTCACGCTCCAAAAACCCCACCATGCCCTTAGATGAGCTACTCCCCTACACCCATGAAGAGGCAAAAGATAACCAACACTACCATATTTTTGGACACCTCTCTCAACCCAATATACGACACTATAAAAACAGAATCTGCATCGACACCTCAGCGATTTATGGCAACACCCTCACCTGTGCCATTGTCAACAAAAACATCCTAAATTTTGACACTGTACCCTTTGAAAATAGACAAGAGCAAGGGGTTCAAACCTACAACAGACTTTTTGATTTTCTACCTTAAATAAATTATGGTAGAATAGCTTCCTTAATTTTAAATTACATTACTTTCAAAAGTAAGAGGAACTCCCAATGAGACATTTTTTAACACTAAAAGATTTCACCAAAGATGAAATTTTAGAGATGATTACCTTAGCACAAGCGATAAAAGCTGAAACCAAAGCAAAAAACTTTAAACCTTACATGGAGAAGCAGACCCTTGGGATGATTTTTGAAAAGAGTTCAACACGTACCCGTGTAAGTTTTGAGACAGGTATCTATCAACTTGGGGGAATTGGTCTCTTTTTATCGTCAAAAGATATTCAACTTGGACGTGGAGAGCCAATGAAAGATACAGCACGGGTCATTTCACGTATGGTTGACATGGTGATGATTCGTACGTTTGAGCAGAGTAATATTGAAGAGTTTGCAAAATACTCACAAGTACCTGTTATTAATGGGTTAACTGATGGATACCACCCTGTACAACTTATCACCGACTACTTAACCCTGCTAGAGTTTGGCATTACCAACCCCGTGGTTGCCTATGTGGGTGATGGAAATAATATGACACACTCATGGCTCATGCTCAGTGCAAAACTGGGATTTGAACTACGGGTTGCTACCCCAGAAGCTTATACTTGTGACCCTAAAATTGTGGCAGAAGCATTAGCAATTGCCAAAGAGTCAGGAGCAAAGATTAGCTTTACCAATGACCCTAAAGTTGCTGTAGAGGGAGCCAATGTAGTAACTACTGATACATGGATTTCTATGGGACAAGAAGATGAAAAAGAAATCAGAATGAAAGCTTTTGATGGGTATATTGTGGATGAGAAGCTGATGAGTTTAACACAAGAGGGGTCAATTTTCCTTCACTGCTTACCAGCATATCGTGACTTTGAAGTGAGTGAAGAGACTTTTGAAAAACACGCTAATGTGGTTTTTCAAGAAGCAGAAAACCGACTTCATGCCCAAAAAGGGATTATGGTTTGGCTAGACCAACACCGTAACGACTAATACCAAATAGATTATAAAGAAAGATTGTATGAAGCATAAAACAGCAGAAGATATTTTTAATTTTCAAGCCACAGCCGATGACTGTGTTAAGTGTGGGAAGTGTATTCCCGTTTGTACCATTCACCAAGTAAACGCCGATGAAGTAACCTCTCCTAGAGGATTTATTGACCTACTAGGACAGTACCAACAAGGAAATTTAGAACTGGACAAAAATGCCAAAAATATCTTTGAGAGCTGTTTTCTCTGTACCAACTGTGTCGATGTCTGCCCCAACTCTTTGGCAACCGACATGGTCATTGAAGAGGTACGTGCCGACATCGCTCAGAAATTTGGAATGCCCTTTTTCAAAAAAGTTGCTTTCTACCTCTTAGAACACCGTAAAGTGATGGACTATGTCATGAAGCTCGGCTTCATGTTCAAAACCTGTGCCTTTGCTCCTGACGAGAAAAAAGGGGGACTCTTAGCACGCTTTAGAATGCCTATGGTTAAAAAAGGAAGACTCATCCCTTCCATGATGAAAACCTCATTTCTTAACAGCTATCCTGAAAATATCCCTGCAAAGAATCAAGAGAAAAAACCGTTAAGAGTTGCTATTTTCATTGGGTGTCTCGCCAACTACAACTATGGAGGAATTGGAGAGAGTTTAGTGGAGATTTTAAAAGAGTTAAACATCGACATCTTCATCCCCAAAGAGCAACTCTGTTGTGGAGCTCCAGCCTACTTTACTGGGGCTGTAGACTCTGTTGAGCGTATGACCAAAGCCAACATTGAGTATTTTGAGAGTTTCATGGATGAGTGTGACGCGATGCTCATTCCTGAGGCAACCTGTTCTGCGATGGTCAAACATGATTGGCAAGTCTTTTTCAAAAACCACGATATGCCCGAGTGGGAAGAGAGAGCTAAAAAGGTCGCCGAAAAAATCCACATGGCAACAGCATGGCTTGATGAGAACACCGAACTTCAAGCGATTCTCAAAACACGTGGAACATTTGATGAATCTGTAACCTACCATGACCCATGTCATGCACGAAAGGTACAAGGTATCTATGAGCAACCAAGAAACCTCTTAGCCCCTAACTACCCTCTAATTGAGATGAGTGACCCCAATAGATGTTGTGGTTTTGGAGGAGTCACCATGCAGACTGAAAAGTTCCATTTCGCCGAAGCAGCAGGAAAACCAAAAGCAGCGATGATTAAAGAGACCAAAGCGACCTATGTGAGTGCTGAGTGTTCAGCTTGTCGTGTGCAGTTGAGTGAAGCGATGAATAACGCTGAGGTAGAGACGGTCTTTAAAAATCCGTTGGAGTTGATTGCTGATGCGTTAAAAACGTAAACTATAATCTTTATTTTAAAGTAAATAACTTATTTAGCCATAAAAGTGATTTTTTTTGATACAATTACTACATCTTACTAAAAAGGTAATAAAATGAAGATGAAAACACTAGTTAAGTTAGGGAGTAACTTACTCATTGTAAGCTTAATCACTGCATGTGGAGCAAGTGACACAACAGCTAAAGTAAATAGTTTTACTCTTAGTTCTAGCTCTTATGCTAATAACACTCCTATTCCTACACGTAATGTTTGTTCTCAAAATAATGGGTTAAACCAATCACCACAACTTTCATGGGAAAATGCTCCACAAGGTACATCAAAATATGCCATTATTATGGATGACGAAGTTAATCCATGTGGAACAGGAGACAATGCTTGTACTCACTGGATATTTCTTAATATTCCATCTACAATTAAGGAACTTAATGAAAACTTAGATATTAGTACTATTTCAGGTACAGTTGAAGGAGGAACATACAATGGTACAGCTGACTATGAAGGACCATGCCCTCCACTAAAACATATCTATAAAACAACTATTTTTGCTTTAAATGATTCTATGCCAATTTTAAGCTATATTGAAACTACACGTAGTGCATTTCAAACAACATATGCATCACATATTCTTGGTACAGCGACACTTGTAGGAACATTTGATCCAGCAGCACATTAACTCTTTATAATAACCCATCTTTTTTAAGATGGGCAGTCAATAACTCTTTCTCAAACCACCACATAAACGCAAACATCAACCCTACCGTTTTACCAATAGTCTCATCAAACATAAACGCTTTAGCCTCACCCACAGGAATCTCAACCACCTCTATCTGCTCATCATCAATCCCACCACCTTGGCTAACTCGCATCGACTCATTCACCTCGGCGTAGTAGATAACTTGACTGCTTCCTGATGTGCCAACAGCTGAGAGTACTTTGGTGATACGCTCTATTGAACTGAGAGGAACACGAAAACCACACTCCTCCTCTATCTCCTCTTTGGCTATCTGCTCTAAGGTTTTTTCTTTGTCAATTAACCCAGCACACATCTCAATGGTCATGCCGTCGCCATTTCGGTTGTAGACGGGTGGTCTAAACTGTTTAACCAAGACAAAGGTGTCTCGCTCTTGATGGTAGATTAAGATGGCAACAGAGTCATGAGAGTGGACAATCTCCCATGATTTTTTAATGCTATTTTGCTCATAGGTTGCTAATGAAGTTTTAACAAAATTAGGAGCTGTTAACGGCTCTAATTTAAAATTTTTAATGCTACTGTTCACTACCAACCTCGATTTTGATAATAGGTTTTCATTTTAGGCAATACAAACGTGTCATTGACCGTATTCCATACATATGAGGGGAGATTCTCTTCAAAAATTTTATTAATAATTTTTGTATATTTTCGTTTACGATTCAAAAAGGCTCTTCTTGCCCGACCTGTTAGACCACCTGTTTTAAACTTTACCATTCGCATAGGGTTAATAGGTCGTCCATTTTTATAGAGTCCAAAGTGCAAGTGAGGACCTGTACTTCGTCCTGTGTTTCCAACATATCCAATGACCTGTCCCTGTTTTACATATGTGCCTACTTTAACTTTTAAACGACTTTGATGGGCATAGAGTGTTACATAATGGTCTTGGTGTTGAATTTTTATCACTTTACCATACCCACCTTTCCATCCTGCAAAAATCACCCTTCCCTCGGCTGCTGCTAAAATAGGTGTTCCTCTTCTTGCTCCAAAATCTATTCCATGGTGGGCTTTCCAACGATGTAACACAGGGTGCCAACGTCTTTTTGTAAACGGAGAAGTGATACGCACATGGTTAAGAGGTTTTCTCATGTACTTCTGTACTAAGGCTTTTCCCTCTGAGTTATAATACTTCCCATTAGAGTGTTTAAAGACATAGTTTTTCTCACCATGAGACTCTAACATGGCAACTTTAATGTCAGGAAGACCAAGTGGTTGTCCCAAACGCATCTTTTGGTCATAGACAATGGCGAGCTTATCGCCTTTTTGTACTCGTCTAAAGTTAACCGAATGTTTTAAAACACGTTCAAACTCATTGGCAAGTCGCCGATTTTTAATTTTATTAACAATATCATAATTGGGAGATTTCTCAACGGAGAGTAGTGCGACATGTGTATCTTTTTGGTACGCGATAGGAATAATTTCTAAGTTATATCCACTGTGGGTTCGAAAAAGATGAATCTCTAATTCATCTCCAATAGGAATTAATGATTGTAGCAAAACCCCATTAGAGGCAATGAGTTCATAGTACCTACTGTTGTATCCCAATTCAGAGATAAGTGCAGAGTCATCTTTATCAAGTTCATCTATAATTTTTTTATCTATATTGTATCTTTCTAAATATTGCTCAAAACTTAAATTTTTTTCCCATGTCTTATACTTTACTTTTGCAGCATCGGTGAACATTGTTAACGTAAAAAAAAGTAGCCAAAGCCTTAACAGAACACCTTTTTTCAAATAGACTCCTAGTATCAATTGTAATTATTATAACTTATAGAAACTAAAAAGAGTACTATATTAATTAGTAACCATAAGATTAATTAAGTAGAATTCTCCAATGAAACATCTTAGAGGCTATAAACGGTGTTATTTTTCATTAGCAGTTATTGCAATGTATTCAACTCTGTTTAAATTAACTACCATTGACAGTAATCATCAGTATCACAAGCATGCTTTTGAGTATCAAGAGTACAAAACTTCCCCACCCTACCTCTACGCCTACTATCTATTACCATAACCACAAAATTGGTCGGTGAACCGACCCTATATTTTAACTATATCAAAGGATTACAATGAACCCAACCATAAAACTGAGCCTACTCACGACGCTACTACTCACTAACAACCTCATCGCTGAGGAGAAACTTGAAGATATTAGAGTAATTTCTGCCACTAAAACTAGCCAAAAACTCTCTGATGTTACCTCTAATGTCAATGTCATTACTGCCCAAGAGATTGAAGAGAGACATTATACTACTGTTGTAGAGGCATTGAACTCACTTTCAGGGGTTAGTTTTAGAAGCAATGGAGGGCTAGGAACAACTACCTCACTTAACCTTAGAGGGATGAAGTCAAACAGAGTACTCGTACTCATTGATGGTATTCGACAAAATGACAATACAGGTCTCAGTGGAGCACCTTTTGCACATCTTATGGCAACAGATATTGAGCGTATAGAGGTCATTAAAGGAGCTCAATCAGGTGTTTGGGGTGCTGATGCCTCTGCTGGAGTGATTAACATCATTACCAAGTCAGCTCAAAAAGGGTTACACTTTTCAGCATCACAAGAGTTTGGTAGTTTTGACACAACCACAACCAATCTTAACGCCTCTTATAAAACAGATGATTTTTACATTAAAGTTAATCACAACAACTTAAACTCAAAAGGATTCTCTGCTTATGCCCTAAGAGATAGCGACCTTGACCAATATGAAGATGATGCCTACGCTAACAAGACAACAAACTTTAAAGCTGGTTTCAGACTTACCCCTACTAATAAGATTGATATAACACATACAATTATTGATGCTGACGGACATTACGATGATAGCTCAGCAGACAATACTTTTAACAATAACTCAACTAAGGATAAGTTTTCATCTATTAATTTTAACCATATAGATAGCTTTAATGAACTTAATATTTATGCGAAGAAATCAACCTTTGACCGAGTATCTGCATCTAAATCAGCTTGGGGTGAATATACCTCAAATTTTGAAGGTAATGTTAAAGAGTATGGTCTAAACTCTAAAATACCCTATTTAACAGAGAGTTTTTTAGTGGTAGGTGGTGACTATAAAAAATTTGAGCATCAAAGTGGACTTGATAAAGATTACAATAACAAAGCTCTCTTCTTAACCAATAACAACAAAATCGCAACTTCACTCGGTGACACTGTGCTTACTGAGTCAATCCGTTATGACAAATACAGTGATTTTAAAAACAAAACAACAGGAAAAATAGGAATTAAACAAAATATCAACGCACTGGAGGGATTACATCTTTCTGCTAACTATGGTACAGCCTATAATATTCCTACTCTTTACAACCTTTATGGTAGTTATGTAGGAAACAGTAACCTTACTCCTGAATCAACTAAATCTTACGATGTAACAGTTGCCTATAAAGATTTTTCTGCAACCTATTTTAACAGTAAGATTGATAGCATGATAGACTACTATGACCCAGATGGTTGGCAAGGAGCAATTCCTGGAGGATATACCAATCTTGAAGGTACCTCTAAAACCAAAGGATATGAGTTAGCCTACAATAGTACTCTTTTTGATGAAGTTGCCTTTAATCTAGGATATACAAACTTAAAAACAGAAGATAACAGTGGTCACACTCTAGCTCGACAACCCAAAGAGACTCTTAAATTTGGTCTTGACTACTATGGTGTAGAGAAGTTACACTTAGGTGTTAATGGTGAGTATGTCGGTGAAAGATATGACTCTGCAAATAAACAAGGTCAACAGACAGGAAAATATACTGTAGCTAACTTCACAGCCAACTACGAAATTAACCCAAACCTCAGCCTTTATGGAAAAGTCGATAACATTACAGACAAATATTACCAAACAGTTAACAACTATGCCACTTCACCACGAGCCTTTTATGGTGGAATGAAATTAACCTATTAAAAGTCAAAGATAGCGAGGCTAAAGCCGTCGATTCCACCTATGCCAAGTTGCATTTCTTGGAATCGGCGTGTTTACACCCGAACATCACACCATAAAGTAAAATAATGAAAAAACTACTTCTCTCCCTTCTCCTAACCCTCACCCTAAACGCCCAAGAACGCATCATCGCCCTTAGCCCTGCCATCAATGAGATTTTATTTGCCCTCGATGCCAACCAAAGTGTGGTCGGCAATACCGAGTATTCACTTTTTCCAAAAATCTCCCAAAAACTCCCCAAAGTTGGTGGC
>Ga0256827_10001074_pt1 | contig 17223 bp, 16 predicted proteins | sample CV84metaG_FD_185977 | JGI IMG/M metagenome (GOLD analysis project Ga0256827, IMG submission 185977) | Hydrothermal vent microbial communities from East Pacific Rise, Pacific Ocean - CV84 | ecosystem: Environmental > Aquatic > Marine > Hydrothermal vents | place: Pacific Ocean: East Pacific Rise... | reverse complement strand
GGGATGCCACTCACATAAACAAAATGGTAAAGGGTTTGTTATCTGTGATCTTGAAGTGGCACAAGGTGACTCAAAAGAGACATGTGTAAGCTGTCATATGCCAAAAGTACAAGGGAGTATAGCCAACCAAGTACATACAGGTACACATGCTTCTCATAGGGCATCTATTCACAATAGTGATGTAGCACTACTCGCAAAATATATTAAACTCTCTTTGGAAAAAAATGCAAATGGATTTGATGTAGCCATTAAAAATGAAGCAACCCATACCCTCTTCCCGCAACCACTCAGACTCAACCAGTTAAGAGTTAGCATAGAAAGAGCCGGTAAAACCATAGCACTCAAAACAGAATCTTTTGCCAAAGTCATAGGAACCAATGGAAAACCAGCTATGCCATGGCTAGCAGATGCAGTCATCAGTGACACTTCTATTAAAGCACATGAGACTCGTAAAGTTTCTTTCAATGAAACACTTCAAAAAGGCGATGCGGTTATTATGGAGTTTGGCTATTATGTGGTCAATCCTAGTGCTGCTAAAAAACTTGAGATCACAGATAAGAGTGTAACTGAGTTTATTATATTGACGAAAAAGAGAGTAGAGATTTAATTTCCCTTCGACAAGCTCAGGGAACGGTGACTGAGCCTTGTCAAAGTTTGCTAACTGAGCTTGTCGAAGTTTGGTGACTGAGCCTGTTGAAGTCAATACTCCACCAACTCCCCATCAAGTGTCTTCAAAAAAGCCACCACATCAGCTATCTGCTCCTTAGTGAACTCTTCTCCTATCTGATATTTACTCATGATACGTACCGCCTCTTCTAACTTATCCACTGAACCGTTATGAAAATATGGAGCTGTTTTGGTAATATTTCGTAAGATAGGCACTCTAAATTTTAACTTATCATATTGCCCTAAGAATCCTCCTTTGTTTATGAAAGGAAATGGACTCTTTTTGATACGCAGATCAGGCTCAAATATCATTCCTACAAAATCAGAGAAATAGTTTCTAAGTGGAAACTTTTGTATACTCTGTCCACCTACACTCATACCAGTATGACACCCCTTGCACCCTTTGACGATAAACAGTGTCATTCCTCGTTTGGCTGCTGTAGAGATGGCACTATTGTCTCCTTCTAGAAATCTGTCATAGGCTCCTCTTGTCAAAAGTGTACGCTCATACGTTCCAATAGCTCTGCGTACATTTGTAAAACTAATTTTTTCTACATTGAATATTTTTTTGAATCTCTCTACAAGTACCACGTCTTTATTAAGCCTATTCTCTACTTCTTTGGGTGTCATATTCATCTCAAATGGTGCTTGTACCGGACCACCTGCCTGCTCCTCCACATCTTTAGCTCGTCCATTCCAAAACTGAGACTGTGCCAATGCAGCATTAAGTACTGTAGGTGAATTGAGATGAAAAGGGTTAGCTCTACCATGAAAGCCTATAGCAGTTGGCAAATTATCATCTCCTCCCTCTTCTAAAATATGGCATGAAGCACAGTTAAGTGTTTTATCTCTAGAGAGTCTTGTATCAAAAAAGAGTGCTTTACCTAAAGAGATCTTCTCTCTACTCATAAGATTTTTGGGAGTATCAAGTACTTTTAACAAAGCTTCATAGTTTGCAGGTACAGAAGACATATCACGTGAGAGTGCAGCTTCTCTTAATGCCTCATCTGTAAATTTTGGTAATGCTCTTTGGGGCAATACAAATGGTAATGCCATGATCAATGTCACCACTAAAAATGTTAGCATGACAGGATGAAATATTTTTTTCATACTCTCTCCTTTTTGTTACCTTTATCATTTTTAGTATATACAAATAATGAAAAAGCATCAAGATTTTTTTAGCACTAAAGGGTTTTTCTTTTAGCACAAAAAGGATTTTTAACTTAACATTTTTAAATAGGAGTAAATTTATCTTATTATTGATTTGTATCAAGAAAATCTTAAGTATATTCCGTTATATTTCACATCTATTTAATTAGGACTATTTTTACCCTAATTAAAATTTTAATCAAAGGAATTTGTCTTGAAACAAATAACTATGTTACTTACATTTTTAACTACTACGCATCTTCTTGCTGATGTAGAAAAAGGAAAAGCAGTCTATGCTGCGAACTGTGCCATTTGCCATACTGTCAATGGTGGAAACGCATTGGGACCTGACTTTAACATCGTCGCTTACACAAAAACTAAAGAAGAGATAGCCGCCTATGCCAAAAATCCCTACTCACTATATGAAAAATTTGGCTACAGTGCCAATGCTATGCCTACGCTTCCATTGGAAGATGAAGAGTTCAAAGATGTTGCGGACTACATCAGTTCACTGCAACCTTTTAAAAAATGGATGATCAAAAAGAGAGATTAGTATTTCATCAGCTCCTTGGGGTAGACACCATAGGTAGAGAAAAAAAGTTTAGAAAAATGCCCTTGGTGTCTATACCCTACCCTTTTAGCAATCTCACCTATGGTTAGATTCTCCTCTTTGAGCAAAAGGTTCGCCTCCTCCAAACGAAGTTTTTGTGCATAACTATAGAGTGTTACTTGATACACTTTTTTAAATACTTTTTTGAGTTTGGATTCATTTGTAGCACAAAGATGTGCCACATTTTGAATCGTTGGAGGATGAACAAAATCTTTCAATATAATGGCTTTGGCTCTAGATGCAAGTGCTAACTCTTCTGCTGTTACATCCTCTACTAAAATATCAAGCAGACTAAAACGATGAATCATAAACTCTACTACACGATGCTCTGCACGAATACTCTGCATCTTGTCGTCGATAGAGACATTTAGTAATTTCTCAACAATATAGAGGCTTAACGCATCGATGGGTAAAATATTGATCTTTTCCAAAGAGATATCTTTCTGGATTTTATTATAAAGAAAATTAATAGGTTCATTTTTATTACTACTCAAATAGCGTTTTAGAAAAAAGTCTGCGATAAAAAGAATGAAAATATCTGAATTCTTATACTTTTTTAACACAAAGGTCATATCTTGTTGTGAAGAACAAAAGATACCTATCTCTGTCTCTTTCACTACCATATTCTTCTTACTTATATGATCCACAATAGACACTTCACCTCTGTTTACCATGACAACCATCACCATTCTGTCCAAATTTTCCAAAGTGATCTCTTGATAAAGATTTGAAAGGTTACTCTCTAAAAAAACAATACCATTTGAGATATCCACTCGGTAAAGATGTTCTTTCTCTCCCTTAAGCAATTGTGTAACCTTATATCTAGTATCTGTGATGTTAAAAAAGAAACTATCCATCTAAATACTTCCCCACTACATTTGCCATATCAACCAATCTTTTAGCATACCCATACTCATTATCTTGCCAAGCTGAAATCCTAAGAAGGTCTCTCCCAGATACAGAGGTAAGAGGCAAATTGACCACCGCACTATGTGGATCTTCTATATAGTCATTCGATGCTTGAATCGTTTGTGTATATGCCAAGGTTCCTTTATAGTATGCATTTATCTCATTCTTAATGACACGATTCACTTCCTCTTTTGTAGTTTGTTGAGACACTTTTATATTTAGATCATACAATGTAGTACTAGGGATGGGCACCCGAATACTTTTTGCAGAAAACCTCTCTTTAAGATGTGGGAAGAAATAAGCCGTTGCCTTGGCTGCACCACTCATAAGAGGAATGATATTCTGTGTAGCTGAACGTGTTCTTCGTATATCTTTGGAGTAGTGTTTGCTGTCAAGCAAGTTTTGATACACCGTATAACTATGATACATACTCATCATGGCTGCTTCTAATCCAAAGTGTTTCTCTAGGATCTTCAATATTGGTACAATAGCATTGGCAGAACAACTTGAATTTGAGATGATAGGTTCCCCTTTATACTCTTGATGATTGACACCATAAATATATGTAGGCATTGCATCCAAAGGAGGGGCAGAAACAATAACCTTTTTTGCTCCATTTTTGATAAATGCTATATTAGACTCTATGGTCAAAGAAACTCCACTGCATTGCAACAGTATGTCAATATCAAGTAACTTCAAATCTAATTTTGTAGAATCAGATTCAGAAAAAAGCTTTACTTTATAGTTATCAACAATGAGGATATCATGTTCGACTTTTACTATATGAGGAAGGACACCATAAATAGAGTCATACTTTAAAAGGTACCCTATCTGTTCAAAGCTATACAGATCATTCACCCCTACAAGTTCAAATCTCTCATCTTCAAGCATAATTCTTGCAGTACTCCTGCCTATCCGTCCAAATCCATTAATGAATACACGTATCTTTTTAGAGAGCATAATAGGCTCTTACCCGACGCTCAAAATCTTCATCACTCAACTCTCTTTTCATAGGAATAAACTTTTTGGCTTTATCTCCTGCAGTACAACGTGCCAAAAAACTACTCTCTTCTATAATTTCTAAAATAAGTTTACTTACCTCAATGGTATCATTTCCATTGTTGATCTGATCTACAATTATAGGAGCCAAAGAAGAGACCATGGAAGCATAAGGAGATGCTTCACTAAATGTTGCTTGATTGGTTACTAAATTATCTCTGGCAAAATTGGTATCAAAAAAACCAGGCATGATGGAATGTACTCTAATATTAAAATCTCTTAACTCATAACGAAGCGAATCAGTGATTCCCTCTACTGCATATTTACTAGCATTGTAAAATGTAAGCAGAGGAAGTCCTATCTTCCCCAAAAAAGAGCTGATATTAATGATCACACCACTTTTTTGTTTTCTCATCTTTGGGATCACTGCTTTACACATTCGCATCACACCAAAAACATTGACATTGAACTGATTGAACATCTCTTCCTCTGTTACCTCCTCAACCGTTGAGACCAAACCATACCCTGCATTATTGATAAGAATATCTATTTTATCTATCTTACTAACCGTCTCTTCAATGCTTTGAGCATTTGTAATATCTAGTTTCAGAGGATGGATACTCTCAGACCTTATATCAAAAAGTTTTTCTGGCGTTCTTGAACCAGCATAAACAACATAACCCTGTTTCGCCAAATAAGCCGCTGTTGTTCTACCCATACCACTACTGGCTCCTGTAATAAGAACAACTTTTTGATTATTTTTCATACTTTAATTATAATCAAAATTAAGCATAATCTCATTGACAAGTATCAAATATTGACTTTTAAAGTATTTTATTAAATTCAGCTATTATAATATCATATTTTCTATATTTAGGATTTTATACTTATGTCAACCTCAACCATTCTTATATATGTTTTTTTAGGGAGTGCATCACTCTCTTACCTAATATATGCCAAAAGTCAACATAAAGCCATAGCACTTATTTCAGGTATCATCTTAGGCATACTTCCTTACTTCAATCTCCCCTTATGGCTTATCTTTCTTTTAGCATTAATTGTTATGATATTTCCTTTTATACTGAATAAATAATTGATACCTCTCAATAAAACAAAATCTACAAAAAGATATAATACTATCCTATTTACATAAAGGAATCTAAAATGGACGTTAAACATTACTACAACCCAAATGGCGAAGAGATACTTGATGAGAAGATCTTTGGCGGAAGCCCAACAGGATTTGTGGACTTTAACCGTTCAAAATATCGTTGGGATACTAATATCTACGATCTTATGAATGCCAATACTTGGTTCCCTTCAGAAGTCAATACAAGCTCTGAGAAAAAAAACTTTGACAAACTCTCTCCAAATGAGCAGTCTATCTACAAGATGACATTTGCACAATTGAGCTTTAATGACTCAGCACAAGAGGAGTATCTTGCTGATTTTAGAAGTCTCGCAAGTAATCGTTTAGTAAAATCTGCTATTACCTTGCAGATGATGCAAGAGGTGAATCACTCTAAGAGCTATGCTGTACTTCTTGATGCTTGTGGTAACTCTGATGAAGTCTTCAATCTCTACAAATATGACAATATGCTTAACCAAAAGAATCAAAAAATAGCAGAACAGTTTGCACGTTATATTGATGGTGGGTCTGTAGATAAAATGTTACTCTCCGCTATGGCAAGTGTGAACTTAGAAGGTATATATTTCCTACTGGGATTCTCTTATATCTATTTACTTGGAGACAAAGTACCTGGAGCTAGAGATATGATTAAGTTTATCGCTAGAGATGAACTCAACACTCACCTACCACTTTTTGCGAATATCTTTAAGACCATTCAAAAAGAGAATAAGATACAAACAAGTACGATAGACTCTGCCTATACCATGATAGAAGATGCTGTAAACATAGAGTTGGAGTATGGAAAATATCTTTTGAGTCAATTCCCTATCATGGGAACCACTGAAGAACTTATGGAACAAACCGTACATAACTATGCCAATGACAGACTGAAAAAAATAGGCTTAGACCCTATCTTTAAACAAAGTGAAACAACTTATCTGCAAAAACTTGTAACTAAGCATCAAGAGATGAATGAAGTCAAAAGTAACTTCTTTGAGAGTAATGTTTCAAATTATGCTAAATCAAGTATAGATCTGAATGACTTCTAAAGCGTTCCTCCCCTACCTTAAATGTGTGGGTACGGGTCCCAAGCGTAACCGTAACCTTAGCAAGGAAGAGATGAAAGTCGTTATGCGTGCCTTTTTAAACCAAGAGGTGGTTCCAGAACAAATCGCTGCATTTTTACTTGGTTGGAGAGTCAAAGGGGAAAGCATTGAAGAGTTTGCAGGAGCCATAGAGGCTTTTGATGAATGTGTAAAACACTCTCCTTTACCAAACTCCATAGAGTTTGGTTACCCTTATGATGGTAAAGTCAAAAATCCTTACATTTTTCCACTCACAGCACACTATTTACAAAAATTTGATATACATTTTTCTCTGCATGGCGGACTGCTACAACCAGCCAAAGAAGGCACAACACTTAAAGAGATATGCAACAACACTCCTCTACCATCCAATATACACTACTTCGATAGAAACAAATACTTTCCCAAACTCCATGCCTTAAGTGAAGTTAGAAAAAAACTAGGACTTAGATCATCCTTTAACACCATTGAAAAATTGCTGGGTATCACTCAGAGTGATACAGCGATCATAGGAGCTTTTCATAAACCATTTGTAGAGAAATATATCAAACTCTTTAAAGACCGCTATAAAAAACTGATCATCATCAAAGGCAACGAAGGCACACCTGAAATATTTTCCAAATGTACGATTACCATAGTAGAAAATGATGAAATCACAGAAATAAAAGTTGATCCAAAAGAGTTTAGCATTGACTATAAAAAATCTACAGAACGTATTTCACTTGAAAATTCATTAGAACAGCTAAAAAACCCTAGTGAATCTTTTGCACAGTTAGCAAAACTCAATGCTGCAGTTATTCTCTTTTTAACCAAGAAAGTGGAAAGTATTGAAGAGGGATACAAACAACTCTAAAATACTTTCATAATTTCCGATAGAATTTTTGAATTGATCTCATTCCCATAAAGAGGTTCTCTTGAAAAAAGTTCTTTTTGGCTATCTACAAAAAAGAGTGTAGGGAATGTAGTTGTATAGTACATCTCTATAGGATAACTCAATGCACCCTCATAGGTTACCATAACAGATACCATTTTTTTGTTTATACTTTTTACATATGGATGATCCATAAATTGATCTTTGATCACAATATTACACTGTTTGGAATCTTTCTTTACGACTAAAACTAAAAGGGGCTTATGCTCTTTTTGTGCAAGATGAAGAGCTTTGTTATAATCACCTAGCCAATGTACATAATTGGCTGAAGCTATCAAAGGTAACAGCCAAAGTAGCAATAGGTACTTTAACTGTTTCATCATTTTTATTGTTTATCTTCCAAGTGATAAATAAATATTCCTGAAGGGTGTTTAATATTAAATATCTCACGTTCAAGGAACCACTCTTTTGTATTGATCACATTCACTTGATTGGCATCATTGACCGAAACATAAAGATAGTCATCCATATTTGACCAACGCAAATGAAGTACCTTACCCTTAAATGTAAAAGTTTCTATGATTTTCAATGTTTTAGTATCAACGATCTGGATCGTTGGAAAATCTTTACCTGAAAAAGTCACTGCCAAATACTTTTTATCTGGACTTAATGCTGTAAATACAGGTAGTCCCTGCATCTCAATATTTTTAATGAAGTTAAATTGATTATCATATACCATCACAGCATTATCTCCAACTGCAGGGATGAATGTTTTCTCTTTACTTAGACTCCAAAAGCCAAAGTGAGGCACTTTAAGTACAGGCTTATTATCTTTAGCCGTTACTTTTATCTCTGAAAATGCCATTTTATCTAAGTCTATCACACCAAACGATTTACTAAGAAAAAATCCTACTATATAGGTATTGCTTTTGATCATTGCATCAAAAGGCATCTGACCTACTTTAAACTCTTTGAATATTTTAAATTTTGGTAAACCTTTATCAGCATTGCTATCTTTAAGTACCGTTACCTTATCACTATCCATCTGAGCAAAGATAAGCATATCCTTATAGATCTTGATCCCTACATTTTTAGAACCTGTTACGATCTTATCTATGGGCTTTAGGTCACGTGTTAAAATATCTACTGATTTATCATCATAATTTGCTACAGCTACATAGTTTTTACCTATGACAAACCCAATGGCACTTTTAGAAGTTTTATACTCATTGAGTGTTTTTTCACTCACAGGATCAAAACGCACAACATAACCATCACGAGAAATAAGATACCCATCTTTACCATCAAATTTGATGATACCATGGTTCATATTATGCATATTTTTCATATGTGATTTAGTTAACCCTTTATTGATAATAGCGACAGATTCACTCTCTCGTTCTACTACAAAAAGTTTTTCACTTGCACTTGGTGTACCTGCAAAAAGCAGACTCCCAAGCAATAATAACGACACTATTGACTTCATTCAAATCCTTTTAGAAATAATTAGCTCTATTGTACATTAACTTCTCTAACAGTGGTATTTGATATACTAATTTTTAGGAAAATTCAAAAATTCTGTTTCATTTTCTACTATTTAAAAATCAAAGATAGCATTGAAATCTATAGATAGCCTATTATTTTAATAGTTTATATGTCATAATTGATGACTTATTTATGAACCTATTATAAAATTTAATAATTAGAGGTACTATCCATGCTGCACAAACATTTTACAGAACAAACTGCTATCTTTTTTAGTGTTGCAAAATGGGTATTCTTATCTTCTACTATAGGCATTATTATTGGTTCTGTTGTCACACTTTTTTTAAATATTTTAAGCTATTCAGAATCATCTCGTTCTTTTTTACCATTTAATTACTACTACCTTTTGCCTATTGCTCTTGTTTTGACCGTTTGGCTAGTAAAAACATTTGCTCCAAGTGCAGAAGGGCACGGTACAGAAAAGGTTATTTCAGCCATCCACAAAGAAGATGCAAAAATAGATATATCTGTTATTCCTATTAAATTATTGGCAACTGTAATTAGTATTTTTGCAGGAGCATCCGTAGGAAAAGAGGGGCCTGGGGCTCAAATAGGTGCAGGAGTTGCTTCTGCATTATCAAATCTTTTTCACTTTAGCAAACAAGATAGAAAAAAGTTAGTTATATGTGGTATAAGTGCAGGATTTGCTACTGTTTTTGGTACACCTATTGCAGGAGCGATCTTTGGTGTAGAGGTACTTATTATAGGAGTTATACTTTATGATGTACTTCTGCCCTCTTTTATTGCTGGATTTGCAGCATTTACTACAGCACAGTTTTTAGGCATTAAATATACCTACTATAATCTTCATTTTTACCAAAATATCTCCCTTGATATAACATTGATTGCAAAAGTTGTTTTAGCTGCACTATTTTTTGGAATTGTTTCTGATTTTGTTATTACCTCTGTCTCTCTTAGTGCTAAAACAATTAAAAAAATAAAAATTAATGCTTACATAAAAGCATTTTTTGGAGGAATTTTAATTATTCTTTTAACATTTATATTTGGAGAAGAATATATTGGATTAGGGCTTGATACTATTAGTAACACAATTAATCCTGACCCTCTCTATACTGTAGATATACATTGGTATACTTTTTTACTTAAAACTCTCTTTACTTCACTCTCTTTAGGTTCTGGAGGCAGTGGTGGAATTATTACTCCTATTTTTTATATTGGTGCTACCAGTGGTCATACTTTTGGAATGTTAATAGCTCCTGAGCATATCATTCTATTTTCTGCCTTAGGCTTTGTAAGTGTACTCTCTGCTACAACCAATACACCCATAGCATCTACCATTATGGCTGTTGAACTTTTTGGAATAGATATTGCTCATTATGCTGCACTTGGTGCAGTAATTAGCTTTCTAATCTCTGGGCATAGAAGTATTTTTTCTTCACAAATTTTAGCTATGAAAAAATCTGAAATGCTCTCCGTAAAAATAGGTGAAGAGGTAGAAAATATTAGTACTCGTCTAGAAGATGAAGAGATGAATAAAATTAATAACCTTAAGGCAAGATTGCAAACAAAACGTGAAATGCTAAAAAATCGTAGGCGCACAAAAAAAGAGAATGAAAAAAGTTAAAAAACACTCTTAAAAAATTTTCCAAAAACTTCGACTAAAAAGTAAAAAAACCGTATAAAACTCAAGTCTTCCAATAATCATAGCTATAGAGAGTATCATTTTATCTATTCCACTAAAAAAAGCATAATTTTGTGCTGGTCCTGTCAAAGAAAATCCTGGACCAATATTTCCCACTATTGCCAAAGCAGTTGAAACTGCTGTCATGGCATCAAATCCTCTAGCAAAAAGATAAAGTGTTACAAGCATATTTGTTATTACAAAAAGGAAAATGAATCCTGTAGTAGAAGCGATAATCTGTGAAGAGGTTTTCTGTCTATCAATAAAAACATTCAATATTGCATTGGGGTGGAGTATCTTCTTAAACTGCATAGTAATATTTTTAAAAAGTACAATATAACGGATAACCTTAACTCCACCTGCTGTTGATCCTGCATTGCCTCCTACAAGCATTGCCACAAAAATAACACTAATGGCAATATGTCCCCATTTTGAATAATCAAGTGTAGCAAACCCTGTAGTTGTTAATACTGAAGCAATCGTAAAAAATGAGTGTGTCCATGCATGAAAATAGCTGTCATAATCTACAAAAATATCTATACTACCCAAAACAAGAGACAAAAGTATAAAAATAGCTAAATACCAAAGTACTTCTTCTCTTTTATAGCCATCTAATCTACCCGTAGAAAGTAGCTTAAGATGTGCTAAAAAGTTAACACCTGAGAGAATCATAAAAAATGTAGTAATCCAAATAATCCAAGCGGAATCATAATAACCAAGTGAAGCATTTTTGGTTGAAAATCCCCCTGTTGAAATAGTTGAAAATGCATGGTTTAGTGCATCAAAAGGTGTCATTCCTGCATACCATAAGGCAATAGCATCCACTACTGTAAAAAGTAGATAGATCCCCCAAAGTCTTATAGCAGTATCTTTTACCTTGGGGGTAATCTTTTCCATCTTAATCCCTGTAGATTCTGCTTTAAAAAGAGCCATAGAACCACTGGGATTAATCAGAGAAAAAAGTCCCACACCCAAAACAATTATTCCCATACCCCCGAGCCAATGGGTTAAACTCCTTAAATAAAGAATAGATTTTGGCAGAGCTTCAATATTGGAAAATACTGTAGCTCCAGTGGTTGTAAATCCACTGACAGATTCAAAAAAAGCATCTGCAGGAGAAAGCCCAGTATACAACATAAAAGGAATTGCTCCAGCTACACCTAAAAGAATCCAAGTTAGATTAACAGAGAGTATCCCATCTTTGATACTAAGTTTCATAGTATGTCGTCTTAAAAGTAAAAAAATAAATGCATTAACACCAAATAAAGCAAAGTCAAAATAGAGAAAATCTCTCATATTTTCATGATAGATACAACCTATAACAATAGCACTAAAAAGAAATAAAGAGAGAGCTATTCCTATAACAGAGATAAACTTCCATATATTTTTTAAAGCGTATATATCCACTGTTCTATCTCTTCTTTATATTCAAATTTTCCAAAAACAACTATAATATCAGACTGTTCCAATTGTTCTATTTGCAAAAGTGTATAAATTTTATCATCTCGTAAAAGTAATATACTAGTATCTTGTATTTTTGAATTTTTAATTGATTTCCCTATGAGCTTAGAGTTAACATAAATTTTTCTCATAAAAAGTACCCCTCTTCCACCACAAAAATGTCTCTGTGTCACAATAGAACTTGAAGATATTTTTTCCAAAATTGCATAATGAGCTCCTGCTTTACTACCACGAACAACTACAACACCCATTTTATGCATCAAATCATAATAAGCTTTATCATTATTTACTGCTACTACTTTTTGTACACCATACTCTTTAGCTTCAATACATTTAACAATATTCTTTTCATCATTATGCCCTGCAGCAATAATCATATCAGCATTCTTTAGACCCTCCTCTTCAAAAAGATGATGACTTTCATATGCAGAATTAATAATTGTTACTTTTCCTTGTAGTAGTTCAGAAGCTGTTTTGCAGTGCTCTATATCTTTTTCAATCATTTTAATATCCAGATGCTTATCCAAAAGTACTTTAGCTATTTTTTGAGCTAATGTATTGGCTCCAAATATAACAATCTTTTGAATAGATGTTGGCATCTTTTCATCCAGCCTTGAAGAAATCTCTTCTATAGCTTCAATAGAACCAAAAAGGTAAACAAGATCATCTTTTTGTATAGCACTTTGTGGTGTTGGAATAAAAAATGTTTTATCTCTCTCTACTCCCACAAGAGAGACATTTTCATTTTCCATCTCTTCTACTTTATATAACATTTGTGCACCATACTGTACTCTGATTGAAATCAGTTTTTGTTTTGTTTGATGAAACATTTTAACATTATTTGCCCTAGGAAAAGTAAAAAGTGCCTTAACCTTATTAGCAGTAGTAATATCTGGGAATACTGCATAATCAATAGAGAGTTTTTCAAGGACATGACTCTTTAAAAATCCATCATTTCTCAATCTGATAATTTTCCGTTTTACTTCTACTACATCTTCTACAATCAAGGTAGAGAGCAGATTTGCCTCATCCGAGTCCGTCACTGCAATAAAAAGATCAATACTCTCTAAATTAAGAGCTTGATATGTTTTTGGATTTTCTATATCTCCATTAATGACTAAAATATCTAACTCTTCATCTAATTTATTGAGTTTATTCATATCTTTATCTATCACAATAACATTATGTTTAAAAGAGAGAGTTTCTGCTAATGAATAACCAACAGTTCCTGCCCCAGCTATAATAATATCCATATATTGATCCTTTAGGCTAGAAAAAGAGTACCTTCCTATAACTTTAATGTTACTTTTTTAATAAGCATAGGCGTTGTTAGCTTTTTATCTTTAAGTGTAATTACACGAACACAATCAGTTTTCGCAAGTTGTACATATAAAGAGACAATAATACTGTCTCCTTTCTGAGTAATAGGTATATCATATTCCAATACTTTTGTCTCTTTAGCATCAAGATTATAGACATTTCCTTCTGTTGCATGAGCAGGAATAATTACTTTTTTACCATCCTGTTTGAAATTGTAAGCAAAATACCCTTGTGGATCTTCATTTGGTTCTTTAGTATAATTTTGCCATATCATTTTACCTGCTCTACTCAGGGTTATTTTCAAAAATTTTGCTCTTGCTGGCTGAATAATAAGTGGATGTTCCATTTTGTTGGTTAGTTTTATACTCAATCTCTTATCGATAGTTGAGATATTGATATCAACACCTGTTTTTCTAAACTCCACATCATGAATACCTAAAAACTTATGGCTAGCATGGTGTCCACGAGAGCGTTTATCCATCTTCTCTGCACCACCAGAGACTTCTGGCATATGACACTTGATACACCCTAGACTATCTTGTCTCTTCTTCATTGCCCTAAAGATCGTGACATTGTTATCGTTCAGTTTATGAGAATGACATCCCATACAGACTTTTTTGGCATAAACAGGGTTAGATGTTGAAGAGTGTTTATCACTATCATCAGGATTGTGAAGTCTTCCATAGAGCGTAGGTTTATAGTTCTTTGCCTGTCTTGCCTTGGTATTGATATTAAATTTGTGGGCTGTTTTTACATAGGCAATTGTATGACAAAAATAACAACTTACAGCATCTGTATGGGTTTTATTATTTTTATCAGGTCTTGCTTCTCCACCCATAAGTGCATTTAGATTATCTGCCATAGGCATATGACATCTAGCACAGTCATATGTTTTGGTGCTGACCTTATCTGCTATTTTACGATGTAGCGTATCATTAAAATAACCCTTAGCATGAAAGGAAGATTGATACTCCTCATATATCTTCTCATGACACTCATCGCAAGAGTGATTATCTAAATATTTAGCATGAGAGAAAGAGAAGGAGAGTAAAAGAAAAAAAAGTAGTTGTTTCATTGCTGATAACCATCCAAAATATGTGGTAATTTATTGAAATGATCAACGGATCAGCTCAATAAATTACCCTCTCCGTAAGGAGAGAGCAAAAGAACAATTAAGCACCAGGAATATGTTGTCTGTGCTCAACTGAGTATGTAAATGTAGGTGTTGTCAAGTTTTCAATATACTTGATAAATTCACCTGTTTTAGAGTTATAGATACCGATTCTACCAGTAGTCCACTCAGAGATCATTGTCCACTCACCATGGTTAGCAGGCTCTGCATGAAGAAGTCTTGGCTGAACAGGCTCTTTCACTGCTGCACCAAGCTTAGCTGGCATAGGAAGAAGTGTCTCTTTGGAGACTGTTGAAGCTACTTCATTTACAGCTACTTTAGCATGCTGAGTTGCATCCCACTCTTGAAGTACTTTTTTAGTCTTAGCATCGATCAATTGACCTTTAGTCTTACCAACTTTAATGATTCTGTCAGTCTCTAAAGTATCTTTATTGATCAAGTGAACTTCGTTATAGAATTCAGGTTTACCAAGTACACAGTCAGACCAGATCCACGGTGTATGATGTGATGTACCAACAAAGAGACCACCACCAGAAGTTTTAACTTTTTTAACTACTTTCCAGTTAGAATCCCAAATAACAACACTACCAAAATTCATACTTTGTGTAGCATGGAGTTGTTTCTTTTGTCCTTTAGAGTACCAAGATGAACCTTGACCTGGATGTGGCTTAGATTTTTTACCTGTATGCACAAGTGCCGCAAGATTTTTCTCTTTAAAGTCAACAATACCAACAACATCTGAACCTTGAGATGCGATCATAAAGTATCTACCAAAGTCTTCACCCTCATCTTCATTCAAGAATGCATCATGAAGGATCTTACCAATATTTGGAACATCACCAACGATCGGGAAACCTTCTTTAGAGTAATCAATAATATATGTATGTCCACCATCTTTCAATGCCATTGCAAAGTATGGTCCATAAGGAGTATCTGCAAGTGAAGCAACTCTTGAAGGTCCAATTTGACCGTCTGGGTCAATTACTCTACTTGTATCATATGCTTTAAGTGGCTCAAGTGTCATTGCATCACAAAGTACTGCACCACCTGGGTTGTAGTTACCTGCGATTACATATTTACCATCTGGAGATACTGCAAGACCTCTAGACTCTTGTCCAACTTGAACTGAAGCCAATGCTGGTTGCCCTGGAGCACCAATATCAAACATTGTTAATTTACCTGAACGAGAGATAGAGTAGGCATATCTTGGGTTCTTTTTATTTGTTACTGTTACATGTACTGCAAATCCAGCTTTGTGTCTACTGAGTACTTTACCAGTTGTTGAGTCAATAAAGTCAACCAAAGATGCATCTCTTTCCGTTGCAAAGGTAATATCTAGTACTGATTTTACTTCTGTTGGTTTTGGATATTTTTTAGCAAGAGCCTCACGATCAGCCATTTGTGTCCAAGTTTTTTTCACTTCATCAAGATCAAGTGTTAACTCAACCGTATTTTTCCAATCCATTAGCCAGTTGATCATTCCTGCTGCATCATCTTTTGAAAAACTGCTATTCCATGCTGGCATGGCTGTATTTTCTCTACCATTCATAATAGTTGCAGCTAACATTTCAGCATTTTTCTTTTTTAAGGCTTTTGGTCTAAGATCAGAACCGACACCACCTTGGTGGATAGGTCCGTGACACCCTTGACACTCTTTCTCAAACTTTTCAGCAAAGTTCATACTTGAAGTACCAGCCAAAGCCATAGTTGCAGCAAAACTTGTCACTACTGCTAAACCTAAAATTTTATTTAATTTCATTCTTTTCTCCTTTAATACTGTATTTAACTTTGTTTTAAGTCAATACAGATAAAATCGCGAGTCTTATTTTAAGACAACTCACACACATTTTGAGGACTCTACCCAGTCCTCATGTTTCCCTCTTCGCCAATTTATAAAAATTGCTTCCAAGTGTAACATCTCTTTACTTAAGTAAAATATATAATTCTCATCATTTAAGATGATAACTCTCTATTTGTTAAGTTTTGCCTTCTCTTGCTTATATATCCAGAACATTGGTAAAATAATTACCGTATGTAAAAAGATAGTCAAAGTCAAAGGACCTTGGTTTAACATACCAAAGAAACTTGGTATAACATCTGTAAATGGTTCAATCATCATTTCTCCTTTAAGATATAGATATGGGGGAATCCCATACCTTTTATGCTTGTGCCTTTTTAGCATTTGCACCGATAGTGAGAAGATCCCACACTAAATAGATAAACCCTACGAATGTTACTACACCCATAATCGCTCTCCAAAGCTGTGCTTGTACATACCAAGGTAACTCTTGCGCTACAAAGAATGCATTCCATCCAGCACCAAGCTCAGCACGTTCTACAAGAACTTGCTCATATCCTGCAATAGTTAAGGCAACAGCCATTCCTAAAACACCAAAAGTAGTAAGGAAAATTCCCATCTTAGTTTTGAATGTTGATTTCATCTCTTTGATACCATAAGCACCTTGAACACCCATATACATCATCCCTATAAGAATCGTTGCATAGGCTCCATAAAAAGAGAGGTGACCATGTGCTGCAGTAAACTGCGTACCATGCGTATAGATATTAACTTGTGGTAGAGTATGGAAGAAGCCCCAAATACCAGCTCCAAGGAAGTTACCAAATGCATTGGTTACGATCCAAGAGAGTGCTGGTGTATTGTTAGCAACTGTACCTACTTTCCCTTCAGCTGTTGCAGCACCTTG
>Ga0256827_10001073_pt1 | contig 17249 bp, 16 predicted proteins | sample CV84metaG_FD_185977 | JGI IMG/M metagenome (GOLD analysis project Ga0256827, IMG submission 185977) | Hydrothermal vent microbial communities from East Pacific Rise, Pacific Ocean - CV84 | ecosystem: Environmental > Aquatic > Marine > Hydrothermal vents | place: Pacific Ocean: East Pacific Rise... | reverse complement strand
CAGGAGTTATTGGTCAAAAATTGGCTTCAATTTGTGATGAAGTATATGAAGTAAAATTGGGTCTACCCATTAAAATAAAATAGGAATTAAATATGCAAGTTGAACTTAGTTTTATGATTAAAAAAATTATCTCTGTAGCACTTATGCCTCTCTCTATTGGTATTATCTTAGCTGTTATTGCCCTACTTTTTCTCTCTTTTAACAACATTAAAAAGGCAAAACGTTATATGCTTTACTCTATTATATGGATAGTACTCATCTCCTCCTCTTTTATTGGAAATCTTATGTTAAGACCTTTAGAGAGTAGCTATTCTAAACTAGAAAAAATTCCTGCAAACATAGAATATATTCTACTCTTAGGAGGTGACCGAAAGAAACGTGCATGGGAAGTATTACGACTCTATCACAAGATTCCAAATGTAAAAGTTATTACCTCTGGATTCTCATTACATGATACCATCTCCGATGCAAAGAAAACAGCTCAACTACTTGAAGAATCAGGTATTCCAAAAGAGAAACTACTCATGCAAGATATGGCTAAAACAACCTATGAAGAGGCGTTAGCTATGAAAAAACGTGTGGGTAACAAACCTTTTATTTTAGTAACAGCAGCCTATCATATGCCTAGAACCATACAACTCTTTAAAAAGGCAGGGCTTAACCCTGTGGCTGCTCCTGCTGATTTTAATCAACCAAAAGAGTATGGACTCTTCTCTACTCTTCAAGGAGTTCATTTACGACATACAGAACATGCTTGGCATGAGTACATGGGTCTATTAGTCTATAAACTTCAAGGTAAAATTTAAAAAGTTATCCACATTTTTTTAATACTTCAGATATTTCATTGGCTGTTCCTGCTAATTTTAATTGATCGCAATAAGAGTTGTCATTCTCATCAACAAAAGCAATAGGAGTTGCCCCACTATTCCGAATACTATCAATAATAAAAGTATCTCTATTTGTACTTATAAATGGCTTTGCATCAAAAAGTGCAAACCTATAAGTATAACTTTTTAATTGATCAATAAACTCCTCTTCCTTACTATAAGTATCTACTTTATATCCAAGATTATTAAGAACAGCAGAATAAATTTTAGCTGTTAACGCTGTCTCCTTATAAAGAATAATACGTCCTTCCTCTCTATTCTTATCATCCAAGAAAATCGTTTCTCTAATTCTTTTCAAAGGAGAGTACTCCTCTAATATACTTGTTAATGCCTTTATATCAATAGGTTTTTCTAAATATTTATCCATTCCTAAAGCTAAACATCTATCTCTGTCTACTGTTGAAGTTTTAGTCGTTAATGCTACTATTGGAGTATGTTCTTTTTCACTCTCTTCCTCATATTCTAAAATTTTCTTAGTTGCTTCTTCTCCATTCATAAGGGGCATATGAATATCCATAAATATAATATCAAATTTTCTAGATTTATATAAATCTACAGCTTCTAGTCCATTATTAGCTAAAGAGACATTAATTCCAAATTTACCTAAAATACTTTGAATTAGTTTTTGATTAACAATGTTATCTTCTGCTACCAAGGCATTAATATTACTAAAGGCCTTATCTAAATCTTTATCATTAACTTTGGTCAAACATTGTTGATTCTTTATTTTTTTAATCTCTTTTAATTCAACAAGATTTAATGCTCGAATAACTTTATTGTAACTGATAGGTTTGTAAAGAATTTTTGTAATATTATCTTTAATTGAACAAGTACAGCTCTCTATTTCATGTGTACTAATAAGTATCGTTTTAATCCCTAATTTTACAATAGATTCCATTATTAATTCATCTTTGATGTATCTATGATCAACAAAAAGTATATCTGGATATGATGATTTATCTAATTCTAATAAATCTTCATAGAGATAATTTTCTAAATTTGCATCAACATAAGATAAATATGTTTTAAAATTATCATCAATCTCATCTTCATTAGAGATAGAGACATAAGCTACATTTATATGATTTAAATTAGGAATAACTCTGACCTCTTTATCACTATTTTGATAAAGATTAAGTGAAAAGCTAAATGTTGCACCTTCACCTTGTTGACTCTCAACTTCAAGATTTCCACCCATTAAAGATACAAATTTACGAGAAATAGCTAGACCTAGACCAGTTCCTCCAAATTGACGACTTGTACTAGCATCAGCCTGAGAGAACTCATCAAAAATCTTACTTTTTTGCTCTTCTGAAATTCCAATACCATTATCAATTACCATAAACTTAAGAGTAACAAAATCTTCTATCTCTGAAAGTTTCTCAATTCTTACTTCAACTTCTCCACCTACATCTGTAAACTTAATAGCATTACTTAAAAGGTTAATAATGATTTGTGAAATTTTTGTAGGATCACCTCTCAACTCTAAAGGAAGAGAGGGATCAATAAAGAGTTTAATATCAATATCTTTTTGAGCTGCCTTTGCTGCATATGAATCAATACTTGCTTCAAACTTATCCATTACATTAAAGAAAATATCTTCAAACTCTATTTTTCCTGAAGTCACTTTAGAAAAATCTAATATATCATTAACAATAGAAATAAGATTATTTGAACTCTCTTCAATAATATTAATAAACTCTCTTTGATCTTCTTTCAAATCTGTCTCTTTTAAAATATTGGTAAAACCAATAATACCATTTAACGGAGTACGAATTTCATGAGACATATTGGCTAAAAAATGATCTTTTGCTCTACTAGGTTCCTTAATTGCATTCGCAAGAAATTTATAAATTTCTATTGTGTCATTTTTTTTTAATACTTTAGAAATCTCTCTTTTTTGTTTTTCATCAAGATCAGCTTCAATATCTTGTAGAGTGTACTCTAAAAGTCGATTATTTTTACTATTATTTCTAAAGAAATAGATTAATATTATAAGAATAATAAAAAGAAGAGTTGAAATAACAATATAATTAATACTCTCATCTCTCATATTTCTTATATCTGCATCTACGAGTATGTTAATTTCATCTAATAAAAAATTTTGAGCTTTAGTAAGTTTTGCAATTTTATTTTTTGAAAAAAACAACCACTCTTCAGAGGATACACTATACTCACCATAGAGAGAACCTATAAAAATTTTTCCTCTAACTTTTTTATTTATATCCAAAAAGCTCTCTGGAGCAATAATATTTGTTAGTTTTGAGATAGTTATAACATCATTAAATTCACCGTAAAACTTTGGTGTCTCATCATGTTTTATCAAACTTTCCCATAATAGTAACTCTTCATTCGTCATTGCTTTTGCACGACTAAGTACATAGGAGATAAAACTCTTTTCTAAAAAAAGATTCTCTTTTAACTGAGCTAACTTATAGTAATAATTACTATTATATTTCTTGATGAACTTATACTTTGTTAAATCATTCATAAAAGAGAGTAGAGGAGAAATTATCTTTTCTTGATATTTTTTGATTAAAATATTTTGATATGATTCATCTAAAATAGCTACACTATGTCTTATACTCGTTAAATCCATAATAAGATGTTCTAATTTCTGTTGATCTTTTATTAAATTTTTATGTCTCTTTATATCATCCAATAAATTAACTAATTCTAAATTAACCAACTTCTGATACACTTTAACTTTATTAAGATCTTTCTCTTTCTCTGTAGCCATGTAAATAGCTGAACAGAGTTTTTCCTCATCTATCTTATTTAAAAGTCTATCTATCTTTTTCACTAAAGAGATATCATAAGTACTATACTTCATCTCACGATATTGACCATAAGATAGATAAGTATAATATAATAGCAATAACAATATACCTGTTACAGCTAAAACCATGACGAAAAGAGAAGTATTACTGCTATTTTTAATTTTCATACATCATCCTTCCTATTGATTCTTTTTATGATAAAGTGCTATTTTTTTTGTCATATCGGTTAATGTTTCAAGAGATGACAGAAGTAGATTAGGAACAAATAGTTCTGTTGATTTATATAGATATATTTTATAAATACTCCAATTATGATTCATCTCCTCTATATTAAATAAAAAATCATCAGGATAAGCATATTGATTGATTGTTTCTAGAATTTTATCTATATTTTCAATAGCTTCTTGCATATTATGATAATTATGCGTCTTATCAATATTTAATGTTGATGCAATATAATATTTTAATGCTCTTTCTAAAAGATACTCAATCTCCTTAAATGACATTAACATCTTCTCTTCTTCTGAAAATTTATATTTGTGTGCATCTTCAATAGAGTTTGCAGCTTCTAAAAAACTTTCACTATAATCAAGCATTAAAATACTCTTTTCTAAATTAACTTTTTCTTTTAATAAAAGCTTAATCTCTTCTTGATTATAAATCAAAAAATCTAAAATATTCTTACTATCTTTACTATTGGTAATTGTTGAAATCTCAACAATTGATTTTTCCATACTTTCAATATCTCGATAAAGTTTATTTTGAATCTCTATTTTCTGGGGATTATTATATAGGAGAAGATACTCTTTTGAAATCTTCTGTCCTAAATATCTAATATTCTCAGAAGCTTCAATAACCTTAACATCTCCCCGTGTAGATCCTAAAAGAGCCAACGGCAAAAGAAATAAGAATAATATTATATTTAATTTTTTTTTCATCTTACTCTCTTATTTATGTGAAGCGAAGTACATCTTAGTTATCTCATCCATTTTTCTTGTAATACTATCGGTTGTATTAAATACAATAAGAGGTAAACCTCCTTTTTCGATATTATTATAAAACTTATGTACAATTTTCCAAAGTTTATCTACCTCATTTAACTTTTTATTTATTTGGGGAGTATTTGTTGTTGTTTTTAATAGAAAATCTAAATTTTTACTAAATCTATTAACTGTCTTTTTCATACTATTTACACTATTTACATCTTTAATTCCTAGCTGATAAGCAATATAATATTTTGCTATTCTTTGTGATAAAATTAACTGCTGTGAAGCCTTAAAAATATTTTCTGACTCTTTTAAATTTGTAGATGTTCTTAAAGAAAAATATATATATCGACTCCCCTCAAACATAGATTCTGTTAAATCTAAAATTAATTGAGCGTTATCAACACTAAATTTTTCAGTTGTAATAGTTCTTAAATCATCTAAACTTAACTTGACAAACTCTAATAAGTTTTTAATATCAGGATCATTCGTTGTAAGAAGCATTTTTTTATAATTTTCTAAAAAACTATCTAATGATTTTTTTAATTGTTTATTCGCCTTACTAAAAGCAATCCCTTTACCAACATAGAGATAATCCTTCGCTATTCTTTGTGACAGCATTCTTTGTTTATCAGCTAAAGTAATTAGCTCTATATTATCATTTGCAAAAATAGTTGTTGATGATAAAATCATTAACCCAACTACTATATTTATATACTTTTTTCTTCTCATTTTATATTCTCCATTAATTATTTTGAACTAAAACATAATATTTTGTAATCAAATCCATATTTTTTAAAATATCGTCTGATTTTTTATAGATTAGTGTAGGAATAAATATGTTATTAGATTTGTTCATTATTTCAAAAAACATAAAAGATTTTTCAACTTTTAGAAGTAGCTTGTTAATCTTTTCATCATTTATTTCTGATTTTTGTAATCTTTTTAGAGACTCTTTAAATAATTTCATAGTATCATCCATTTTCTCTTTAAACTTTTTATCATCCACACCCCAAACTTTTAGCATATACAGACTTGCCATTCTTTGAGAAAGCATTCTTTGACGTCCTGACATATCTACAATCTTACCAACAGCTTTTCCACTCTCATCAGCAAAAAGGTGAGTCAAAGTATCTGAAGCTTTAAGTAATTTTTCTAACTTCTCTTGTAGTGCTTTTACTTCCTCTTTTACTGGTGTATTGTTTAAATTCTTTTTAATGGGTAACCATAGTTCTTTAACCAAATCTGCACTTTTCTTAATCTCTTTATTTTTAGAATAATCAGCTAAAGATTTCAAATGCTCCTCAAATTCGCTCATAATTACTTTTAAATCTTCTGTAGAATTTCCAAAATTATTTTTCATTCCAATCATGGCATAATCTTTTAACATCCTTTGTGTATACATTCTCTGCTTACCTGCTATATCTACAGCAGACTTTGAATTTTTTATCTCAATAGCATGAGAGAAACTATAGAATATTGATGATATAAACAATAACCGTATAGTAAATCTAAAAATATAAAACATTATGTAACTCCTATTTAAACTAAAAATAAATTATATATCTAAAAATTATATTTTATTTTAAATTAAGTTTTACTTATTTTATAGAATCCCTCTCTAAATTAAAAGTTTTAAGTTCACAATTGCTATTTTTCAATATTAAAAATATTCTATTGTGTTAAATTAATGTTAAAAACATTATATTTTTTAGTATAATTCACTATGATAAACAATATCTATCTTGGATTTAAATTCTCTTTCTCATACTTTTCAGTTTTACCTATAAACTTTAAAAGATCAGACGACTTATCTCAACAAACTGTTTTAGCATCAATGCTAAGTTTTCTCCCATTAGTCGGATTAACCCTAGGCATAGTAACCATTACAATTTTTCTCTTTTTAAATCATCTAACTTGGTATGGAGCTCTATTTTCTGCTGTTATCTATATGATGCTATATGGTTTTATCCATACCGAAGCAGTTATTGATGTTGCTGATGCTCTTTACGCCTCTCACTCTGGAAAAAATGCTTATGAAATTATAAAAGAACCAACCGTTGGTGCGATGGGTGTACTCTATGCCGTTGGACTCATCATTTTAAAACTTGCAGGTATCACTTATCTGTTAACCCATAATTTTTTAATGGAGTTTATCTCTATACTTATCATATCAAGAGTATCCCTTCTACTTCTTTTTAAACTTCATACTTTTCAATCTTCTTTTGCAACACAACTAAAAGAATCGTTAACCCTTCCCTACTTTATTATATCTTTTACTATTTTTACTATCGTTGGTTCATTTCTTTTAAAGAATTTTATACTATTACTCATTATAGGTCTCACTATATCACTAATTATCTCTTACACTCTAAAATCAAAACTTGGTTTTGTCAACGGAGATGTTTTAGGTGCGACACTTGAAGGCATAGAAGTTTTACTATTTATAGGAGTTCTGTTATGAGTTATGGTTCATGGTTTAAAGAGCATGGAGAGAAGCATAAAAAGATTGTTGATAGACTCACCCATTTAAGTGATGATGAGCTAATTGAGTATTTCAAATTTGACAATATGGTTAAAAATGAACCTAATTTTTGTCCTCTTTATGCTGACAATAAAAAATGTCATGACAATAAAGAGCTAAACTGTTACTTTTGTGCTTGTCCTAATTTTAGATTTAATGATGATGGATTTAAAAAAGAGAATAATAAAATACTTTTTTCCACTTGCAGTATTGACTCAAAAGATGGTAGTCAATATATTTCAGAAAATGCTATTCATCAAAATTGTGCTGGATGTTTTGTACCCCATTCAGAGAGCTATATCAAAAAAAATTTTACAAGAAATTGGTTCAAAGCAATGAATAAAGTTAAAAATTAATATTTTATATTGAAGAAAAAAAGATATTTGTAACCAAATTATATATAAATTAAATTTATATCTATATTACTACAGATTATTAATCATATTATAACTATTTATATATAATGAAATTATTATGCAAAAAAAAGGATAAAAATGTCAAAGTTAGAGTCTCAAAGTCATCAGTACACACCCTACGATCAAATTGATAAGGAACAACTCAAAAAAGATATTGAGGAAGCAAAAGCTACAATAGGAGATCCAACCGAAGAGGACTTCCAACATCTACTTAAAATGGAACGCTGGGGAAGAATGGCTACCTTCTCAGGTTACTTTCTTATAGCTCTTATCTCTGCACTAGAACTTACCACTGCCGGTATAAACCCTATAATGTTTTGGTTTTTAGCTATAGTTTCTGCACTACTTATTAGTACTGGAAATGTTGGTCGTTGGGCAAATGTTACCCACCCTGTACTTCATGGTGCTTACGACAAAGTACCAAATGTTCCAGAAAAATATACTAAAAAGTTCTATGCAAAAGGTGCAAGAAGACACCTTGACTGGTTAGACTGGATAACCCCAGATGCTTGGTCTTATGAACATAATATTATGCACCACTATCACCTTGGAGAGGCTGACGATCCAGATAATGTTGAAAGAAATATGCAGTGGCTTATTCAATCAAAAACACCAATGTGGGCAAGAAGACTTTTTGTTTACCTTTTTGCAGGAACATGGAAGTTTACCTACTATGCACCAAACACTCTTAGAATTTTACAAAATAAAAAACTAAAAGAAGATAACAAAAAAGAGATTCTTGACTATGAATTTGATCCTCGTACTCCTTTTGGTTTTGAACTTTGGTGGAATTATTACCTTCCTTATGGTGTTATTAAGTTCATTGTTATTCCAGCACTCTTCATACCACTTGGTTTGACAGCCGTATTTAATGCATTTATTATTGTACTTATTGCTGAATACTTTGCAAACTTACACTCATTTTTAGTGATTGTACCTAATCACTCTGCTGATGATATTTATATGTTTAATAAACCATACAAAGGACATGGAGAATTTTATCTTCGTCAAATTATGGGTTCTGTTAATTACAATACAGGCTCAGACCTTATTGACTATGCACATGGATTCTTAAACTACCAAGTAGAACACCATATCTTCCCTGATATGCCTTTGAGCTTTTATCAAAAAACTCAACCCCTTATTAAAGATATTTGTAAAAAGCACAACCTTGAATATAGACAAGAATCTGTATTTAAACGTATGAAAATGACCATAGACCTAATGATTGGAAAAACAAAATTGTTGAGAGTTGACGGAATTTAATTGGGATTAATCTTGGAATATGTATAATCCTAGATTATTAGATTTCAAGGATAATCATGAAAAAAAATTTATTTATATTTTTAGCACTAAGCTATGCTCTTTTTGCTGATGCACTACCAACAAGTATTAGCACTACTGTTAGTAACATTACTTCTACAGGAGAGATTCAACTCTCCTCTTCTGTACCAAAAGGAATGAGTGGTATTATCATTCATAACTATGGAAATGGACTCTCAGCTATTACTCATACCTCTATCTCTAAAGGTGCTGCTGAAGCATCTGTATCGAACTATACAGCTATTTTACATGAAAATATTCCAAGCATTCAAACAGCAGTAGCAGTAGGAGATAAAGTCATTTTTGGAAATTTTTATAATAATGTTCTTCTTATTGCCCCAAACCAAATAGCTTACCAACAAATTACAAAACGTTTTAATAGAACATGGGTTCACCCTGACGCTTATGCTTTAGAGTTTATGAAAAAAGAAGAGTCCTACTTAACTACAGATAGTTTAAGCAATTTTGCCAAAAAAAATCAAATTGGATTAATACTTATTGTTACATCAAATAAATTGCGTGTGTTAGACCCTATTTCAAAACAATTTATCGGAGAGACTGAATTACTAACTAACCCTAATTCAGCAGTCACACCATTTTACGCACGTTTTGAACAACTAAATCTCTCTACTTTTGGTTTTACTGAAAAAAACTATACCCCTTATTTTCAATCGGTTGATGGTCTAAAATAAAATGATAGATAAAAAACATCTTAAAGCTTTTACCAACATAGTAGGAGCTGAAAATATTTACGATGATAAAGCACATATGATTGCTTATAGTTATGATGCTACACGTACACGTTTTGAACCAGATGCTGTAATTTTCCCTCGTCATGAACAAGATGTATCTGATATATTAAAATACTGTAACGACAATCTTATTGTCATTACTGCTCGTGGTGCAGGTTCTGGCTTTACAGGTGGTGCATTACCTGCTAATGGTGGAATCATTCTTGCCATGGAAAAGCACATGAATAAAATACTTGAGATTGATACTCAAAATATGGTAGCTGTAGTACAACCTGGAGTCGTTAACATGGATTTACAAAAACATGTTGAAGAGCTTGGTCTTTTCTACCCTCCAGACCCAGCAAGTGAAGAGTACTCAACTCTTGGTGGTAATGTTTCAGAAAATGCTGGTGGAATGCGTGCAGCAAAATATGGAATTACCAAAGACTACGTTATGGCACTAAAAGCTGTTCGTACCAACGGAGACATCATTAGAGCAGGGAAACGAACCATTAAAGATGTTGCAGGATACAATACTGCTGGTATCTTAATTGCCTCAGAGGGAACTCTAGCTGTTCTTACAGAGCTTACTCTAAAACTCATCCCTAAACCAAAGTACAAAAAGACCTACATGGGAATCTTCCCAAGCGTTGACAATGCAATGAATGCTGTTTTCAAATCTCTTTCAGCAGGAGCCAACCCTGTAGCGATGGAGTTCTTAGACAAATTAGTTATTGAAGCTCTAATAGAAAAACTAGGTGTGGACTTACCAAAAGAAGCTGGAGCAGTTTTAGTTGGAGATGTAGATGGAAACGTACCAGAAGAGGTAGCCTTTCAACTAGAAACCCTTGAAAAATCATTCAAAGAGAACTCTGCTACAGAGTTTAAAATTGCTAAAGATGAAGCAGAAGAGAAAGAGTTATGGTACGCTAGAAAAAATGCATCTCAATCCATTACTATCTTTGGAAACAAAAAACTAAACGAAGACATCTCTGTTCCTCGCTCAATGTTACCAGAAGCTCTAAAAAATATCTATGCTCTTGGTGACAAATATGGCTTTAAAGTTCCATGTTTTGGACATGCAGGAGATGGAAACATTCATGTAAATGTCATGATAGACATCTCTCAAATAGACGAAGGTCATAAATGTATTGAAGAGATATTCCAAATGGTAGTAGACATGGGAGGAACACTCTCAGGTGAACATGGCATAGGAACCTCAAAAGCTCCATTTATGGGAATTGCCTTCAACAATGAAGAGTTACAACTCTTTAAAGATATTAAAAAAGCATTTGACCCAAATAATATTTTGAACCCTGGGAAGATGGGGTTGTAAAGAGATGAAAAAACCAATAAAGATACGCCAACTCATTAAGGAGTATTATGTCTTTATTAGGGATTTTCTCTCTGCTCTTTTTGCTGATAAGCTCTCTTACTACTCGGCATCTTTAAGCTACTACACTCTTTTTTCTATTATTCCACTCTTAGTCATTATTTTATCTATTTTTACAAACTTACCAATCTTTGATGATGTCTATAAAGATATTCAAGCTCTACTTTTTGAAAATCTAATGCCTACACACTCAAAAGAGATTTTAAAGTACATTAATACTTTTGTCAATAACTCAGGACAACTAGGTATGATGGGGGTTGTTTATGTACTTTTTGCCTCTATGATGTTTTTTAAGAACTACGACTATATCATTAATGACATCTTTGAGTGCAAACGTCGAAGCTTTTGGTCTTCTGTTACTGTCTACTGGACATTAGTAACTCTAACACCCATCATGATGGTACTCTCTTTTTATGTATCAGCACAACTGCAACTTAGCCTAGACCAACATAAGCTAACTGATGGTATTCATGTTTTACAAATTCTACCATTTTTCATCATTTGGTCTATCTTCTTTTTAACCTACAAAATTTCTGCAAATACTCATGTATCTGTAAAAGCAGCAGGCATTAGCTCATTTATTGCATCACTTGTATGGTACGTTGCTAAGAGTGGATTTATCTTTTATGTCATGCACAATAAAACGTATATGAGTATATACGGAGGGCTAAGTACCCTCCTCTTCTTTTTCCTATGGATTTACATCTCATGGGCAATCTTCTTACATGGTTTAAAATTCTGTCATCTACTTGAAGATGATGAAGAGATTGAAGAGATTAAATAAATTTAATGAAAACGATATGCCCCAACATATTTTTTAGAATCAATAATAGCAGAAGCTACCTTATCAGATTCACAGAGAATAAGTACTTTATAGAGTCTTTTTTTAATAGACTCTAAATAGACTTCTACAATCTCCATATTAAAACCATTCGAATGCTCATCTTCTATAAATTTTTTTGCATTTTTTCGACTACTAAATGCAGCTATCTGTAACTTTACACTTTTAGTATTACTCTCTATATCACTATATTCATCTTTACTATTATAGATATTTTTAGAAACTGCTTTAGTAGTGTAGTTTTTCATATATTCCTGCTCTTCATCAGTTATATATGGATTATCATTCGAGGAACTATTACTCTTGATCTCTGCTTTTTTCATGCTTTTTAAACTTTGCTCTTTATCTGAAAGTTCTTCAATACTAACCTTAGCAACTCCTTCCTTAACAAGACCAATCTCCTTGGCTGCTTGATAAGATAAATCTATAATTCGATTTTCTTTAAAAGGTCCTCTATCATTAATACGTACATTTACACTCTTACTATTAGAAAGATTTGTTACTTTTAAAATTGTTCCAAAAGGTAAAGTTCTATGTGCTGCTGTATAGCTATACATATCAAAAGCTTCACCTGATGCTGTAGATTTTCCTTGAAACTTTTCACCATACCAAGAGGCATTACCTATAGTTTCAGCAAAAAGAAAAAATGTGCTTAAGAAAAAAAGAGTTATTAGAGGTTTTAAATACATAGCTTAATCCTTATTTATAAATTAAACTATAATATCTTAAATTACTTTAAAATACTTATTTTAGATTAAGTATTTTCTATTTATTTTAAATTTTTAAAACAAATCAAAATAATTCAAACCAATAAGCAACCAACAGATTATATGTAATATAACACTAAATAAGACAGCCGTTGCCCCAATATCTTTTGCTGCTTTTGCTAAAGGATGAATCTCAGTAGTTACCAAATCTACAACATTTTCAACAGCAGAGTTAAGTAACTCTGCAATCATAATTATAAAGTAAGTAATAACTAAAACAAGTTTATAGATAAGCTCAAAAGGCAAAAGATAAATTGCAGGGAAAATAATCAATGCAACAATAAGTTCTAATTTAAAAGAGGTCTCATTTTTAATGGCATGAACTAAACCATCCATAGCATAAGAGGCATTTTTAAAAAGAGTATATTTTGGTTTATTATTCATATTAAAGTCCGAAAGTTAGATAAACTTGACCATTACGAACATCTATACCTTTTACAAATCCAGAACCAACACCAGCTTTTTTAATATTATAAATTGGCTTTTTAGCAATAGTCTCTGCAATAAGTAGACCTAATGAATTTCTCATATTAGCTGTTAAATATTTAGCCAATGAAAAATCTTGAAAATTTAACTCTTCTACCATAGGATTTGCCAAGTATAGGTTTTGAGTCTTAGGGTCAAAACGCACACCAGATGCTAACTTTAGATTTCCACCAATACCATTAGGAATAAACATATTAGTAAAATTAAATGCTGTACCAATAGAGAGTTTATCACTCCCTTGTTGTCCTAAAACATTAGGGTTTGAAATCTCAACTGTCCCTAAAGAACGACTCTCTTTAAGTGGAAATTGTTTTGCTAATGTAGAGTTAATCATACCCATAGGAACAGCTACAGAGTATCCTCTACCTTGAGGATCAACACCAACACAAGCCGTAAAACTTCCAATTAGTAAACCTAAAATAACTAACATTGTCTTTTTCATTATATTTTTCACTTCTAACCTTTAAAATTTATTATTTACTTTATACCATGTTCTTTATTATATGCTCTTATTTTACGTAAATAAGCAGCATGTTTTTTTGCTCGTAATGTCTCTCTTTTACTCAAATGAATTTTTGCTAAATTTTCATCTACAACTAAATATTTTTCTTGAACCATCTTCCCAATAATCTTTTGAAAAGCTGGTGCAGCTGTTTGTGATGCAAAATAAACTTTTTTAGGTTTAATTACAAATACTCCGATAGTATATTTATGTCCTAATTTATCGTTAACAAATCCAAAAAAACTACTATGATACTTCTCAACATAATGACCCTTCTCAGAAATATGTGCTGTTCCTGTCTTTCCTCCCACGGTTAAACCATCATATTGTGCTGCTGTACCTGTTCCTCTATTCACCGTAGCTTGTAATATATCATTAATTACTCTTGCTGTTTGAGCAGAACAGGCTTGCAAAGAAGAAATATCATTTGGCGTACTGTACTGTTTTTTAGCATCTGAGAGATGATTGACAATTTTTGGAGTAACAGCAATCCCCTCATTATTAAAAGCACTATAAGCTTTTATAAGTTGCATAAAGTTTGTTAACATACCATATCCATAAGCTGTATTTGCACTATGCAACTTATGATTCAACAAAGAGGCTGGTTTAATTTTACCTACTAACTCTTTAGAGAGATCCACCCCTGAACGTTCTGCTAAACCAAAATTTTTCCAACCATTATAAAGTTCATTTCCAGAGAGTCGCCATGCTATTTTAGAAATACCAATATTTGAAGAGTACATAATAATACCCTTCGGAGTCAATGCCTTAAAAAAATCATCATCTGAAATTGTATAATTTTTTGTAACAACAAGTTTACCACCTAAACGAATCTGTTTTGTTAAATCTACTTTTTTGTGATCCAATGCAATAGCTAAAGTTAAAGGCTTTATGACCGAACCGGGTTCATAAAGATACTCAGAAAACTTTGGATGAAGTGCTTTTACATCTTTTTGATGTATATGTTTAGGATCAAAACGCTCCGAAGTCGCCAAGGCAAGTAACTCTCCCGTTTCCGAATTCATTACAGCAGCCATAACCTCTTGTGCAGCTGTCTGTCTTTTCGCTTCATCCAAAACCATTTCTACTTTTTTTTGAAATGAAAGTTTTATATTTAAATGCAGGTTCATTCCATCAATACGTTGTTTTTGTCTACTCTCTGCTGTTCGGAGTGGTGTCCCAAGAACATCACATTTACCTTTTATCTCAGCATTTTTTTCAGGAAGTAGATAGGCACTGTAAGCTCTCTCTAATCCTTTAATCCCTATAGGTCTCTTATACTCATTAGTTGATTCCGTTCGCATATAACCAACTACTGGTGTTAAAAGATTTTTATGAGGAAAATATCTAGTTTCACTAGAGGGTAAAATATCAAGTCCATAAACTAAATGTGGTTTCTTAGGATTTAAAGGTCTAAAAATACCCAACTTACTCATCTTAAACGAAAGAGATTTCAAATCACTAGCTAAACGATAATCTAAATTATCAGTCAGAACAATACGCCCATAGATACTTTTTCCTGATTTAGTAACAAATCTTGAAAAAATCTCTTTTTCACTAAGCCCTGAATAGATAGAGAAAAGTTTCACAAACAAATTTTTCTTTTTAGGGTCAATACTTCGTGTATTTACTTCTGCTCTAAACTGCTTCTTACTATAAGCTAAAACAAAATTATCAGCAGAGATAATCTGCCCTCGAATCGCCTTATTCTCCATTTTAACAACTTTATTGTCAGTATGACGATCACTTCCAAGTGTCTGCCCAACGGTAGTAAGAAAAATAAAAAATAGAAGAAAAATTCCTATAAAAAGTGCTAACAATATTGCTGATCTATATCGTATCATTCTATTTTCTGTGACTTCTTGCATATTAACCTTTAATTCTTTCTCACTTTATAAAAAGAAATTTTACTATTGTTTTCACAAAATTCTGATAAAATATGCCTACTAAACAAAAAAGAATATAAAAATGATTGATAAACCCCTATTTGGTGCAACTGTTATCCTTCTAATCCTTGGATTAATAATGTCCTATTCACTCTCAACCTACGTTGTTATGAAATACCATTACAGTGATACTCACTTTTTTATTAGACAACTTATTGCTGTTATTATTGGTATTTCCCTAATGGTTGGACTAAGTAAACTCGACCCAGATAAATGGTTTAAACCCATAGGTATCATACTTTTTTCAACTTTTATTATTATTTTACTACTTATGCCTCTCTTGCCTGAAACCATTGTAAGAAACATTGGTGGAGCCAAACGCTGGATAAACCTTGGTTCAGTCTCCATTACCCCTGTAGAGTTCTATAAAATTGGCTTTATCATGTTCATCTCATGGTCACTCGTGCGAACCCGTCTACCACGAGGGAGAATGGGATTAAAATCTGAAATAAAAATTTTTATTCCCTATATTGTTGTATTGGTCATAAGTACACTACTTATTGCTGTTTTTCAAAAAGATTTAGGGCAGACTATGGTTCTCTCTTTAACACTTATTGTCCTGTTTATACTAGTAGGAAGTAGTTTTAGATTCTTCTCCATACTCATGGGACTTGGTCTTAGTAGTTTTATTCTTCTTATCATTACTCAACCTCACCGAATTAAAAGAGTAAAAGAGTGGTTTTTATCTTTAGATAACTCATCAAATAGGCTAGAGACCTATCAAATTTCAAACTCTTTAGATGCCATTCAACATGGTGGTTTTTTTGGACAAGGTTTAGGAAATGGTCAATATAAGCTAGGATTCCTCTCTGAAGTAAACACCGACTTTATTCTAGCAGGTATTGCCGAAGAGTTAGGCTTCATTACCATCATAGCCATTACACTACTTATGTTTTTTATAATTTTTCGTATTTTTAAAATTGCAGCAAAAGTAGAAAACCCGACCTACTATCTTTTCGCCGTTGGAGCTGCACTTCTCATTGCATTCTCTTTTCTCATTAACAGTTTTGGTATCTCAGGAATTACCCCTATTAAAGGAATTGCTGTACCATTTCTTAGCTATGGTGGCTCACAAGTAATAGCCTCTTCATTAAGCATAGGCATTATTTTAATGATTTCAAAAAAAGTAAATAGGAGCCAAAAATGAGCATTGTCATGACAGGTGGTGGAACAGGTGGTCACTTGACCATCATTAAAGCTGTAAAAGAGGAACTTTTAGACCAAGAACTCATCTATATTGGTTCAACAAAAGGACAAGACCAAGCTTGGTTCGCAGAAGATAAACAATTTAAAGCCACTCATTTTTTAGATACTCAAGGGGTAGTAAACCAAGGTCTACTTGGTAAATTCAAATCAGCATTTATGCTTATAAAAGCAACTTTTCAAGCAAAAAAAATTCTAAAAGAGTCAAATGCAAAAGTTGTCTTTTGTGTAGGTGGTTTCTCAGCAGCTCCAACCTCTTTTGCAGCAAAACTTTTAAACATTCCCTTAGTCATTCATGAACAAAATGCAGCTATTGGCTCACTCAACAAACTTTTACGTCCAAAAGCCAAAGCATTCATTAGCTCTTATGAAAAGCAGAGTCCCATAAAAGCCTACCCAATCAAAAAAGAGTACTTTGAAAAGTCACGCATACGAGAAAACATTCAAACCATTATGTTTTTAGG
>Ga0256827_10001072_pt1 | contig 17250 bp, 11 predicted proteins | sample CV84metaG_FD_185977 | JGI IMG/M metagenome (GOLD analysis project Ga0256827, IMG submission 185977) | Hydrothermal vent microbial communities from East Pacific Rise, Pacific Ocean - CV84 | ecosystem: Environmental > Aquatic > Marine > Hydrothermal vents | place: Pacific Ocean: East Pacific Rise... | reverse complement strand
CATCTATCAATTCTGAAGAGTTCAGAAGAGAAATTGAGTACTCTATAAGGTATTTTCCTGCTAATTTTGTTAAATCTCTACTCTTTCCATTGTTAAACCAAAATGGAATTAAGGCTACGGTTTTCATGGTTAGTTCCTTGGAAGTTCTATTATTATTATTATATCTAAGATTATAAGTAGTTAAAACCAAGCTTTCGAGCTTTCCCTCTAAAAACTCCTTTTCGACTATTGTCTCTTCTAGTTTTTTAGCTATCACTCTTGAGGTAGATTCATTTAATCGAGAAATAATAAAAGATTGAAATATTTCTGATGAATTAAAAGAGAGCATGTTCTAATTATTATGCTTTAATTTTTTTAAAACAAATTTAAAGCTATAATCAAACCATGAAGCAAATTGAAAAATCTATAAACTATAAATTGGGCTTAAGTGCAGAAGAGAATCAAGAGTATGGTCAGGCTATAGATTATTATCTTTTAGCAACACTAGAGAAGAGTGAATATTTAAATGAAATATACTATCATTTAGTCGACTGTTTTATAAAATTAAATAAATATAAAGAGGTATGCGAAGCTTTTTTGTTAATTGATGGTAGCTTTTTTAGAGAAGATAAATATGATGAAGATGAAGAACTTCAGCATCGAAAAACTCTTTATGCCTATTTAAAAAGTAAAGAGGATTTAACTTTAGATGACTATTTAGAGTTAGCAAAAAAAGCAGAAGTCTTAAAGTGCTGGTCTGTAAGTTCTTATGCTTATAGAGAGTTAATTCAACGAGCTGAAAAGTTTAATAAAAAAAATTATCTATCTTTAGCTCATAGTTTAATGCAAGAGAAACGTTATCAAGAAGCTTCTACCTGTCTGTTTGAGCAGTATTTGTATGATGAGACCTTAGAGCTTTATGAAGCCTATAGAGAAGCTCTGTTTCTTGATGATAAAATAATTTTTTATGCCAATGATTCAACATTTGTATTGGAGTGTTTATATGAGATAGAGAAAGATGCTTTTTTTGATGGTTATAGGCATGTTTTGGCAGTAGATAATTTAGGAAAAGTTGATAGAAGCTTATTTAAAGAAGATGTTGTAGTTATTAATAAAAATAGTAATCTTTATAAACGCTATGTAGTACAAGCTAAATATATACTTTCTAGTAAGAATCTTCCTCTATATTTTAAACGAAAAGAGGAGCAATCTTATCTTTTTATAAAAAAGAATGCTTTGATTCCTAAAGAGGCATCTCACTCAATGAAACAAGGGGCATCTGTTACTGATATGATTCAAGAGCTATTTTTTGAAAATAGAAAAGCGTTTCATGGATTAAAAGAGCGAAAAAGTGAACATGAAACATTATATAATGAAGCCATTAAAGAATTTGAAGATAAAGAGTGGAAAAGGAGCCATAAAAAGTTCAAAAGAGTAGCACTATTAGAGCGAGACATTACAAAAAAATTGCCAACGCTTTATTATCTTAAAGAGTCATATATTCAAAGTTTAATTGAAGATGGCAAAAGCAATTTAAAACTACTTGTGCCTTATGGAAACTACCAATCATCTGCTGAAAACTTTGCAGGTGTAAAGAGCTTATTAGTAAATGCTTCACAAGAAGATTTTATGTGGCAAGGAGTTTATAACGCTTTTCTTCCTATTTTAGAGGATATGAAAAGGTGTGATAGAAAAGGAATTCGTTCTATTGCTAATAAGAAATTTTTAAAAAAAGTAGAAAAATTTTCACAACAGATTACTGATGAGTTAGAGGCAACGCTTTTACCCTATCAGGCTTGGTTTGTTTTTGCTGATTTATTTATTTTTGCACGTCTCTATAAAAAGTATTATCTTGCTAGAGAAAAGGCTTTAGCGTCTACACTTAAACTCAATAAGCTATTAAACATTAATCAAAAAAGACATAAGTTAAATGCTTTGAGTGAATCTTATGATGAAGAGAATTATACTCTTTTAAGAGATAATATTTTAAAAGAGCATAGAGAGGATATAAAAAAGAATTTTCAACTTCTTGGGCTTTCTGAATTGTTTTTTAATAGGAGAGATAGTGCTATTGAGTTTTTAAAACCTTTTTATATTGAAGATGATAGAAAGTTTTCTGATTATATTCAAAACAAAAGCATTGCCATTGTAGGACCTGTTGATGCCAAACTCAATTTAGGAGAAGAGATAGACAAACATGACGTGGTTATACGTTTTAACTATAATGGTTTAGATGAATCATTGCATAAATCAATGGGAAAAAAGACAACAATCTCTTATTATATAACAGAAATTTTAATTAAAGATAAGTTTGACAAGAATAAGATAGAGAAGATGAATGAGTTGGAATGGGCTATATTTGATACAGCACATAAAAAAGAGAGTATCTGTTTTTTAGGTGTAGAGGCTAATTTACGACAGAGATTTTTGATTGCTCATGCCTATCTAAACCCCTATTTTAAAGGAACATCAAATGCCATACAACGAGTGTTGTTAGACTTGCTTCGATTTGATACATCTAAAATAACCATCTATAATACCAATCTATTTTTAGAGAGTAATTATCATAAATCTTATAAAAGCAGAGGAACTTTAGGTGCGGAACATCTTATTTTCAATTGGCATGACCCTTTAAGCAACTTTATTTTTTTAAAAAGATTAAAAGTGTTTAATATGATTGAAACAGATAGCGTATTAAGTGATATTTTAACAATGAGTAGTCAAGAGTATATAGATGCATTAGAGGAACGTTATGGGATTAAGTAAACAATATTATGATTTAGCTATCAAGCTAAAACGTGAAAAAAAGATTGATTTAGCTAAAGAGGCGTTATCTAAAGCAATTCTATTAACAGCTAAACCCTATTACTATTATGAGTTGGCTCTGCTCTTTAAACAACAGGGGCAATGGTGGCAAAGCATAGAAAATTTTGAGAGAGCTTTTGAGTTAGAGTCTAGCCCTAAATTAAGTTGGAGATTAAACTATATTGAATCATTAGAGAAGATGAATAGATTCTCTAAAATAATAGAGCTATTTAAAGGGTTTGAAGAGCATGAATTTGATGCATATGCTTATGTGCGTTATGGTTATGTACTAGAGCAAGAGAATCAAACACTAGAAGCGAAAGAGATATTTGATAGAGCTATAGAACTTGATGATAAAAACAATAGTAAAACATTGGGTATTGGAATTTTTTATGAAAAAAAAGGGCGATGGATTGAGGCTTTAAACTATTATTTGAATAGAGCTAAAGATGAGCCTTTAAACTTTTTACTGCACTATAAAACAGGGTTGTCTTATGATCGAAATTATGATTGGTATAAAGCAGAACAAGAGATAGGTCATGCTATTGCATTAGAGAGCAATAGAGCCTACTTTTTTGCTAGATTGGCATTTAATTATGAACGTCAAAAAAAATATAAAGAGGCAAGCCAAGCCTATCAATTAGCTATAATAAAAGAAAAAAATCCAACAACTGAACAATATTACCGTTTAGGGTATACCCTTTTTCATGCACAAGAGTATAAAGAGTCATGTGAACTGTTTTTGAAACAAGAAGAGTCTATTTTAGATAAAAAAGAGAGCCTAGAACTTTTAGAAGATGAAGTAATAAAAGAGGGACATAAAAAGCTTGTTGATTTATTAGAACCCTTAATTGATGATATAAATACTCTAATAACAGGCGATAAGATTGAAGAATTGATTAAATTAACAACAAAGATTAGAGCATGGGGATTGTTGGAAAAAATTTATCAATTTATTCTTGACCATGATAATAGTTGTAGTCCTAAAAGCTATATTAACTTAGCCTATGCTCAATATAAACAGAAAAAATATAAAGAGGCAAGTGAAAATTGTATAGAGCAAAAGATTATACAAAAAGTTCACTCGGTTTCTGAAAAAAAGTTTGAAACAGATAGAGGTTTTAGAGAAGTTGCAACCTATGCAGAGTATATAAAGCGTGAAAGTTTACAAACAAATTGTATTGTCTATGAGAGTAGAGGGGAGTTTATAGATAGTAAACCCTATGAACTATTTTTAGCTCTTTTAGAAGATGAACGTTTTAAAGCTTATAGACATATTTTGATAATTGATAATTTAGATTTATTAAATGACGAGATAAAGGGGCTAAAAAATGTTTTGTGTGTTATTAAAGGCTCAAATCTCTATTTAAAATATTTGTCTTCTTCTCAATATCTTATTAATGATGCTTCGTTTCCTAGTTATTTTATTAGACAAGATGGTCAAAAATATTTAAATTTAGAACAGATTTTCAATGAGAACAGTAGTGCATTTGGTTCTAAAGAATATTTAATAAAGAAATCAAAAATATCACAAGATTTTCTCCAAAGTACACATATTGTAAACTCTAATCAATCTGTAATAGAAGAGTATTCTCTTAGAGGTATCTATCAAGGTAAAATAGTTTTAAGTGGGCATTCGATAGAAGATGCTATTGAAGTATTTTTCTTTGATGATGAATCTAAATATAATGTTTTGAGAGATGATGATATAAAACAATCACTACTTATTTATGCCTCTTTTGAGCCAAATGGGATTACCTCTTCTTTAAATAATTTATTAAATAATATAGATAAAAACCAATATAATATTACGTTAATTATTGATAATAATACTATTGAAGGCTATGAGAAGAGAATTGTAGAGCTTTCTAAAGAGTTAAATATTTTAATTCGTACAGGACGGATGGTATTAACAGTTGAAGAGCAGTGGATTAGAGATAAATTTAATGCTTATAGTCGATTAAAAAATAGCGAAATGAAAGCTATTTTAAAAGAGACATTTAATCGAGAGTTTAGACGTATGTTTGGTAATTTCAAATTTGATAATATTATTGATTTCAATGGTTATCGAGCCTTTTGGAGTACACTGTTTGCTTTTGGAGATACCTATCATAAATCTATTTATCTTCATAATGACATGGAAAAAGAGTATAGAATACGGTATCCCTCTTTGGGCAAAGCATTCTTTTTATATCAATATTTTGATAATCTTATTTCAGTATCAGAAACAGTACATCAAAGTAATGTTGAGAGATTAACTAAAAGATATAATCTTAAAGAAGAGCAGTTTATTTTTGCTAATAATGTTATTGATTTTAAGAGATATCAGCAACTGTCAAAAGATCCTATAGACTCTTTATCTTATAAGTACTTTTTAGAAGATAAACGAATCAAATTTATTAATGTTGCCCGTCTTTCCCCTGAAAAGGGGCAAGAGCGATTGATAATGGCTTTTATTAAGGTTTTTAAGACCAATAAAAATATAGCACTTTATATTATGGGCGAAGGTTTTTTAGAACAAAAATTGCAATTGCTTATTGATAAATTCCATATGGGTCATAATATTATTCTTTTAGGTCAACAGAAAAACCCTTATCCTTTTATTAAAAATGCAACATGTATGATACTCCCCTCTTTTCATGAAGGACAAGCATTGGTATTATTAGAAGCATTATCTTTAAATATTCCATGTATCTCAACCAATATAGCTGGTCCAAGAAGTGTTTTAAAAGATGGAGAAGGGGTATTATGCGATGATACTACAGAGGCTATTGAGTTATCTCTTAAGGAGTTTGTTAATTGTGAATTGAAGTTTAAATCTTTTTCTCCTGTATTCTATAATGAGGTAGCTCTAAAAATGTTTAATAAGAATATGCGAACTAAAAATTAGATAAAATACTTCCTTTTACGAGAGAAGGGTATTTTATGACAAAAGCAGGACTGCAAAAATTAGTAACCAAACCACATATTTTTATTAGAGATTATACAAAAAAGAATAAAAAAATTAAGAAACAGGTAAAGTTATATGCTGAAAAGGCTATAGATTTAAATATTCCTTTTCATAGATACTATTATGATTTATATAAAAAATTTAATGAAAGTAAAGCTTTTCCTTTAGCTGAAAAATCTTTACAACGGGCTATTGATTTAAAGGAAAAAATAGAATATTATCATCTCTTAATTAAGTTATTAAAACGAAAAAATCAATGGTGGCAGATAGTAGAAGTATACGAAAAAGCTTTGAAATTTGATAATACTATTGAGTTAAAATATTATTTAGAATATGCTTATGCTTTAGAGAAGATGAATCGTTTTGAAAAAATTTGTGAAGTTCTAAAGCCTTTTGCCGAGAGCGAAGAGTTAAATAGCGATGGTTTTTTTAAATATGGTCATGCTTTAAAAAAAATAGGAGAATTAGACTTATCAGAAGAAGTTTTTTCTAAAGCAATAGCTTTAGATAAGTCAAAAGGTAGTCAAAATCTGGGAATAGGTATTTTTTATGAAAAAAGAGGAGAGTGGATTCCTGCTAAAAATGCCTATGAAAAGAGTTTGAAGAGAGAAGAATTTAATGCTGATATTCAATATAAACATGGACTCTCTTTAGAGAGATGTTATCTTTGGGAAGAGTCTGAAGAGGAACATTTAAAGGCTATTGGATTAAAGCCAAACAGTATCTATTGGTATTATAAATTAGGATTTGTACGAGAGCGTAAAGGAGATTATAAAGGAGCATCTGATGCTTATTTATATGCTGCAACGAAGAGAATTACTCATACTCCATATTGGTATTATAGACTAGGGTATGTGTTAACCAAGTTAGATGATTTTGAAAATGCTTGTAATGCTTTTTTAATGATTAAAAAAATTGAACTTGATGAGATGGAAGAAGATGATAAGTCACTCTATTTAGGATTATTTAATGATATTGACTCTTATAGATACTCTGCTATAAAAAAGTTAAAAGAGAGACTTTTATTTGATTCAACTGATACTGCTGTATGGAATGAATTGGTAAACCTATATACAGATATGGAGTTATATACTGAAGCATCAGATACATTAAAAGAGCTAATAGCACGAAACAATAATTTTAATGCAAATCTCTATTTTACGTTAGGACATCTTCTTACATTAGCTAAACGATATAAAGAGGCAACTGAGGCATTTTTTGAGTATCGAGTTTTACAAGATGCACATGGTGTATTGGAAAATAACTATAATAAAGATAAAGGTTTTAAAAAGGTTGTCAATTATACAGAGTATTATGAACGACATAAAATAGAGGACAAGACTATTTTATATGAGAGTTATCATGGACGTTCTATTGCTTGTAATCCTTATGCACTATTTAAAGAGATTTATAGAGATAAACGTTTTCAAGGATACAAACACATTTGGGCAATTAATGATTTTGAGATTATTCCTGATGATTTAAAAACTGATAAAAATATTATTTTTGTTAAACGTGAGAGTGACTTGTATCTACGTTATTTAACAAAAGCAAAATATTTAATTAATAATACCTCTTTTTCTGAATATTTTATTCGGAAAGATGAACAAGTTTATTTAAATACTTGGCATGGAACACCACTAAAGTTAATGGGTAAAGATGCCAAAGATGAGTTTTTATCTCATAAAAATATTAGTAGAAACTTTTTACATACCTCTCACTTGATTCATCCCAATAGATTTACTTTAGATGTCATGTTAGAGAGTTATGATATAAAAAGTATCTATAATGGAGTTGTCGCAGAAATTGGTTATCCTAGACAAGATTTAATGCTAAATATATCTATAGAAGAAAAGCAGGAATTTCTTGATACTATGAATATAGAAGAGGGTAAAACAGTTGTTTTATATGCACCTACATGGAGAGGTAGTGGAGTTAAAGATGTTCAGTTAGATACAGAAAAATTATTAGAAGATATAGAAATATTATCTCAAAGAGAAGATGTTCATCTATTATATAGAGGTCATTATATGGCAGAAGAATTTTTAAAGGATATTGAGTCTCTTGACAATACTATTGTACCTTCATCTATTGATACAAACTCTCTACTTTCTATAGTGGATGTTTTAATTACAGACTACTCTAGTATAGCATTTGATTTTATGGCACAAGGTAAACCGATTTTATATTATGCTTATGATATAGAAGAGTATGCACAAGAAAGAGGTTTTAAATTTGAACTTGAAGAGATTACAGATAATATTTGTGAAAATAATCAAGCTTTATCAGAAACATTAGATAAGGTACTTCTTGATTTAAAAATAGATTTAAAGCAAGTTGAGGCACAAAAAAGGTTTTGTGCTTATGATGATGGTCAAGCATCTAAACGCGTTATAGATTTACTATTTTTTAATAAAGTTGATAAAAAATATATTGTTAAGTTTGAAAAAAAAGAGTCTATTTTATTTTATGGTGGTACTTTTACTCCTTATGGAATTACCACATCTCTTCTCAACTTAACAGCAAATATTGACCATGAAAAGTATAATGTAAATGTTGTTTTAGAACCAAGTGAGATTAAAGATAAAATTCAAAGGGAAGAACAATTTAATAGGTTATCTACAGATATTACTATTTTAGGAAAGTTTGGAAAGATGAATACTAGACTTGAAGAGAAATGGATTATTGATAAATTAAATAGTCAAAGAGAATTAGCTTCCAATGAAATGTGGGATATATTGTATGCCACATATAAAAGAGAATTTTTAAGAGTATTTGGTCATGTGAACTTTAGTCATATTATTAATTTTGAAGGCTATAATGCATATTGGATACGTCTATTTACACAGGAAAATAGTAAACTCTATTTACATAATGAGATGCTAGGCGAAGCACAAGTTAAATACACAGGGCTTTATGGGACTTTTCAACTATATAAAAAGTATTCACATCTAATATCAGTCTCTTTTGATGTTGATAAGGCAAATAAAGAAAATTTATCTAAACAATATAATATTCCTTTAAAGAATTTTTCATATTGTGATAATCTCTTAAATCCAAACGAGATACTTGAAAAAGCTCAAGAAAGTTTAGAACAATCTAGTGAAGAGAGACTTTTTATTAATGGTAAAACATTTATTAATATGGCACGATTATCTCCTGAAAAAGATCAAGAAAAACTTATTAAATCTTTTAGTAGAGTTGTAAAAAAAGATTCAGAGAGTAAACTTATTATTTTAGGACAAGGACCACTTGAAGGAGAATTAAAGTCTTTGGTAAAAAAAATATCAATGCAAAAAAATATTTTTATTTTAGGACAACGATTTAATCCTATGCCTTATTTAAAAAGTTCTGACTGTTTTGTTCTATCTTCAAATCATGAAGGGCAAGGACTTGTATTACTTGAAGCAATGATTTTGGGTAAGCCTGTAATTAGTACAGATATTGTAGGACCAAGAAGTGTTATTGAAGGAAGACCTGGATTATTGGTTGAGAATAGTGAAGATGGTCTATATAATGGAATGTTAGATTTTCTTGAAGGAAGATATAAAGAAGATAAAAAATTTGACTATAATGAATATAATCAAAATGCCTTAGAGATGTTTTATAACAAAGTCTTAAATAAAGAAGAGAAATAATGAATAAAAAAACAATAATAACCTACGGAACATTCGATATGTTTCATATAGGACATCTAAAACTACTACAACGTCTAAAAGATATGGCAGATGAGCTTATTGTGGCTATATCTACAGATGAGTTTAATCGAGGAAAAGGAAAAAAGGTAATGATTCCTTATGACCAAAGAGCAGAGATTGTTGCTAATATTAAATGTGTAGATAAAGTTATTCCCGAAGAGAATTGGGAGCAAAAAGTTACTGATGTGAAAAAGTATGGTATTGATATTTTTGCCATTGGAGATGATTGGGCAGGGGAGTTTGATTTTTTAAAAAAGCATTGTGAAGTAGTTTATTTAGAACGTACTAAAGATATTTCGACTACACAACTTAAAAAATCGCTAACCAATTTTATGTCTATTCCCAAAGAGGATATTATTAATGCTTTTGAAGTGATAGAGTTGTTAAAAAAAGATTTTGAATAATGCTAACCAAAGCCAATATAAAAAACTTTTTAAGAGATTTTAGAAAAAATCTTTTATGTCGAGGAAAAGAACAAGATGTAAGTCAATATAAATATTTTATTTTTATTAATTCAAAAGTTACTAATATTATTGACCAGATATTTCCACACTTTGAAAAGGGATTTTTAGATAAAGATAAGGTCTTAATTGTTTATAAACATCATTTTGAAAGTGTAAAGTATATTGAACGTGATGTTAAAAAGTATAGGCTTCAAGGGCATTGTATAGTAAATCTTCGGGATATTCCATCGGTAAAAGATGCGATATGGATTTATACGCATAATAGTATGCATAATTTTGCTGTAATTAATAAAAATCTCTATTCTACACATATATGGATTGGGCATGGGGATAGTGAAAAGATAGCTTATTATAAAAAGATGATTCGTATTTATGATTATATTTTTGTAGTAGGAGATTTGTCGATAGAACGATTTATAACCCATAGAATTTTTGGAGAGGGAGAGCGATATAAGTTTATTCGTATTGGAAAAATGGCTCTCTGTTCGGTATTGCCAACTACTGTAAAAGAGGGTAAAAAAGCACTTTTGTTTGCACCAACTTGGGAAGGGGCAATGGCAGAAGAGAATTATGCCACACTGCATCTACCTCAGGAGAATGCAGAGTTTATTCAAACGGTAAGTAATCAATTAGATATTGATACGATTGTTATTAAACTGCATCCAAATACAGGTATACGTGACTCTAAAGTGGTTCATCAGACGATTAAAACTCTTCAATCTCTTTTAGATATAGATAAAAAGCTTATTTTTGTAGCAGAAAAAGGGGATTGGGTTTATGGTTATATCTTTAATGAATTTAAAGAGAAGTTAGAGTATAGAGATAAACTCTATCAATTAAAAGATTATAAATTAGAAATCGGTGTAGCCAATATCTCTGCAATGACTCCTATGATAGATATTGAGGGAATTAAAACATTTGTACTTTATGATAAAGAGATAGAGATTCAAGAGAGAGTTGCATTAACCTCTGGAGAGAAAGTAAATTTAAGAGATTTAAATAGTGATTATGATTTTAAACATACGATGGCTGATGGTTTAGTAACCTATGAAGAGAGTTGGAATGAATTGTCTCCAAAAGAGATGTTTAAAGAGGTAGAGCTGTTTGTAAATCGTGAACGTTAGAGAAAGTATGATATAATTTAAATAAACCTTAATATTATTTAAAGGATTGAATATCTCTATGAATACCATTGACTATAGTTCTAATCAAAATAAGCTCTACTTTTTTAATTTCTCCCCATGGAGAATGATGCAGATAGAGTCTTTTTTTTATGCCCCTAATAATCAAAAAAATATATGCAAGACATTAGATGATGCACTCTCTAAAGGTTTAGATAAAACCTCAAATATTTTTATTTATGGAATAATCGAGTTTCCTGAAGTAGAAACTTTTGCTCAAAAAAATAACATGACGATTTATCGAATAGAAGATGCCTTTATTCGCTCTGTTGCATTGGGTTCAGGATTTGCAAAACCCTATTCATTAAGTATTGATTCTCGTGGTATCTATTTTGACCCTCGTAAGCCTTCGGATTTAGAGTATTTATTAGAGAATCATATTTTTTCTACAGAGCTTTTAGAACGAGCAAAAAAGGTTCGAGCAGAAGTTGTTGCTTCTAAATTTTCCAAGTATAACCATTTGACGCATCAGGAGATAGAGGTAGATAGAGAGCAATACGATAAAGTTATTTTAGTGACAGGACAAGTCGAAGACGATATGTCTATTAAGTTTGGTGCATTTGGTTTAAATAATAGTGACTTATTAGAGATGGTAAAAGAGCGAAATCCTAATGCCTATATTATTTATAAGCCCCATCCTGATGTACTTTCAGGAAATAGGCTAGGGCATATTTCAAAAGAGATAACCGATGTTTGTGCCAATGAAATTCAGACGGATATTAGTATTGATTCATGTATAGCTGTAAGTGATGAAATACATACGCTAACCTCTGGGGCAGGGTTCGATGCTTTATTACGTGGAAAAATTGTTTTTACCTACGGTATGCCTTTTTATGCAGGCTGGGGATTGACAACGGATTATAGAAAATGTGATAGACGAACACGTATATTGACGCTTGATGAATTGATTGCATCAACACTTATTTTATTTCCTCGGTATATCTCGCCTAAAACAGGAAAGTTTTGTGAAGTGGAGCAGACACTTAAAGAGCTAAAAGAGGAGCAAGAACTTTATTTTAATAATAAGTTTTATAGATATAAAGTGAATTTAAAAGGGTATCTGTTGCCACGTGCTAGAAAAACTGTTCGAGCTATTTTAAAACCATTTAAATTAAAAGTTTGATAAATCTTCTCTCTTTTTAGTCAGAACAAAAAGGGCTGTTTTCCATATGACTTTTATTTCAAGTATAAAATCCCAGTGTTTAATATAGTATAAATCATACATTAATTTCTGTTCAGCATCTAGTTTTCCTGAACCATATTGATATTTAATTTGTGCTAGCCCTGTAATACCAGGGGCAACCACATGGCGTTGATTGTAGTATGGAATTGACTTTTCAAACTCTTTTGTCCATATTTTTCTTTCTGGTCTTGGTCCTACAAAGTGCATCTCTCCTTTCAATACATTCCAAAGTTGGATAAGCTCATCAAGTTTACTATCTCTAATCTTTTTACCCCAAGGAAATGTTCTTGGGTCATTCTTTTTTGCAAATTGTGCACCATTAGCTTCAGCATCTAGGTGCATTGAACGTAGTTTTATACAGGTAAATTCTCTTTCTGATAGACCAATACGTTTTTGTTTAAAAAATAGTGGACCTGGGGATTCTTTTTGTACTTTATACCAACTGTATATAATTGCACCTAACATAATAGGAGAGAGTGTAATAATAGCAAAGAGGTCTATAAATCGTTTTTGGCAATATTGAAAAGGAGTATAGGAGTGAATGTCTTCCAAAAATCTATTTGCATCTGAATTAAAGTCAACATAACATTTATTTAGATATTTTTCTAAAAACTCTTCAAGTGTTATATAGTTGATACCTTTTGGTTCTAATTTACTTAAATAGGTAATAAATTTATGTGGAAGTTTTACTTTTGTGTTGAGGACAATAAGTGTAATAGGTGTTTCTTTACGTACATTTTCAACAATTCGGATACTCTCTTTTATACCCTTATATTTATACGAGATGTGAGTAATCGTATTGAAACGTTTGTTTAAACGCTCTATCTCAATTTTAGAAAAAGTATATCTATCCCCTAATATTATCATTTATACCTCTTGAAAAGTAATTGTAATGCCTATTCTACATTAATTTGCCTATAAGATAGGTAAGAAATTAAAAAAATTAATTGTTAATTAATGTTTAAGTCTATAGACGGTGTTTATCATAAGGTATTTCATATCTTTATTCATCTGTTGGTAGCTCATACTTAGACCTGTCGTTTTTGTAACTTGAAAGATAAGTTCAGCACCATAAGAGAGTCCATCTTCTGCATTTTTATTTTTTGCGTAGCCTGCTTTGGCTTTTATGCCTACATGTTTATCCAGTACGAGTAAATAGTTCGCTAGAAGGGAAATAGAGGAAAAATCTTGAGTTTTTCTTAGTCGCTTATGTTCTGCTTCATCAATAGATTGGGTATATCCTACTTCAATACCAAATTTTTTTCTATGTATAAAACTATAACTTAAATTTAACGCTTGACTGTTGTGATAGTTATTAGAAATTTGCTGAACGAGACCTAATGATATAAATGATTTTCCTGGAAGTTTTTTGTTTAATGTGTCTAAAAGAGCATCTGAAAACAGTGGTAAATTTAAGAGTATCAGTAAATAGAGTTTTTTCAAAAGGTACCTTTATTTTAAATAGTTCTTTATTTTATCAAATAAGCGATTAAAATTTGTTAGTTTGGTATAATTCTTTATGAATTTATTATAGAAGGTTAACCTATTATGACAACAACACGTTTTGCACCCTCTCCTACAGGATATTTACATATAGGAGGGCTTAGAACAGCTCTTTTCTCATGGCTTTGGGCTAGAAAAAATGAAGGAGAGTTTCTACTTCGTATCGAAGATACGGATTTAGCTCGTAACTCAGAGGAAGCTGTAGAGGCTATTTTAGAGGCTTTTAATTGGGTTGGTATGTCGTATGATGGCGAAGCTTTTTATCAATCAAAGCGTTTTGAACTCTATGCACAATATGTTGAACAGTTATTAGCAGAAGGAAAAGCCTATAAATGTTACATGAGTAAAGAGGAACTCTCTTTGCTTCGAGAAGAGCAGATGGCGAAGAAAGAGCGAACTCGTTATGATGGTCGTTATCGTGATTTTACTGGGACTCCTCCAGAAGGTGTCGAACCTGTAATTCGTATTAAAGCTCCAACCGAGGGAAATATAATCTTTAATGATGGTGTAAAAGGCGAGATAACCATTGCCTCTTCTGAAGTTGATGATTTTGTGATTGCACGAGCAGGTGGAGTACCTACTTATAACTTTGTAGTGGCTATTGATGATGCACTTATGGGCTTATCGGATGTCATTCGTGGAGATGACCACCTTTACAATACTCCAAAACAGATTGTCGTTTATGAAGCCTTAGGGTTTAAATTACCTAATTTTTATCATGTTGCAATGATTAATAATGAACAGGGTAAAAAACTCTCTAAGCGTGATGGGGCAACAGATGTAATGGAGTATAAAACTTTAGGATACTTACCTGAAGCACTTTTAAATTTTTTAGTCCGTTTAGGTTGGAGTCATGGAGACCAAGAGATTTTTTCTATTGATGAGATGATAGCACTCTTTGACCCAAAAGATATCAATAAAAGCTCTTCAAACTATAATTTGGATAAGTTATTATGGTTAAATGCACACTATATTAAAAATAAGCCCTATGATGAACTAGCAGAACTTTTAGTAGAGTTTGGCGTTGATATTAGAAATCATGATAAAAGAGATTTAATCTTAAATGCTACTAAAGAGAGAGGTAAAACTTTGGTAGAGTTAGCAGAACAGATTACTCTTATTTTGAATGCACCTATTGACTATAATGCTAAAAATTTCAAAAAAGCATTTAAAGGCGAGGCTTCAGAAATATTATCAGAGTTTAGTGCCTTATTGAAAGAGAGTGATGCAACTGTACCTTCTGAATATCATGCTGTAATCGAAGCAATCGTTGCGAAAAAAGAGATAGGGTTTGGAAAGATAGGACAACCCTTGCGAGTCAGTTTATTAGGTTCAATGACAGGTTCAGGGCTTGATGAAATTATGGCAATTTTAGGAGCTGATGAGACCATTTCTCGTATTGAAAAAGCTATTGAATTTAAAAATAATATAAAAGAGGTATAAAAAATGATACGTAAATGTTTATTTCCCGCTGCAGGGTACGGAACACGATTTCTTCCTGCAACCAAAGCAACACCTAAAGAGATGCTTCCTATTTTAACCAAACCTTTAATTCAGTATGGGGTAGAAGAGGCTGTAGATGCAGGTATTAATACCATGGCAATTGTGAGTGGTCGAGGTAAACGAGCCATTGAAGACCATTTTGATATTTCATATGAGTTGGAGCATCAGATTAAAGGAGGGAGTAAAGAGTCTCTTTTGACTGAAATTCGTGCTTTAATTACTCAGTGTACTTTTTCGTATACCCGACAAGTTGAGATGAAAGGTTTAGGGCATGCGATTCTTACAGGAGAAACACTTATCGGTCATGAAGCATTTGCTGTCGTTTTAGCCGATGATTTATGTTCGAGTGATGAGGGAGTATTGTCTCAGATGGTTGAGGTTTATGAAAAATATAATTGTTCAGTCGTAGCGATAGAAGAAGTTCCAATGAATCAAACCAATAAATATGGTGTTATTGCAGGAAAATTAGTAGATGCTACAGATGATACTTATCGCGTATCGGATATGGTTGAAAAACCAGATCCAAAAGATGCTCCAAGTAATTTGGCAATTATTGGTCGTTATATTTTAACCCCTGATATTTTTGATATTCTTAGAGAGACAAAAGCAGGAAAAGGTGGAGAGATTCAGATTACAGATGCATTAATGGAACAAGCAAAAGAGGGACGTGTAATTGCCTATAAATTTAAAGGTAAGCGTTTTGATTGTGGTTCTGTTGATGGATTTGTAGAGGCAACAAACTGGTTTTATAATAAAAATAAATCGTAGGGTACGATTGCTATCGCACCAATTTGAATATGCTAGATAAATAGTGGTGTGATGGCAATCACACCCTACTATCAACCGTAATAACGGTATGTACATTTCCTCTTGGGTTATAGTCTGCTATTACTTTTATCCACTTTGGTTTCATATTCTCGTTAAGTGCATCAAAAATCTCATTAGCAGAGTTCTCATGAGAGATGTGTCGGTTCATAAAACTGTTAATATAAAGTTTGAGAGCTTTTAATTCTATGACAAATTTATCTGGACAGTAGCTTAGTTTAATGGTTGCAAAATCGGGGTAACCACTTCTTGGGCATTTACACATAAACTCTGGTAATTCAATATCTATGGTGTAGTTTTTAGGATGATTATTATCCCAATAGTTCTCTTTTGCATTAATATCAAATTCTGCTATCTCTTGTTCGCCGTATTTCATTTTTTTCCTATTTTACTTTTTATATGGGGTTTTTTGATGGTGCGTTGGGAAACGCACCCTACATTAAACATCCAAATGTTTAACATCTTTTGCATGAGTCTCAATATATGCACGTCTTGGCTCAACTTCATCGCCCATAAAGAGTACAAAGGTATCTGATGCAGTTTCATCATCATCAATAACGACTTTTAGTAAACGTCTGTCTTCTGGATTCATGGTTGTCTCCCAAAGTTGCTCTGGGTTCATTTCCCCTAGACCTTTATATCGTTGAATATACGCACCTTTTTTAGCAGAGCTTTCAACCATAGCTAACAGTTGTAAAACATCTTTATCTTTATACTCATCGGTAATGCGTTCATTGATTTTTTGATTCATATAAATAGCTTCATTGTAGTGAGGAGAAGTAAAGAGATTATCATCTACAATCAACTCTTCAAGTCCATCATTGGTCTGTACAAAGTATTGGATAGCCTCTTCATCGACGCTTTTACTTAAAATATTGTACCCGAGGTTTAGAATATAGGCTTCCAGATTTTTAGCCAAAGTAACGTTATCTGTAGAGATAATATCTGGATTCTCAATCATGTAGCGAATCACTTCAGGAAGAGCAAAACGTTTTTCTATTTCGCTTAGAGTCATTTTGTAGTAAGCTACTAATTTAAAGAGTTCCACTAAGTCTTGTTGACCCATTGTTTCGGATTCTAAAACACCAATACCATGTTCTATTAAGAAGTCATTAAGTGATTTATCATCTTTTAGATAGGTCTCATTTTTACCTTTTTT
>Ga0256827_10001071_pt1 | contig 17258 bp, 9 predicted proteins | sample CV84metaG_FD_185977 | JGI IMG/M metagenome (GOLD analysis project Ga0256827, IMG submission 185977) | Hydrothermal vent microbial communities from East Pacific Rise, Pacific Ocean - CV84 | ecosystem: Environmental > Aquatic > Marine > Hydrothermal vents | place: Pacific Ocean: East Pacific Rise... | reverse complement strand
TGGAAATTTTTCCACATTGTAAAAATTTAAAATCTTGAAATATAATTATATTTATAATACAATCATTTAGTTTATTTAATTGGTAGTCATAATGAAAATAATATTAGAAAATTTTGGTATAATAAAGGAATTTGAATTTGATACAGATGATAATTTTACCTTTATTATAGGAAAAAATAATACTGGAAAATCCTATGCGATTTCAGCTATTTACTTAATAATGAAAAATATATTGGAACAAAAAGAAATTTTTATGTTTAGATATAATTTTTTTAAAGAAGGTGATATTCTTAGTAAGGTTAACTCTTATGAAAAATCATTAAAAGAAAAAAATACAGTAAATATAAAAAAAGATATGGAAGAGATAATTAAAAATATTCTTGAGATATTTTTAATTAAATCAATAAATGAATCATTTAATAATACTTTTGATTCAATTGATAATCTTGAAAATAAATTAAATAATAAAGAATTACTCATTAAAATTAATACTAACTTAATAAACTTATCTATCAAAATTAAAAATAAAGAATTATATATATATGAATTAGTTATTAACAGAAAAATTGAATTGAAAAAATCAAAAAGAAATCTATCAACAAAGTTGGATGAAAGCTCAATAAAAATATATATGACAAAGAATCAGCAAATATTTTTGGATAGAATAAGAGAGCTTATTATATATCTGCTTGAAGATATTACAACTGATTCTTTGAAACATATAAAGGATGTACATTTTCTTCCTGCATCTCGTTCTGGTTTATATCAAGCATTAAGTGCTTTTGGTCAGATCATAGCAGAATTATCAAAAAGTAGAAAATTTACATCAAAAAAAATTGAATTACCTAGTATTTCTGAGCCAGTTAGTGATTACTTTTTAAAATTGTCAAATATAAAGATTTCTTCTTCTAAAAAACAAAATAAATCTATTGAAGTTGCAAAATTTATAGAAGAAAAAATATTAAATGGAAAGGTTAAATTTAAACAAGATACAAAAAAATTAATATTCAACCCTAATAATACTTCATTAGAATTAGATTTATCATATACTTCATCTATGGTATCAGAAATATCACCAATTGTTTCTTTTTTAAGATATATAATAAATAATAATGAAAGTTACTTTGGTTTTCTATTACCTAGAACAAAAAAAAATAATAAGACCAAGCCATTGATTATAATAGAAGAACCTGAAGCTCATTTACATCCTGATATACAAATTGAATTATTAAACCAATTTGTAGAGCTTGCAAAAAATGATGTTAAATTTATATTAACAACACATAGTAATTATATGTTTAACAAGTTTAACAATCTTATTTTGTCAAAAGAACTTAACATTAATAAAACAAATTGTTTAATTTTTAAAGAAACAGAAACAGGAAGTAACATAAAAAAAATGGATATAGATGAATATGGAATTGAAGATGAAAACTTTGTTTACACATCAGAGAAATTATACAATGAGAAGCTTGATATTATTGAAAAAATGAATGATTCAGAGAGTGATTGATGTTTAGTAAAATAATTAATCATGAAGAATTAAGTAAAATATTATCTGATTCGTGTAAAGAGAATAATATTGAAGCAAATATTTCTAATTATTTGATAAATAAGTATCAAAAAGCCTATTTAGTTTTAAAAACAGATAAATATTATAATAGTTTAAGCTTTAAAAATGATGAAAAAACACCTCCATCTACTGATTGTTTAATTTTAGTAAAATGTAATAAACAAAATTGCTACGATTTGTACTTAATTGAACTAAAAAATATAAATAAACCTAAAAGATTTGAAGTTGAGAATATAAAAGATAAATTTAAAACAGTGATTGATGATTTTATGGAAAGCAGGTTTAAGGATATATTTAATAATGAGAAATATTGTAAATTTAATTGTTATTTTATAACAAATCCTTATGGGTTTAAAGGAACTCAAGAAGAATATGATAAAAAAATTAAAACAAAAGGTTTAAAGCTGGATAGTTTTAATTCTATGAAACCTTTGGTTTTTAATAAAAAAGTTACTATGATTAAGTCTATTTTACCAAACCCTATTATTGAGAGTTGTTAGCTAGAATTTTTCCATATTGTAAAAATTTAAAATCTTGAAATATAATCATATTTATAATACAATTATTTAGTTATTTTAATCAGAGGTTAAAACGAAGATATTAATAATAGTTGCCAATCTTAAAAGAGATAGTTTTTCTTTTGTAATGGTAAATAAAGTTGTAAAATAATAGGATATTATGTTTTATAAAATAGTTTCAATACCGTTATTGCCAGTTTTTTTATATCAGGGAAAAAAAGTAAAAAAAACTATTCCTAAGTTGCCAGAGGCATTAGGAGAAAGAGTAGGAAATGGAAAGATTTTAAAAACAGTTTTGATTTTGGGAGATAGTGCGGCAGCAGGAGTAGGAGTAGATATTCAAAAAAATGCTCTAAGTGGCCAGATATTTAAAAATTTAGGAGAAAATTTTAATTTTTCATGGGAATTAATTGCTAAATCAGGAGTAACAACTAAAGAAAGTATAAATTATTTAAAAGAACTTGAATATAAGCAATATGATATTGTTGTTGTTTCTTTGGGAGTAAATGATGTTTTATCTACTCTTGATGCTTCTAAATGGGCTAATCATGTAGTTGAATTAATTAATTTGTTAAAGAAAAAATTTAATAGTAAATTAATATTATTTACAAACCTGCCACCAATGGGTAGCTTTTCTGCATTACCACAGCCTTTAAGGTGGTATCTTGGCTCCAGAGCTAATGAATTTAATATGAAATTAAATAAAATGTTTAAAAATACTAATGGAGTGTATAACTTTAATATAAAATTTGGAAATTCTTCAGAATTTTTAGCAATAGATGGCTTTCATCCAAGTAAAAAAGGATATGAAGTATGGGGAAAAATCGTTGCAGAATTAATTAAGAGTAAGAGCTTCTTATAAATTCTTTTTTTACTTTACTTTATTATTTGATATCTGATATTATTTTCTAAGCTTGATTTTCAATACAACTTTAAGGAGGAATAATGAAAACTTTTCAAAAAAAATCTTTTACTTGTTTTCATCTTTTACTCTCAACGGTTTTGATTATTTTTATATTATCTGGATGTAATAATTCTCAAATAGGTTCAGATGATATAAATAATGAAAATAATATTATAGATACTACAAAACCTGTCATCTTTCTAAATGGTTTAAACCCATATACTCTTAATCTTGGAGATATTTTTATTGATCCAAGTGCAACAGCAATTGATGACCAAGATGGTCCTGTACCTATTAGTACTAGTGGCACAGTGGATACTTCAAAAATTGGTAGCTATGTTATAACTTATAAAGCTTCTGATAAAGCAAATAATACTGCTACAAAAACTCGTACAGTTTATGTAAAAGAATTAATATTAAATAATCAAATTATTTATGCTAAATTGAATGATAAGATTTTTATAAATGATACTGATGATGTTGTTATATATATTGATAATAATTTAAATAAAAATGAAAAACTTATTTATAATAAAGAAAAAATTAAAGAAATTACTAAAAATTTATATGAAAACTTTGAAGATAAATACGATTATATCTTTTTAGTAACAAATAATAAGTCTCGTCCAGATACAATTAATTATAGTGGAGTATTTTCGAAAATTAAAAATGATGTTAAAGGTATCGGATTATCACTTTATGATGATACTGCCAGTTATGGTTCAAGTGGTAAACTAAAAGGAATAATGCATGTTGCGTATAGGCAAGCTGTTTTTCTAGGACCAACACTTCATGAGTTGCTTCATTATTGGGCAAATAAATTTAGATACTTTGATGAAAATGTAGCTCCATATTATAGACTAGGAGAGGGTAGTCATTGGGGTAGAACAGGCTTCTTTGGCGGTAAGGGGCAATTAGGTGGATATGATGCAAATGAGGGGGTTATAAATGAAAATCTAAGTTATGAAGGTATAGATGAAAACTATCATGTGTATAGTGCTAAATATTTTGGATGGAACTCTAATGGTGGTAGCCGTATTCCATATAATGATGTAGAGCTATATCTTATGGGATTATTACCAATTAGTGAAGTAAAAGATTTAATGTTACCAATTCCTTATGCTATAGGTATAACAAATGAAGAAGTAGAGGTATTATCGGGTGAAATTGCTGACAGAAATAGAAAATATTTTATGGTTCCATTTGAGGATAAAAACGGTATTGCCTTTCCTAATACGGGAGTTATTAGAAAACGTTTTATGGATATTTTGAGTGAGAATAATATCCCTGCAAGAGATCCTGATTATCAGAATTCACAAAAAGAATTTAAAGTTTTAACAGTATTGTTAGATACAGAAATGCCCAGATATAATGAGGTAAATATTTTAAAAGTAAACTTACATAAACTTGCTTTTAATGGAGATGATGGACTTGATTGGAATTATACATTTTGGGAAGCGACAAGAGGAATTGGTAGTTTGGATATTGATAATATATCAGAGACATTAAAAACAAGTTCTAAAGAAGTTGTAGTTTATCGTTTTCCTGATTCTGAAGATATCATTTTTAACGGGTTAGAATATAAAACAGTGATTTCACCTTATACTGGTAGAATATGGTTAGATAGAAATATTGGTGCAAAAAAAGTGTGTAACGATTTCAAGGATAAAGATTGTCGTGGCTATTATATTGAATGGGGGAGAAATATTGTAGATACTCATGGAGTATATGAAAGTGCTTATACAATAACTAAAGAAACTTCTTTAATAAATACAAGTAATAAATTTATAGTTACAGATGGTAGTTCTAGTGGTGATTGGCTAAAAACCGGTGTAGATGATGATTTAGAACAAAGAAAATCAATGTGGAGTGATCCTGATAGTGAAATTGTATGTCCAAAAGGATTTAGAGTGCCAACTAAGACTGAATTTGAAGATGAAACAATAAAAAATGAATTTTCAGAAAGTATTACTACTATCAATGAGATAAATAATAGTTTTTTAAGATTAGCTGCTCAAGGCTATAGGAGTGATGAGTCAGTATCTGCGAAATACATCTATGATGGAGAGTCTGGAGTATATAATGGACTTTATTGGACCATAACAACTGATGAACATAATGGAAAAGTAAGGGTAAAAGGATTAAGTATATCTCCTACAGGTATATCTTTTATGAGTTCTACCCATTTTGCAAGTGGTAGGAATGTAAGATGTATAAAAGATGGTTTTTAATTTTATGATAAATATTAAAGAAGATAAAAAGATTCATGCTACTAATCCTAATCTCATAAATTATCCTCTAAAAGTAATGTAATAGAATATCCTTTTGAAATGGAAGGAGAGTATATTTACGGAAAAATTAAATAAAAGAAACTATTTATTACAAGTATTTTATTGCACATGATTATAATAAATGTTAAAAATATTATATGTTTTAATAAAGGAGGAAGAATGAAGTTTTCTATTGTTTTATTTATTTTTATATCAATAATGTCTTTGTTTATGATTTCATGTGATGATACAAATACTAGCCCTGTATCTGAATGTTCTTTAAAAAATTTAAATGGAAATTGTAGTGATCTTAATAAGGTTTGTGCTAATGGAATATGTGTACTCAGAGATAGTATTTGTGCTCCAGCATGTAACGATGAACAAGTATGTGATAATGGAACCTGTGTACCAAAGGAAAAGAATATTTGTGAGCCTGTATGTAGTGATGAAGAGATATGCACTAATGGAGTTTGTATTCTCAAAAAGAGTGTTTGTGCTCCAGCATGTAATGATGAACAAGTATGTGATAATGGCACCTGTATACCAAAAGAGAATAATATCTGTGAGCCTGCATGTAGTAATCAGGAAGTATGCGATAACGGTAGCTGCGTACTAAAAGAAGATGATATTTGTGAGCCAGAATGTAGTATTGGCCAAACATGCGTTAAAGAAACTTGTTTTGATTTAATTAAAGAAGTTGATTGTAATGAAAATACTCCATTAAATGCAAGTTTAGCTAATAATCCAAAAGAAAAGGTAATAATTGGCTGGAATTCAGAAACTGAGAAATGGGGAGAAGCTGAAGATTGCGAATGGATTTGTAATGCTGGTTATAAATATAATGAAGATTCTGATAACTGTGTTGATGTAGATGAATGTGCTACAGATAATGCCGGTTGTTCTCAAAATTGTAGAAATACTGATGGTAGTTTTGAATGCTCATGTGAAACAGGTTATACGCTTAACTCTGATAATCTTTCATGTGATAATGTTAATGATGTAAAAGTTATAACTTTTAATTTAGCATTAGGAGCTAAAAGGTGTTATAGTACTAATCCCTCAACAGGAGATACTTGTCCAGTTAATTGTGCTTTAGATTGTAATTCTTCTCAGAAATCATGTGTTAAGCAACTTTTTAAAACAGATGATTCAATACAGAAAATTGCTACTTATTTACATAATCAGTTTGAAGAAAATGAGCATGGAATTATTTTTCTTCAGGAAGTTAATACGAATATAAATGGAGTAAATGCACTTCAGGTTATAGTTGATGAACTTGGTGGTTCATGGGATTATACTTTTTATAGTCCAATGGAAAATACATATGGAATTGCGATACTGAGTAATATTATTCATACAAAACAACAATTCTGGGAATTACCTGTTCCAAGTGGTCAGGAAGAAAGAGGAGCAATCGCTCTAAAAATGAAATTAAATAATAAATTTATCTGGATTGTAAATGCTCATCTTGGTTTAACTAATTCTGATAGAGTAGTACAGATAGAAGAAATTAAAAATAAATATTTAACATTTACTTCAACAGCAAATGTTTTAATTGCTGGTGATTTTAATATTCTGGATATTTATGCTCATGGGGAAAATGTATCAATAAGCTCTGAACAAATTATACATTATGGTAATACGATACAAAAATTACTGGAAACAGGATTAAAAAAGATAGAATTTAAAAGTTCTGAAAACCGAAAATATTCATTTCATTCTTGGAATTCAGCCAGAAATGGTAGAAATATTGATTATATTCTCTGGTTAGATAGAGAAGGAGATACTCCTCCTGAAATGACGACATTAAGGCCTGGTCCTTATAGTACTACTCAAGAGAATGCTTATTGTTCAGAGTATAATAGTGATACAAGATATCTAAGCGACCACAATGGATTAATGTTTAAATATAATATATTTAAATAATTATTTAAAATTTAGATAATTTAGGTTGGTATTCTAGAATACCTAAAAAATAAATAACTCTTGTTAGAATTAAGAGCTAATTATAAAAAAGTTTTATTAAAGTAATGAAGGTATTTAAGATATTTATTAAAAGAAAAATTAATTTAAAAATTTGATTATTTACTATATATTACGATATAATATTGTTAAGTTTGAGAACGAGGTGTTTAAATGAGTAGAAAAAGACTAGGAGAGTTTTTAATATCAAAAAATCTAATAACAAGATTACAACTAGAATCTGCATTAAAGGAACAGCAAAATTATGGAAGAAAACTAGGAGATATACTGGTTAATCATTCTTATGTTTCTGAAGGGCATTTAATAGAAGCTATTTCAGAATTTAAAAATATAAAATTTGTTGATTTAGCAACTGTAACTCCTTCAAAAACGGCATTAGCAATGTTGCCTGCTAAATTTTGTAAAGAAAATATGGTGTATCCTTTAAGGCTTAGAGATGAAAATGCCAGAAAGGTTTTATATGTTGTTCTTACTGATTCTTTTAATCTTGATTTACTTGATCAGATTAAATTTAGAACTGATGTAAGTAAGGTTGAACCTGTAATTAGTTCTGAAAGAGCTATTGATACAGCAATACAAAGAGACTATTTTAAAATTGATATGATGATTCCTAAATTAGACTACACCACTGCTCAGACAACAGAAATAGATGATTTAGATGACGATATGATAATTGAAGAAGATGCATCTTCAAGGGCAATGGCGGCATCTGCTAAACCTAAAGAATTATCTGATGAAAATATCATTGTACTAGAAGCAGAAATTGCTGTTTTAAAGGAATTGATAAAAGATTTATCAGAAGATTTAAAAGGTCTTGATAAAAGAAATAAAGGAATTTTAAAATTACTTATTAATAAGGGTTTTATTACAAGAGAAGAGTATTTTCAGGAACTCAAAAAATAATGAAATATATTAAATTTTAATATGAATAAGAGAGATACTGGCAATAAATTTGAATCGATTGCTGTTGAATATTTAAAAAATCTTAATTATGAAATCATTGAACGAAATTTTTATTCAAGAATGGGAGAAATAGATATTATTGTTTTAAAAGATGATAGAATTTCTGCTATTGAAGTAAAATACAGAAAAAACCCAATGGTTTCTATTTTTGAAACTATTCCATATAGTAAAATAAAAAAAATAGAAAAAACACTTTATTACTATTTAACAGTAAAGAATTATCCTGATAAATATGATTTAGGTATAGATGCTTTACTTATAGAAAATAAAAACAATGAAGAAACTATCTATTTTATAAAGGATATACAATTAAATTATTAACAATTTGACAAGTTAATTATAAAAAAAGATAATAGAAGGAACTTTTTTTAATAAAAGAAGTCTTAACAAAAGCTTTATTAATCTTTTAAGAGGGTGATATGAATTCAAAAAACATGTTTTTTAGAATTATATTCGTGTTATTTATTACAATTTTTGTTTTCTCATGTAATGAAGAATTTACAGATGAAGATATGAACAATAATAATACAGAGAGTGAAAATGTAAGTGATGCTGTAGTACAGGCTAGAAACAATACTGTAGCAATTACAAAAGAAAATGAAAATAAAAACTCTTTAAAAGAAGATGATAAATTTGATTATGATAATGCATGGGCTGAAGTGAAAAAAAGTCGTAATTTGCCTAAATCAAGATTAAAAATTGTTGATACAATTTATGAAAATGCCAAAAAATATAATAATGATGCTCAATATATAAAAGCAATTTTATATAAAATGAATTACTTACAACGAGTGGAAGAAGATACTCTTGTTAAAATACATAAAATGCTTCTAAATGAAATTGAAAGTGCTTCCTCACCAAGAAAACAGATTTTATCATCAATGCTTGCAGAACAATATTGGAATTATTATAATCAGAATAGGTATAAATTCTTAAATAGAACTAAAGTTTCTGATGTTAAAAAATATGATATGAAAACATGGACTCTTGATAAAATTATAAAAGAAACAGAGAAATACTATAAATTATCTCTTGAAAATTCTGAAAACTTGAAAAAAGTAAAAATTGATGACTATTCAATTCTTTTAAGTGAAAGAAAAGATACAAGAAAGTTTCATCCAACAGTATATGACTTTTTAATATATAGAGCTATTAAATTTTATAGTAATAATGAATCAAGCTTAACAAAGCCTGCATATTATTTTACTTTAAATAATAAGAACTATTTTTTACCAACAAAAGAGTTTATAAAACTTAAAATAGAATCAAAAGATGTTGAAAATTTTGCTTATATTGCAATAAAATTATACCAAGAATGGGCGAAATCACATTTTAATGATAAAAATAAGGAAGTTTTAATTGACTTAGAGTTAAAAAGGCTTGAATTTGTATATAAAAAAGGAGTTTTCTTAAATAAAAAATTAATATATGAAAATCTGCTAAAAAAATTAGCAGAAAAATATAAAAAAGAAGATATTGTAGCTGAAGTATATCATAAAATTGCACTACTATATATAGACTTATCCTCGAATTATAACCCTAATATATCAGATAAATATAAAGATTATAAAAAGAAAGCACATAAAATATGCTCAGATGTAATTAAAAATTATCCTAAAAGTTTTGGAGCAATAAATTGTGAGCGATTAGTTAAAAGTGTTGAAAGCAAGTTTTTAAAATTAATAACAGAAAATTCAAATCCTACTAATAAGAAATTTAAAGCTCTTTTGGAATATAAAAATATAAATAAAGTATATATCAAGATTGTTAAAACAACTTTTGAAGAATATAGAAAACAAATAAATACATATGGTGGAATTGTTAAATTTTATAATAATAAAAAAGCTTCATTAGATTTTTCTATTGATTTACCTGATGATAAAGATTTTAATAAATATAAAACAGAAATTCCATTTGATAAGCTTAAATCAGGAAAGTATATAATTATCATTTCTGAAGATGGGAAGTTTGATTTTGATAAATCTGTTATTGCATATAGTTTAATTAATATTACAAATATTTCTTATGTAATTAAAAATGGAAAAGGTGGAGTAGAGTTTTATTTAAAAGACTCTGAAACAGGTGAAACATTAAAAAATGTAAGACTTGACTTATATGAAGATAAATGGAGCAGAATTTTTAGTAGGTATTATCTTGAAAAAAAGAAAAAACTAAAGGTTAATTCAAAAGGTTATGTAAAGTTACCAAAAGGAAATTTAAAATATAATAATTTTTATATTAATTTTAGAAATAATGATGATTCATATATGCCACAGAAATCATTTTATATAGATTATTATTATAATCCACAGCAATCTCAAAAAACTACATATTATTTTACAGATAGAAAGATTTATAGGCCAGGTCAAACTCTTTATTTTAAAGCTCTTGTGGTTAATAAGCATAATTTTGAAGGGGAAAAAACAAAAATACTACCAAATATAAATAAAACTATTACTCTATATGATGCTAATAGTCAGAAAGTTTCATCTTTGAATTTAAAAACAAATGAATTTGGTACAATAAATGGAAACTTTGTTATTCCATCGGACAGATTAAATGGACAATACTATTTATCAGATGGTTATAATATCAGTTATTTTTCTGTTGAAGAATATAAAAGACCTAAATTTGAAGTTAAATTTAAAAAAGCAGAAAAGGAATATAAACTTGGACAAAAAATTATAGTTAAAGGGTTTGCTAAGGCTTACGCTGGTTTTAATATTGACAATGCCATTGTAAAATATAGAGTTGTAAGAACAACCTTTTATCCTTATTCATGGTACTGGTATGGTTATTATCCTCCTACTCCTTCTATTGAAATAAAAAATGGATTTACTAAAACAGATGCCAAAGGAGAGTTTGCTGTTAAATTTGAAGCAATTCCTGATTTATCTGTTGATAAGAGTAAAAAGCCTGCATTTAGATATACTGTTTATGCTGATATTACTGATTTAAATGGAGAAACCAGAAGTAGCAGCAAAACTATTTCACTTGGTTATACTTCTCTGCAATTATCAGTATCTATTGATGGTTCTCATATAGATAAAATATTAAATGACTATACTGTTAATGTTAATTCAAGTAATTTAAGTGGTGAATTCGTGCCAGCAAAGGGAGAGTTAAAAATATATAAATTAACTACTCCAAACAAACTATACAGAAATAAAAAATGGGCTAAAGCTGATAAATATTTAATAAAAAAAGAAAATTATAGTAAAGATTATCCTTTTGATGAATATCAAGATGAAAATAATTATTATAAATGGAAAAAAGAAAATTTAGTTTTCACAACTCCATTTGATACAAGTGAAAGCAAAAAAATATCATTGAAAAATATAAATAAATGGAAAGTAGGAAAATATCTGTTTATTGCTAGTTCAAAGGATAAATTTGGTAATGAAATTCTAGATAAAAAATATTTTGATGTAATTGATAGTAATTCTAAAGAAATGCCTTTTAAAAAGCTTGCATGGTTTAAAAAATTAAGTAAAACAACAAATGTTGGAGAAAATGCAGAGTTTTTAATCGGTTCATCTGATAAAAATGTTCATGTTTTATACGAAGTTGAACACAGGGGAAAAATAGTAACAAAAGAATTTGTTTTAAATAATGAACAAAAAAAGATTTCTATTCCTGTAATGGAAAAACACAGAGGAAACTTCTTTGTTAATTTTCTTTTTATTAAGCATAATCGGGTGTTTTCATTTAATAATAATGTATATGTTCCATGGGATAATAAAGAGTTAAAAATATCATTTGAAACATTTAGAGATAAACTTGCTCCTGCCCAAAAAGAAGAATGGAAAATAAAAATTACAGGAGCTAAAAAAGATAAAGTTATGGCTGAGATGGTTGCAACACTTTACGATGCTTCATTAGATACTTTTAGGGCAAATTCATGGTATTTATCATTGTTTCCATCTCTATATATGGGCTCACAGTGGAGGGGAGCTTTCAATACATCTTCTTCTCGTTATATTGGTTACTATTATCGTGGTTATTCCAGTATGCGAAAGTATTATGATGAATTAAACTGGTTTGGCTTTTACTGGAGAAACCATTATAGATATAGAACTTCCAGAGGGGTGAAATTTAAAAAAAGAGAAGCCCGAATTAGTAAATCTCTTGCTAGTGCTGAAATGGATGATGATGAATCAACAAAAAAAGAAGTTCCTATGCCAACTATTGCTCTTGCTGAAAAGAAAGCAGAAGTAATTTCCTCATTATCAATGAACAAGGATAGGAGAGAAGATAAAAAAGCTGAAAGTAACAAAAACACAGAAGGTAAAGATGGAGGTTTAAACAGTATTAAAGCCAGAACAAATTTCAACGAAACAGCTTTCTTTTATCCAAATCTTAAAACCGATAAAAATGGAAATATAATTATTTCTTTTACTGCACCTGAATCATTAACAAAGTGGAAAATGTTAGGATTTGCTCATACTAAAAAACTGGAATATGGAATAATACAAAATGAATTAATCACCCAAAAGGATTTAATGATTATTCCAAATGCTCCAAGATTTTTAAGAGAAGGTGATAAAATAATTTTTACAGCTAAAATAACAAACCTTACAGATAAAATACTAAAAGGAAAGGCAAAATTAATGCTTTTGGATGCAATTACAATGAAACCTATTGATGATTTATTTAAAAATAATAAAAATGAAATAGATTTTACAGCTAAAAAAGGTAATTCTCCATTATTATCATGGGAGTTATCTATTCCTGATAGTGTAGATGCAGTTACATATAGGGTGGTGGCTCAAAGTGGTAATTTTACAGATGGTGAAGAAATGGCTCTTCCTATTTTAAAAAATAGAATGCTTGTAACAGAAACAATGCCTTTACCTATAAGAGCAAGCCAAACAAAAACTTTTAAATTTAAAAAGTTAATTGAAAGTAAAAATTCAAAAACATTAAAGAATCATAAATTAACACTTGAATTTACTTCAAATCCTGTTTGGTATGCAGTTCAGGCTCTTCCATATTTAATGGAATATCCTTATGAATGTAATGAGCAAACTTTTAGTAGGTATTATGCAAATTCATTGGCTTCATATATTGTTAATTCGAATCCAAAAATTAAGAGAGTTTTTGATAGATGGAAATCAATAAATTCAAAAGAGCTAAAATCTAACTTGGAAAAGAATCAGGAGTTAAAATCTATAATTTTAAAAGAAACACCATGGGTTAGGGATGCTTATAGTGAAACAGAACAAAAGCGAAGGATTGGATTGCTTTTTGATTTAAATAAAATGTCTGGCGAGCTAAAAAGAGCATTAAGTAAGCTTACAAATGCTCAATTACCAAGTGGTGGGTGGCCTTGGTTTAAAGGAGGATATGAAAGCAGATGGATTACACAGTATATTGTAACTGGATTTGCTCATTTATATAGGTTAAAAGTAATTAATGTTCAAAAAAATACAGTTATATGGAATATGTTAAAAAAGGCTGTTTCCTACTTGGATAGACAAATAAAAAGAGATTATGACCATTTAGTTACTTATAAAAAAGATTTGAGTTTAAATCATCTTGGTTATTTACAAATACATTATTTGTATTCAAGGTCTTATTTTAAAGATATGATAACCTTACCTACTGCTTCTAAAAAAGCATTTGATTATTATTTTGGTCAGTCTCAAAAATTCTGGAATACATATAATAAATATTCACAGGCAATGATTGCATTATATTTAAATAGATATAAGGATAGTAAGCTTGCTAATAAAATTATGGATAGTATAAAAGAACATTTTATTGAATCAGAAGAAATGGGGCTTTATTTTAAGGAATCTTATGGTTATTATTGGTATAATGCACCAATTGAAACACATGCTTTGATGGTTGAGGCTTTTGATGAAATCAAAAATGATGCTAAAACTATTGATGGCTTAAAAACATGGCTCTTAAAATCAAAGCAAACCCAAAATTGGAAAACAACAAAAGCTACAGTTAATGCAATTTATGCCTTGTTATTAAGGGGTAGTGATTGGCTCAAAGAAAGTAAACAAGCAGATATTACAATAGGTAACTATAAAATAATAACAACAAAAATGCCTGAATCTCCTTATTTTACAGATGAAAAAGGTAAAAAAATGATATTAAAGCATGTTAAGGCAGAAGCAGGAACTGGTTATATTAAAACTTCATGGATTGGAGATGCAATAACTCCTGAAATGGGAGAAATTACAGTTAAAAATAACAATAAACTAGTTGCATGGGGTGGTGTTTACTGGCAGTATTTTGAAGATTTGGATAAAATTACATTTGCTAAAACACCATTAGTATTAAAAAAGCAGTTATTTGTAGAGAGAAGTTCTGATAAAGGACCTATTTTAAAAGCTTTAACTAAAGATGAAAAAATAAGTGTAGGTGATAGAATAAAAGTCAGAATAATACTAACTGTTGACAGAGATATGGAATATGTTCACATGAAAGATATGAGAGCTAGTAATTTAGAGCCTGAAAATGTAATTTCAATGTATAAATGGCAAGATGGCTTAGGGTATTATGAAAGTACAAAAGATGCTTCAACAGATTTCTTTTTTGATTATTTAAGAAAAGGAACTTATGTTTTTGAATATCCGTTAAGAATTACACATAAAGGTGACTTTTCAAATGGAATTACAACAATTCAATCAATGTATGCTCCTGAATTTACAAGTCATTCAGAGGGAGTTAGAATAGAAGTTAAGTAGACTTCAAAGATAAAATGATTTTATCAATTTTCACTATCATAGAAAGTAATGCATAAATAACCGATTTTAACATGTTTTCGTCATCTTCAAGGTATTCATGTGAATTTTTAGAAGTGAGCCTTTGTATCATATTACCTAAATGATAATATCTATCTGAAAGTAATTGCTCTCCATGTCTTGGATGTAATTCTTTTAAAATATCACTTACACCTCTGGTACTTTCAAGATTAGGAATAACAAGTAATAAATTTTCCTGTATCTTTCTTGCCATAGAGAAGTAATCATCAATGGATTTTTCAAGAGCATCTGTTTCAATAACTTTTATTAATTCATGCAACCTTTTTATACTTTGTTTTTTAGCTTTTTTATTTTTTATATATCTATCTAAAATAATAGAATAATCATCTACTTTAAGCCATTTTAAAAAATCATTTTCTTTATTTTTATTAAATTGCCTGATATCTCTGGCATCAGTATCATATATAAACTCTTTTTGATACATAGACTTAATCTTTTTACCAAAATCTTCATGAGTTAAGCTATTAGCACTAAAAAATACAATATTTTCTTCAATATCCTTTGAATCCCACCTATATTCATCTTTATAGTAAGATACAATTAAATGAGCAGTAATGAACCCCATATATTCATTATAATTAAATAACTTTTCAAATTCCTCTTCAGTTCCGTCAAAGGAATCTTTTATGTATTTGTTATCAAAATTAAAATCTTCAGCTAAAAATTCTATATCAATAATGATTTTATCAAAAGCTTCATTTTCTTCTATTATTTCCCAAGCTTCTTCTAAATCAGAAGCCAAAAATAAAGCAGTAGAATATTCCTGTAATTCATATTTATATTCTTCAGAAAGTTTTGTTTTTAAAATATCAAGATTTTCAACTTCTGCTTTAGTCCAAAAACTCTTAAATATTTTTTTATCAAAAATACTTGTTTTTACTATTTCACCTTTATCTTCTATCCATAATATTCTCATTTTATCCTTTATTAAAGTATTTTTTATTTATTTTAATTTTTATAGAAAACATTTTATTATTACTATTGTTTTTAAATCCACCTAATACTTTTGCAAACATTTCTATCATATTTAAGCCTTTTAGTGTACCTATTTTATTTTTAGATTTAGAATTTAAGAAATTATTTTCAAAAATTAATTCATTTTCTCCATATCTTTCATTGTAGTTGCTCATGATTTTAAAAATAATATTATTATTATTTTGAGTAGAGCCATATTTAAACATATTTTTTATTAATTCCTGAAATATTACAAAAATTATAGCAAAAGTATAACTGTCTCTTTCAACAAAAATATTATTTAATGTTTCAACATCAATTTTAAAATATTTTGCAACAAAGTTAAATTCATCAGAATTAAAAAAAGTTTTGAATGTTAAAATATCATCATCAGTTAATTCCAAAATCTGAAATTTTGGATTATCTTTAATTTCATAGAGTTTATTAAAAATTTCCTTTCTGTTTTTAGAATTAATAGAAAAAAGTTTTTTCCTTTTTTTCTCCCATTCCTGCCCAGCAAATAATAAATTTTCTAAATTTAATGCCAAACTAAAATAAAGTAGCGTACTCAAAGAAATGTTATTTCCATTATTTTTATTAAAAAACTCAATATTATTATCAATATTTCCACCAAAAGCCACTTTTATACTATCTAATACAGAAGAAGTCATTGTTTGAAATAATTGCAACCTTTTTATATCCTCTTCAAGTTTATTTGAAGAAGCTAAATTTTCAGTTATTCCTTTTTGAACATATAGCATATTACCAAGTGTGTGGCTTACAGCCTGCATTATATTTTGCTGGAGTTCCGCTTTTTCTTCTTGGTGTTTTTGGGTTAGAGCCGTAACAATATAGTTATCAATAATTTTAGATCTATATTCAGGTTCTACTTTTATATTCCAGTAGTATAGCTCTATGATTTCTTCATAAAAACCATATTTACTATATAAATTTAATAAATTTCCTATTTCCTCTTCAACAAAATATTCTTCAAACAAACAAGCATATAGTATGTTACTAAATTCATCTTTATATCGTTTTCTGTCTTCTGTGGATTTCGCATTTTTTATACAGAATATATGATAAGAAAACACCAAAAGAGCTTCATCATAACCATCATAAGTATGAGTTATTGAGATTATATGGTCAATTTCTATATCTTTAATATCTCCCCACAGATAAGCATGTTGCATATTATATGATTCACTTAAAATATTATTTTCATAAGCAATTTTATAATAATATAACGATTTATTATAGAAATATTTAAAATCTCCTTTGTAGTTTAAATTTTGCCCTATATTATAATAT
>Ga0256827_10001070_pt1 | contig 17269 bp, 9 predicted proteins | sample CV84metaG_FD_185977 | JGI IMG/M metagenome (GOLD analysis project Ga0256827, IMG submission 185977) | Hydrothermal vent microbial communities from East Pacific Rise, Pacific Ocean - CV84 | ecosystem: Environmental > Aquatic > Marine > Hydrothermal vents | place: Pacific Ocean: East Pacific Rise... | reverse complement strand
AGAAAATTGCGAAATTAGACTATTCGGAAAAAACAAAAACGCAATTAAAAGATAAAAATGTCCAGAGATATAATCTACACTCAGATAAAGGAGAGGATAAGATGGAAATAAATATTACAGCTCCGGTAAAATCGTATTGGCCAAATGAAAAAGGAATTTATAATTTAATTGGGAATGTAGCTGAAATGATTAGTGAAAAAGGAAAAGCAAAAGGAGGAAGCTGGATTCAAAACTTAAAAGACATTAATATAGAAAAGGATTTTAAATATGAAAAACCAACAAATTGGATAGGATTTAGATGTATATGTGAAAAAATAAACTAATAAATAATATTTAATAAGAGTAATTATTTTTCCTATTTTAATAACATTCTTATTTTGTTTACGAACAATAAATAATTACATTTGTTATCATAATTAACTATGTATAAAATCTAAAAAAAACTTAATTTAATTATTTTATGAAGAAAATTACAACTGTTCTTTTTTCACTTTTGTTTTTTCAATTAGTGAACGCACAACAAGATACCTTGTTAATTCATTATAGACAAGAAGCTTTAGACTATCAGCAATATATAAAGATGGCAGAACATCAATTAAGTGGAGCAGAATCAAAAGCAGATGCTGTAAAATCAGATAGATTACCACAACTAGATTTCAATTCAAATTATTCATTCTACGGTATGCCAATGCAACTAGCACCATCAGACGGTAGTAGTATTGGAGATGAAACACATAACTTTTATTCTCTTAATCTTGATTTATATCAACCTATTTTAACCGGAGGTAAATTAAAAAATCAAAAAATGGCTGCAGAAACAGAGGTTGAAATGATGAAAAGTTATGTTGGAATGAGCAGACAACAAATAGTCTTAAATTCAGATATAAAATATTGGAATTCAGTATCAAAAAAAGAGATGTATAATCTATATGCAAAATATAAAGGATATATAGGTCAATTCTTAAAAGTAATAAGTGATAGAGTTGAAGAAGAGATCGTTGGAAGAAATGAATTATATCAAGCTCAAGTTCGATACGATGATGCAGAATATAAAGAAATACGTAGTCGTAAAGAATACACAATAAGTATAATGAACCTAAACAAAATGATAGGTGTTGATGTTAATAACCCTACAAAAGTAGCTGATTCATTATCTGTTATATTATGGAGTAAAGCTACCGATACTATAACAAAAACAGCACTTAGTCAGAGACCTGAAATGAGTTACGTACAGAATCAAATAATAAAAAATCAATATAATGAAAAAATAATCGGCTCTCAATATAACCCACAATTAGGAGTAAGACTTAGAGGTAAATGGGGAGCTCCAAGTCCGGGATTACAAATCAACCCCGATTTTAATTACAATATTAAAGCTCAGCTTTCTATACCAATATATCACTGGGGTAAAAAACATAAAGATATATTTGCAGCACAACAACAAACAGAGATATCGAAACTTCAAATGGAAGAAACTAAAGATAAAATAACTCTTGAAATAGAAAGTAGTTATTATAAACTAGAAAGATCTCAAGAACAATTAAATTTTGCAAATAGTTCATTAGATAATTCAGCAAAAAATGTATCAGTAATGCTCGACCGTTATAACGAAGGTTTATCATCAGTTCTTGAAGTACTTGATGCTCAATTATATTGGCAAAAAACATACTTAAACTACATAATAGCAAAATATGAACTTAATGTAGCATATTCACAATATCAATATGCAATTGGCGATTTAAGTAAATTATAATATTAAAAATCAATAAATTATAAATTATTAAAAATAAATAAAATGAAGAAATTATCTTATCTTTTTTTAATATCTGTTTCATTAATCTTATTCTCAGGATGTAAAGAGAAAGAAACACATAAAGAGGAAATACTAAGACCTGTAAAAACAATGATAGTTGGTAGCATTACAGATCTAGCAGGAAAGGGATATCCGGCAACAACAAAAGCATCTCAAGAATCTGAAATGTCATTTAGAGTAGGAGGCCCCTTAATTAAAGTAAATATTATTGAAGGAGCTAAAGTAAAAAAAGGTCAAATAATTGCAGAGATAGACCCTCGTGATTATAAAATAGCAGAAGAATCTACAAAAGCTAGATACGAACAGGCTAAAGCCGAAGCTGATAGATATGAAAGATTATGGAAAAAAGGTTCTGTTGCAAAAAATGATTATGATAGAAAAAAAGCAGCATACCTAGAAGCTAAAGCAGCTTGGGACGAAGCTGTAAATAACCTTAAAGATACAAAATTAAGAGCTCCTTTTGATGGATTTTATGGTACAAAACTAGTTGATATAGGTCAAGATGTAAAAGCTAAACAACCGGTTACAACACTATCAAATCTATCTGTTATTGAGGTAGCAACAACAATACCTGAACAGTTAGCCGTAAAATTTCAATACTTTAAATCGTATGAAGTTACTTTTGACACATACCCTAATAAAGTGTTTAAAGCTACAATTAAAGAGATAGGTAAAGTACCAACAGCCGAAGGGTTTCCATTACGACTATACTTAGTTCATAAAAATATCAAAAACTCAGCAACTCCTAAAATAACTGCAGGAATGAGCTGTAGAGTAAATATTATTTTAAATGAAAATATAGAAAAAGGTAGTAGTCAAATGATAATACCAATGTCTGCTATATTTGAAGAATCTACAGAACAAGTAGCTTCAGTATGGATACTTAATGGAGAAGGTGATACCCTTAATGTAAAAAAACAACACATAACACTTGATGGTTTTGCCGGAAAAGATAATGTTAAAGTTAAAGGAGGTCTTGAAGCAGGACAGAGAATTGTTGTTGCCGGAACTAAACGACTTGTTGATGGTCAAAAAGTTAAGGTTCTTAATCAAAATGCTTTTAATTAATATTAAATTAAAAAAAATATAATTATGAATCTTGCTAAATATGCATTAAAAAATAAGCAGGTAATATATTTCTTTCTTATTATTACTATTGTTGGAGGTTTATTTGCTTTTGAGAATCTTGGAAAACGAGAAGACTCTCCTTTTGTAATAAAACAGATAATATTTATGACCTATTACCCTGGAGCAAATGCAAAACAGGTTGAAGAACAGGTTACAGAGGTAATTGAACGAGAAATACAAACACACCCATTAGTCGATTTTATAAAATCAGAGTCGCGTCCGGGATTTAGCTACATAAAAGTAGATATGTATCAATGGGTACCTAAAGAACGATTCCAACAAGTCTGGGACGAAATGCGACGTAAAGTTATGAATGTTCAATCCAGACTACCAAAAGAAGCAAGTACAATTATTGTAAATGATGATTTTGGTGCAGTATTTGGTATATACTATGCTCTTACTGCAGATGATGGATTTACATATTCAGAATTAGAAGATTATGCTCAATTTATAAAACAACAACTAGCAACAGCAAAAGATGTTGCTAAAGTACAATTATTTGGAGTTCAAGATAGAGTACTAAATGTATACATATCAGATGAAAAATTAGCTAATGCAGGAATTACTCCTAATGATATACAAACAGCCTTAGCATCTCAAAATCAACTAATTAATACTGGGGCAATTATATCCGGCAACTTTAATGTTAGAGTAGATGCCGTAGGAACATTTAAAAGTGAAGAAGAGGTAGAGAACTTAATAATAACAGGAAAAGATGGACATCAAATAAGGTTTGGAGATATTGCTACAATAGAAAAAGCATACAAAACACCGGCAACACAAAAAATGCGTCTTGATGCTTTACCTGCTATTGGTATAGGGTTTTCAACAAGAGAAGGTGGAAATTCCGTTGTCGCAGGTCGTAGCATAAGAAACAAACTCGCAAAAATTATGCCTATGCTACCTGCTGGTATAGAGATGAATAATATATATTCAGAAGATGAAGTTGCTCTTGAAGCAAATAATACATTTGTAATAAATCTAATGGAGTCTTTAATTATTGTTATTGTTATTATTCTTTTAGCAATGGGAGTAAGAGCTGGAATATTAATAGGAACAAGTTTGTTATTTTCAATCTTAGGAACACTATTTATAATGTATCCATTAGGTATAGATTTACATAGAACATCTTTAGCTGCTATAATTATTGCAATGGGTATGTTGGTTGACAATGCTATTGTAGTTACCGATAATGCCCAAATGAAAATAGCAAAAGGTATGAGACGGAGACGAGCTCTTGAAGAGGGAGCAACAATACCTCAATGGGGGCTTTTTGCTGCAACAATAATTGCAACACTATCTTTCTTACCATTGTATATGGCTCCAAACAATACTGCCGAAATTATTAAACCTTTATTTGCTGTATTAGCAATATCTCTTATGATGAGTTGGATATTTGCACTTGTACAAACAACAGTTTTTGGCGATTTTATATTAAAAGAAACATCAGGTGATTCTGATGCTAAAGACCCTTACGATACATCTTTCTATAAAAAATTAACATCTTTTATAGAATCTGTTATTTCAAAAAAATATCTCACATTAGGAGTTGTTCTTATACTTTTTGTTATTAGTATGTGGGGATTTAAATTTGTAAAACAAGACTTTTTCCCTGCAATAAATAAACCAATGTTTAAAGTAGATTATTTTCTACCTGAAGGTGCAAATTTAGATGCAGTAGAAGCAGATATAAAACAAATGGAAAAATATTTAATGGCTCGTGAAGATGTTAAACAAGTTTCTATAACATTAGGTGCATCACCATTAAGATATTATTTAGCATCAGTATCTTGGAGTCCTCGTCCTAATTTAGCAAATATATTAGTAACAACAACAGATTATAAAGCTGCAGACTCATTGCTTATTATTTTCAGAAAATATGTAGAAGAAAATTTCTCAGATGGATTATCTATTTTCTATAAATTTAAAGTAGCACCGTCACCCGATGCTATTATAGAAGCACGTTTTGACGGACCAGACCCGCAAGTTCTTAGAGAATTATCAGAAAAGGCTAAAGATATTATGCGTCAAGAACCTAAAGCTATAAATATTAGAGATAGTTGGGGAGTAAAAACACCAACTATAGAGCCTGTATATTCGCAAAATAAAGGACGTATTGCTAAAGTAACACGTACAGATATGGCAAGAGCTATGCAACGAATAGGAGATGGGCAAGATATTGGCGATTTTAGAGATAAAGATTGGGTAATGCCTATTCTTCTTAAAGCAGAAAATAGAGACTATTATAACTATGGAGATATAGGTAGTTTACCAATATTAAATGCTGAAGGTAAAATAATACCATTAGAACAAGTTACAGATAGTATTCCTATAAAATTTGAAAACTATTATTTAACAAAATTTAATCGTCAACTTAGTATTGCAGCTCAATGCGACCCTATTCAAGGTATAGGAAATACAGAATTAGAAGCATCTTTAATACCTAAAATAGAACAGATTCCACTACCCGAAGGCTATAGATTATGGTGGGATGGTATATATTTTAATCAAGTACGTACAAATAAAGCAATAAACTCACAATTACCTATTGCAGTTTTATTAATAATTACAATACTTGTTCTTTTATACAGAGAATGGAAAACTGTAACATTAATATTTCTTATGATTCCATTTATTATGATTGGTATTACCGGAGCATTTTTATCGTCAGGATTATTCTTTGGATTCTTTCCGGTATTAGGTATATTAGGTTTAATAGGTATGGTTATTAAAAATGCAATTGTATTGCTAGACCAAGCTAATCAAGAAATCGAAGAGAATGGTTTAACAAAATATCAAGCCATTGTTGTAGCAGCTCGCTCTAGAGCAATACCGGTTTCTATGGCAGCAGGTACAACTATTCTTGGTATGGCTCCATTATTACCAGACCCAATGTTTGGTGGTATGGCTGTTGCAATTATGGGGGGACTTTTTGTTGCCACATTATTAACTATAATTGTATTACCGGCTTTATATGCAATATTTTACAACTTAAAAAAAGAAGATATTACTATAGATGAAAAAAAAGTAATAGAAAATGTTTAGAGTATAGATATATTTATTGATTTATGCCATATTCATATAATTTAATTATGAATATGGCATTTTTTTATTATTTAAATAGTTAAATTGTACAATTAACTTAATTTAAGATAGAATGTTTAATAAAATACAAAAGATATTATTATTCGGATTTTTATTATTAATAACACTTAATATATATCCTAAAAATAATAATAACATATATATAGATGTAAGCAACGTTAATTCTCCATATTTTGGTTTAGACGATGACCAAAAAGCTTATGGTTACATTGTAGATTTATTTAACATTATAAATAAAGATAAATACAATATATTTTTTGTAAAAGATACTCTTAGGCATAAAAACAAAAAAAAAATATTAGGATACATAACAAAAAATGAAGTTCCGGAAAACTATAAATTTATAGAAACATCTCACCGTCTGGATTACTATGTATTTACAAGAAAAAATACAGATATTAAATCATTAAATGATTTATTAAATAAAAAAATTATTATTCTAAAAGATGACCTTCCATTTAAAATACTATACAAATATAAAGCATCTTATATTTTAGAAGTAAAATCATACAATTATGCTATTAATCTACTAGCAAAAGGTACAAATGACTGTGCAATAGTACCATACCAGATAGGGCGATACATTATAGATAAAAATAACCTTACAAATATAAATTATGTAATAACACCTTTATTATCATTTAATTACGGAATAGCCATCCCAAAAGAATATACAGAAATTATAAATACTTTTAAAGCTGGATTACAACAGAGTATAGAGAATAACGAATATAAAATAATAGAAAATAAATGGTTTAAAAATATTAATGATAAACATAAATTAACAAAAAAAGGTGTAATAATATTTATACTATTACTCCTTGCTGTTGTTATAATAATATTTTTATTAATTATAATACACTTTTTACGATATGAGATAAATGCATCTACTAGAGATATAATAAATGAGTTAAACTTATCTAACTATTCACCATTAACTGTAGATATTAATAAATCACTAACCAATGACTTATTAACATCAGCACCAATGTGGGTGTTTATTAATGATATAAATGGTAAAATACATAAAATAAGTAAATATATGTTATCTGATATCTTTGACACAAACGTACAACCTAAAGAGCTGAATGTTAAAGATATCTTTGATAAAGATTTATCTAATAAAATGATGTCTTATGATATTAGTCTTATTAATCAAAAACCAAATCTTATTGTTGAAAAAATAAAATTTAGTATAAATAACGATAAATACGATAAGATATTAATAAAATATCCATTAAAGATAAAAGGTAAAAATAGAATGTTCTTTATTAATATGGTATTAAACCCTATTGTTTATACTGATTTTAACAAATATATGCCATCACCGGATTACTTGTTTACATCAGTAATAAATGCCTTACCCGATTTAATTTTTATTAAAAATAAACAAAGTGAATATATAGGAGGAAATAAAGCATTTTTCGATTTTTACGAAACAAGTAAAGAGGAGTTAATTGGAAAAACAGATTTCTCTTTAACAACAAATAGAAATGCTGAAATATTCTTAAAGTCTGATAAAGAGGTGCTTAATTCAGGTAAAACTTGGAGTAAAGCAGAGTGGGCAACAAAATCAAATGGCGAATTATTAAAATTTGAGAATATAAAAATACCACTATATAATAAAAAAAATGAGATATCCGGATTAGTTGGTATATCTCACGACATAACAAAAAGATACCAATATGAACAAGAATTAAAAATAGCAAAAGAAAAAGTTGAAAAATCCGATAAAGTTAAATCATCATTTTTAGTTAATGTTAGTAGCGAGATAAGAACACCTGTAAATTCAATAACAGGATTCTCTGATCTACTTTTAGACACGAACCTAACTGTAGATCAGCGTGTTGAAATAATAGATATGATAAAAACAAACGGACATGCTCTTATCGACTTAGTTGATGATATTATAGATTTTTCTCGTTTAGAATCCGGTCAAATTCATCTAAAATATAGCGACTTTGACTTAAATAGTATTATTAAAAATGTTTACGATTACGCAAATCTAAAAAAGAGTCAGTTTGGTAAAGAACATATGAATATATCATTTAATATCGGTGCTTTAGAAGATATTTATATGATTAATTCCGATCCATTCAGGTTGCGTCAGGTACTAAAAAACTTAGTAAATAATACCATTCGTTTTTCATCTTCAGACAGTATATATCTAGGTTATAAAGTAAATAATGATAAATTAATAATATATGTAAAATATGATAATAATACCATATCGAATAATGTAATAAACCAAGTATCATACAAAGAAAAAACAAAATTAACACTCTCAAGCATAGAAAAATCATCTGGTATATCTATAATAATAGCAGAAAGAGTTGTTGAAATGTTAGGTGGAAAATTTTATATAGAGAAAAAAGAACTAAATTTATTTAATTTTTACTTATCAATACCATTAAAGCAAGTTGATACTATAGTAAAAACACAAGTACAAGAAAATATAATGGAAGTGCCTGATTGGTCAGGTAAAACAGTATTAGTTGCAGAAGACGAAGAAATTAATTTTATATTAATTGAAGAAGTATTAAAAAAGACTAATATTAAAATAATAAGAGCTTTAGATGGTCGAGAAGCTATTATGTTATATAAAGAAAATATATCTGATATAGATTTGGTATTAATGGATATAAGAATGCCGGTAGTAAATGGCGTTGTTGCTTCAAATGAAATTTTAGAAATAGACACTAATGCAATTATTGTAGCTCTAACAGCATACGTAATACAAGAAGATAAAGAGAGATATATGTCTGCAGGTATAAAAGCAGTTATAGCTAAACCGGTAGAAACTAATGAACTATATTATACTTGTAATAAATATTTATTGAATAAAAAGTAATAAATTACTTATTGTAATTAATAATATTTATTACTTTTGATATAGAGAATATAAAATTAAATAATTAACACTATGAAATTTATCAACAACTTAAAAATACGTATTCGTCTTAATATTTTTTTAAATATGGGTATGAGTATAATAATGATATCTTTTGGAATTTTTGTATTAAATAAACAAAAAGAGAAAATATTTAAAGATACTGATTTAAGAATGTATGAACAGGTTGACGATATAGTACTTTTAATAAATCAACAATTAGAGATAAATCAAGAAAAAGTAAAATTTGACTTAGTTACTGCACATAGCTTTTTTTATAGAAAAGGTAATATCGAAGTTGATAATAAAAAAACAATATCTTATAAAGCAATTAATCAAATAACAAAAGAAGTTAGTGATGTTAATGTTAACGAATGGTTACTCAATGGTAGTATAATACAAAATAATTTTTCAATTGTTGATGAAATACAAAAAATGACAGGAAGCACATCAACTATTTTTCAAAAAATACCACAAGGTTATTTAAGAATATCAACAAATATAAAAAATGATAAAGGAGAAAGAGCTGTAGGAACATATATACCAAACTCTTCTGAAGTTATAAAAACAATAGAAAAAGGAGAAACCTTTTATGGACGAGCTTTTGTTGTAAACGATTGGTATCTCACAGCATATGAACCCATTATTATAGATGGAGAGATACAAGGTATTTTATATGTTGGAGTAAAAGAGAAAAATGTTAATAAGTTAAAAAAGATATTTAGTGAAAAGAAATATTTTGCATCAGGGTATCCATTTATGGTCGATAAAACAGGTACATTTATTATACATCCTAAAAAAGAGGGCGAAAATTTTTATAATGCAGAATTTTTTCAACAATTAATACATTCAAATACAAAAAAAGGTAAAACATATTATAAATGGGGTGGAAAACAGAAATTCCAATATTTTAAATATATGGATAATATTGAAGCCTATGTTAGTGTTTCTATATATGAAGAAGAATTATTAGGAATAATTAAAGATTTACGTTTCTCTTTAATTATTAGTATGATTTTTGGTAGTATTGTTTTTATAATTATCAATTATTTTATAGCTAGAACAATAACCAACTCATTAAATAGAGCTGTAAAATTAACAGAGATTATTGCAAGTGGTAATTTAACAGAAAAATTAGAAATTGATCAAAAAGATGAAATAGGACAACTTGCCAAAGCATTAAATAAAATGTCCGATAAACTTAAAGATATTGTTAATGGCATAATAGAAGGAGCTGAAGGTATTGCAGGAGCAAGTCAAGAGGTAACAAGTGTAGCAAACCAATTATCAGAAGGTGCAACAGAGCAAGCATCATCTGTAGAGCAAATATCTGCAACAATGGAAGAGATATCATCTAATATCGACCAAAATAATGATAATGCACAACAAGCCGAACAAAATGCAGATACTACATTAAAAAGTATAATAGATATTAATGATAAAACAGATAAAGCCGTTGAAGCTCAAAGAAAAATAAGTGAAAAAATACAAATAATTAGTGATATAGCCTTCCAAACAAATATTTTAGCATTAAATGCAGCGGTAGAAGCTGCAAGAGCAGGAGAGTCCGGAAAAGGATTTGCTGTTGTTGCTGCAGAGGTTAAAAAACTTGCACAAAATAGTAAAATTGCAGCTGAAGATATTGTTAATTTAGTTAAAGATAGCTTAGAGATAGCAGAAAATACAGGTATTAGTATGAAAGACGCAATGCCTAATGTCGAGAAAAATACAAATTTAGTTCAAGAGATATCTGCAGCAAGTAATGAGCAAACAAAAGGTGTAGCCGAAGTTAATAATGCAATAGCTCAACTTGGTAATATAGCTCAAAACTACGCAGCATCAAGTGAGGTTATGGCATCTAATGCTGAAGAATTAGCATCACAAGCTTTAGAGTTTAAACAATTAATATCATATTTTAAAATAAATTCATAAATTAAAAACAAACACAAACTATGAGAAAACAAACATTAACTATTGTTTTATTATTTACAGCAAGTTTAATTTTCGCACAAACAACATTTAAAGTAGGTGGATATGTTAAATTTGACGATATACTAACAAAGTACGATAATGGAAAACCAATCGGTTTATTGGGAGATTTTCATATACCAAGCTTAATACCGGTAGGAACAGCTCCGGCTTATTACGATAATGAATTTCAAGTTAAAGAATCAAGATTTAATTTCGATATATCAAAAAAAATTAATGGTAAACCTATAAGAGCATTTGTAGAGATGGATTTTATGTTGTCTCCAGGGGGTAACGAAAGAGTATCAAACTCATACAACCCTCGATTAAGGCATTTTTTCTTTGATTATAATGGATTATTAGTTGGGCAAACTTGGTCAACATTTATGATTGTTATCTTACCTAACGACTTAGATTTTGTAGGAGCTGCTGAAGGTGTAGTATTTATGCGTCAACCACAGGTTAGATATACATTAAAAGGAGAAAAAGGTAATTGGCAATTCTCTTTAGAGAACTCTCAATATACAATAACTTCCGTATATAAAGGAGTAGGCAAAAGAACAACCGTTTCAGGGGTAGTACCAGATTTAGTTGTAAGAAAAAATTTTAAAGGTGATTGGGGAAACTTTTCCATAGCCGCAATAGCAAGAGGAATAAATTATTTTGATAGAACAGTAATATCTGCCGGATATGGAATAACAACCGGTGGTAAATTTAAAGTGAGAAAACAAGATGATATTCGTTTCTCTGTAACTGCCGGTAGTGGTTTAGGAAGGTACGTAGGGCTAAACTTTTTAAATGCAGCAATTATTGATTCATCTGCAAATAGCCTATCAAACATTAATTCTATAAATGGATATATATCTTACCAATTACATTGGAGCGATAAATTCCAATCTAACGTTAATGCATCAGTACTATTTGGCGATAATGGAGATGGAGTATATGATAAAGCAAAATTAAACAAAACAGCACAAAGTTACTCTGCAAACTTATTATACACTCCGGTATCTAATTTAATGTTTGGTATAGAGTATATGTACGCTACAAGAGAATTAGAAAATAAAGATAAAGGTTCTATGAATAGAATAATGTTATCTGCAAAATATAAATTTGGATATACTCATATAATTGAACCTAAATAGATTTTTTTGATAAAATAGTTAAATCAATATTAAAAAAGTCCTTTTGCTAAACAAAAGGACTTTTTTTAATAAAAAAAAACATAATAAAGATAATTTAAAATTAAAACTATATCTATTTTAAATAAATATTTGATTTTTATGTTTTTGAGCATTATACATTTTGTGTATTTTAATTATTTTATTTCTATTTTTACAATAACGATAAAAACATTTTAGTATAAATTAAAATAATTAGTACTTATGAAGATTCACGAATATCAAGCGAAAGATTTTTTCGCAGAATACAAAATCACTACACTCAAAGAGATTGTATGTGATACGGCAGATGAAGTTGCTGAAGCTTATGATAAAATAGGAGGAACAGTTGTTATAAAATCACAAGTTCTAGTTGGAGGTAGAGGAAAAGCCGGAGGTATAAAAGTTTGTAAAAATAAAGCAGAAGCAATCGATGCAGCAAATAAAATTATAGGTATGGACATAAAAGGACTTACCGTAGAAAAAGTTTTAGTTAGCGAAGCTGCAGATATAGTTAGCGAATTTTATGTTGGGTTTGTTAATGATAGAAATACTAAGTCCGTATTACTTATGGTTAGTGCCGAAGGTGGAGTTGAAATTGAAGAGGTGGCTAAAACAAATCCAGAAAAAATTATTAAATACCCTATAGACCCTTTAGTAGGACTACAACCTCATCAAGCTAGAAGTGTATTTTTTAAAATAATGAAAAATGGCTCTCACGTACGTCAAGCTGCAGATATCTTAGTTAAATTATATAAATTATATATAGAAACAGATGCCTCATTAGCTGAAATTAATCCTTTAGTTATTGATAGTAACGACAAAGTTATAGCTTTAGATGCTAAAGTTAACTTCGATGACAATGCTCTATTCCGTCATAAAGATTACGAAGAATTAGCTGATTATACAGAAGATGAAAAATTAGAAATTGATGCTAAAGAAAAAGGATTAAGTTATATTAGACTAGATGGGAATATAGGCTGTATGGTTAATGGTGCAGGTTTAGCTATGGCTACTATGGATATGATTAAACTATACGGTGGAGACCCTGCTAATTTCTTAGATATTGGTGGTAGTTCAAATCCTGAAAAAGTTGTACATGCCATGGAATTTTTACTTAATGATAAAAAAGTAAAAGCTGTTTTAATTAATGTTTTTGGTGGTATAACAAGATGCGATGATGTTGCTAAAGGTTTATTAGAAGCATTTAAACAAATGAAAGTAGATATACCAATAGTTATTCGTTTATCAGGAACAAATGCCGAAGAAGGACGAGAACTATTAAAAGATAATAAAGATTTAATTACTGCAGAATCAATGGGTGAAGCTGCACGTAAAGTAATAGAATCAATAAAATAATTTAGATTTTAATTTAAATAAACAAATAATGAGTATACTAATAAATAAAGATACAAAATTAGTTGTACAAGGTATAACTGGTCGTGATGGAGGATTCCACGCTAATAAAATGAAAGATTTTGGTACACAGGTTGTTGCTGGTGTATCTCCCGGTAAAGAGGGACAAAATGTAAATGGAATTCCTGTTTTTAATACAGTTGAAAATGCAGTTAAAGCAACAGGAGCAAATACATCTGTTATATTTGTACCACCGGGGTTTGCAGCAGATGCTATTGCCGAAGCTTCAGAAGCCGGTATAAAATTAGTTATTGCAATTACTGAAGGTATTCCTACATTAGACATTATTAGAGTAACACCAATACTTGAAAGAAATGGCACAAAAATGATAGGTCCAAATTGTCCGGGATTAATAACACCCGGAGAAAGCATGATAGGCATATTACCAACTCCAATATTTAAAAAAGGTAATGTTGGATTAATATCACGTAGTGGTACATTAACCTACGAAATGGTAAATCAACTAACAACAAATGGTATAGGACAAAGTACTTGTATCGGTATTGGTGGAGACCCTGTTGTCGGACTTCATTATAAAGAGTTGCTAACAATGTTTGAGAAAGATGAACAAACAGATGCTATTGTATTATGTGGTGAGATAGGAGGAGATGCTGAAGAAAAAGCAGCTCAATTTATTAAAGAAAATATAACAAAACCTGTTGTTGCATTTATTGCAGGACAATCAGCTCCTCCGGGAAAACGTATGGGGCATGCCGGAGCATTAATAACTAGTGGCTCTGGAACTGCAGAAGAAAAAATAAAAGCATTTGAGTCTGTAGGAGTTAAGGTTGCTAAAGAACCTATTGAAATACCAAAATTTATTAAAGAAGCTTTAAATATGTAGAAATAACATATAGATACAAAAAAAAGACCTATTACAAGTAATAGGTCTTTTTTTTGTGTGATTCAGCTGGGTCTCGAACCCAGGACCCCATCCTTAAAAGGGATGTGCTCTACCAACTGAGCTACTGAATCGGTGCTTTAATATTTTATTTATGTGATTCAGCTGGGTCTCGAACCCAGGACCCCATCCTTAAAAGGGATGTGCTCTACCAACTGAGCTACTGAATCAATACTTTTTTATTAAAGCGATGCAAAGATACTATCTAAATTTTATTTTCCAAATTACATTGTCCATTTTTTATAATTATAAATATTTTTTTTCATAATTAATTTATAAACAGTTAATTATATTTAATCAAAATCTCCATTAATATCTGTTAATACTTCAAATCCTGTTTTTGTTACAAGTATAGTATGTTCAAACTGTGCAGAAAGTTTATTATCTTTAGTTCTGGCAGTCCAACCATCTTCTTCATCTATTGATACACGTGCTTTACCTATATTAATCATCGGTTCTATTGTAAAAATCATACCGGGTTTCATTTTTTTACCACTATTTCGTCTTGCTGAATGGTCTACTTGTGGCTCTTCATGAAATTCTAAACCAACACCATGCCCACAAAATTCGTAAACAACACTATATCCTTTTGATTTGATATATCTATCAATAACATATCCAATATTTCCAAAATAATTACCTGGCTTAACTTGTTGAATACCTAATTTTAAACTATGATTTGATGCATCTATTAAATCTTGTGCCTCTTTTGTTATATCTCCAATTGTAAACATTCTACTTGTATCACCAAAATAACCATCTAAAATTGTTGTTACGTCAATATTAACAATATCTCCATCTTTTAAAATAGTTTGTTTTGATGGAATACCATGGCATATTACATTATTTGGTGATATACACGATGACTTTGGAAATCCATTATAACCCAATGTTGCTGGAATTGCACCATTTTTTATAATAAAATCATGTATCAGATTATCTAAATATTCTGTATCAACACCCGATTTAACAAAATCTGATATGTAATTTAGTGTTTCTGCTGCAAGTATAGAACTTTTTCGTATACCCTCAATTTGTTCTTCTGTTTTAATAATTATACCCATAAACAAATATTAAAATTTAACTATGCAAAAGTGCTTAAACTTTATCAAAAAATAAAATTCTTATATAAAAAACATTAATAATCACTTTTTGTTGTATTTAATTCCTTATAATAAATAAACAACTGATTAATAATAGATTACTCACCACTGTGATAGCTATATAAATCATAATAAAATTATAATTATAAAATTAATTTTTTTTTATAGTTAAACTAACAAAAGTACTACCTTTGCCGACTAAAAAAATATAAATAGAAAAATAAGAATGAAAAAAATTATTCGCAATTTTACATATAACTCTAAAAATGATATTTTATCAGGATTAACAGTAGCATTAGCATTAGTTCCGGAAGCTGTTGCATTTTCTTTTATAGCAGGAGTAGATCCTTTAATTGGTATGTATGGTGCTGTTATTATGGGATTTGTTACTGCATTAATAGGAGGTCGTCCGGGTATGATATCCGGAGCAACTGGAGCTATGGCTGTTGTTATGGTTCATCTTATTCAAAAAGGTAATGAGATTGGGCAAAATATGGATATTCCTATTGATAATCTTGGATTACAGTGGCTATTTATAACATTACTATTAGTAGGAATTATACAAATATCAGCAGGTGTATTTAAATTAGGTAAATTTGTAAGGTTAATACCACATCCTGTTATGCTTGGGTTTGTAAATGGTTTAGCTATTGTTATATTTTTATCTCAATTAAGCCTCTTTAAAGAGAATGTATCGGGAAATATACAATGGTTACAATCCGATAAGTTATTTCAGATGATAGGTTTTGTGTTATTAACAATGGGTATAATGTATTTTTTACCAAAAATAACAAAAAAAATACCGGCAGCACTTGTTGCTATTCTTATCGTTGCTACAATTACCATATTTGGCAATATGGAAGTTAATACCGTAGGGTCTTTTATTAGAGATGGTGGTGGCGAAGGATTAAAAGGCTCTTTACCAACTTTTCAAATACAAATATTTAGTTTATTTAGTACACTTTCGGGTAATTGGAGTTTTATATTATCTACAGCATTTATTTTAGCTACAGTGGGGCTAATAGAATCTTTAATGACTTTAAATCTTATTGATGAAATTACAGACACTAGAGGTAGTGGAAATAGAGAGTGTGTAGCTCAAGGAAGTGCAAATATTCTTAATGGTTTATTTGGTGGTATGGGTGGATGTGCTATGATAGGACAATCCCTTATTAATGTAAACTCCGGTGGACGAGGACGCTTATCCGGAATTGTTGCAGCATTAGCTCTTCTTAGTTTTGTATTATTTGGAGCATCTTTAATAGAGCAAATACCTATAGCAGCATTGGTTGGCGTTATGTTTATGGTTGTTATTGGTACATTTGCTTGGAGTAGTATTAGAATATTAAATAAAATTCCTATTTCTGATGCAATTGTTTTAATAACAGTATCTGCAGTAACTGTTTGGAAAGATTTAGCTATAGCTGTAATTTCAGGTGTTATAATATCGGCATTAGTATTTGCTTGGAAAAATGCTACAATGATTAGAGCTAGAAAAAGAATAAAAGAAAACGGTGTTAAAGTATATGAAATATGGGGACCTTTATTTTTTGGCTCTGTACAAAATTTTAATATGAAATTTGATGCAAAAAACGATCCGCAAAATATTGAAATAGATTTTATAGAATCAAAAGTTAGCGACCATTCCGGTGTAGAAGCTATTAAAAATATAGCAAATAAATATTTGAATTTAGGTAAAAATATTAAACTAACACACTTAAGTCCGGAGTGTAAAATTTTACTACTAAAAGCCGACACCAAATTTAAAAATATAATAGAAACATC
>Ga0256827_10001069_pt1 | contig 17277 bp, 13 predicted proteins | sample CV84metaG_FD_185977 | JGI IMG/M metagenome (GOLD analysis project Ga0256827, IMG submission 185977) | Hydrothermal vent microbial communities from East Pacific Rise, Pacific Ocean - CV84 | ecosystem: Environmental > Aquatic > Marine > Hydrothermal vents | place: Pacific Ocean: East Pacific Rise... | reverse complement strand
AATAATTCACGCCCTAGCAGAGTTTAAAGATGGCTCAACCACAGCCCACTTTGCAGGAGTAGATATGAAACTACCAATCGCTTTTGCCCTAAGAGGAACGGTAGAAGAGGAGATTTTACCCCCTGTAGATTTATTAAAAATGGGTTCTATAGAGTTTCTACCAATCACAAGCGAACGTTACCCTATCTGGGAGATAAAAGAGCATATCTTAGAAAATCCACATTTAGGTGTGGTAGTAAATGCTGTTAACGAAGAGGCAATTAAAAAGTTTGAAAGAGATGAGATAACATTTTTTGGAATGGGAAAGATGGTCTTAGATGCTTATAGAAAATTTGATAATGTTAGAGCAAAAAATATTCAAGAGATTATTGAAATAGACAAAGAGGTTCGCCAATATGTTCGATAAAATAGCTCAATGAATAGAATTTTAATCCTGCATGGTTGGGGTGGTTCAGATTACCCACATTGGCAAAGTCATTTGGCAAGTGAAATTGCCAAAAATTATGGAACAGTCTCTTTTCCTCTACTTGATAACTGTCACTTTCCAAGCAAAAACCGATGGGTACGCCAAGTCAAAAAAATTTTAGAAGAGTTTAAACCCACAACTGTTGTTTGCCACTCTTTAGCCAATACCTTATGGTTTTGGTTATGCCAAGAAGATATAGAGATTATAGAGAATCTAATTATGGTATCGCCACCAAGCCTAAGTACCACAGAATCAACCATTAAAACCTTTTTTCCTTGTGAAATACCACAAAGTATCCATGCAAAAAATATAGAGCTTATCATTTCAGACAATGACCCATGGGTTAATATAGATGAAACCCAAAAGATAGCAAAAAGTATTAAAGCAAACTATACCATTATTAAAAATAGTGGACATATAAATGAAGATAGTGGATTTGGAAAGTGGGAACTAATTGAGAATATTGTAAAAAAACTTTAATTTTTTACTCATTTTCTGGAGGTAAAATATTATCAGAAACTTTTAACCTTACTGCCAAAAGTCTTGCATTCCAATGAGCAATATGATTTGATATAAATAGACTATCTTTTTGAGTTTTGTAAAAAGATAAAACAAAATTTCTATAAATATCCATTTCAATTTTAATACGAATTTTTGAAGCAAATTCACTTGGATTCTCTTTAGCTTTATTTATAACTGCATTAAGAATATCCTCTTCACTATATAGTAAAATTAATGGATTAGAAGATTTCAATTTTTCAATTTCATTATCACGAGTTATAGAGCCTTTATCATAACCCTTATTAAAAAAATTAATAGCAATATCTGAATTTGAATTTACTTTAAATTCAAAAATTTCAAAAGCTCTACAGTAACCATCAATAAAACTATTAACAGCATTTTTTGCCATCTCTGAAAGTTTTAGTATATTATTTAAATCATTTAAATCTGCAAATATAACAGCTATAGATAATATTCCACCTATAACAAATGAACCAGCTATCAATATATCTATTGTTATTCCTGAAATTAATGTTGATAATGCAGGTCTTCCAACTTGTTGGCTTATTTTAGAACCAATATTAGCCATAATAATTTTCCAATTTGGTTTTACTACTCCTATTAACTTAACATCACTATTTACTATAAATTCAGCTTCATTATTTTCCCATATATTTATCTCAAAAAATTTAATAGTATGTTCAACAGAAGCACCAAATACAACCATCTCATTTGTTGTGGTATTTAACTCTAATAGTTTTAAACTAATAAGTGTCTCTTGCCCATTTTTATATATCAATTTTATACCTAAAGAGTAAGAAGCTGTATTTTCATTAGTTTTTTTATCTTCTCCTGTTACAGCATTTTCTACTAAATCAATTTTACTAATATCAAATCCATCATAACCATTAAGCTCTTCATAAATTAGTTGTTGAAGTCTATCTTTTCCCTCTTTCTGAGCTATATCTTTATATATTGTTATATTTTTTTCAACTTTAAACTCTGTAGCAGAGCTTTTATTACTTGTTTCAGTTACACTTTCATTATATGTATTCTGTATCTCTTTTGGAATTCCTTCTAAAATTTTAGATGAATCTTTAAATTTCAATTCTCCTTGAATAGTTAAAGGAGATTCAAATTCTAATGTTGCATATTTTATATCTTTTTTAGCTTTAGGAGTAAACATAAAGGATATAGCTATTCCATTTTTGGTACTTTTAAAAGTCACTCCTTTATCTTTTTTTGCTAATTGAACAATACTATTTTGTTGAGTTATATTATCAATTTTAGATAAATTATTTGATATAGAATTGGCTTTATCTCCCATAAAATTGGCTTCTTCTTCTAACTCTTGGTTATCATTTATCTCTCTATTATTTTTAAATTGTTTTGTAGCTTTGACTCTTCCTTGTTTCTGTTGGACAATATGCCAAGCTTCATGAGGTAGATGTTTTTCTGCTCCTAATGATAGATAAATATCCGAACCTTTTGCAAAACCATGAGCATTAAACTGCTCTGGTTCTAAGGAGTTATAGTGTACTCTTACATCATCCATAGAGATACCAGATAGAGACTCTATTCCACTTTTTAATTTATCTGGCAAACCTGTTTTGTTCTCTTTTAATTTTATCTGATCTGATACTTTATTTATATTAGACGCTTTAAAAGATCTAGTCGAACTATTCTTTTTATCTGTTTGAATTGATTCTGTAATTATACTCATCGCTCTAGAATGAACTATTCTAGATATTGAGATATCTCCTCCAAATATAGAAACTAATCTATCTAACTCATCATGTTCATAAAACTGTTTAATTGTATAAGCATATATTAAATCAAAATCAATATCTTCTTCTAATTTTTTTTGATTCTGATTCAAATATATCTCTTCAATCTCTTCTGCTATATGCTCCTCTTCTGATAAATTCATTCCTTTATCTTTTTGAATATGATGATATAACTCATGCATTGCTACAGCTTCTGCTTTTTTGTCGGATACTCTTGGATTTTTTCTTAGTGATAGATTCTCTTTACTATAACTTCCTTCTATTTTATCAGGAAGATTACTATTATGATGTAAAGTAGGTATTTTTTGAAAATTTAATCCAAGTTTAGAGAAAAGAGTTTTGGCTCTATTCTCTAAACTGATATTGATATTATCTGTACCTCTATATTTATTTTGGATATTTTGTATAAAATTTTCTTTATTTAATGCCATAACCACTCCATATCATTAAATATATCATATTATTTTTTTGTATATTTTAGTGTTGTAGCCACATCAAATAAATTATACCCTATTTTACAAAAGAACTATATTAAACATAAAAAAATATCTTATAAGTAGTAGAGTTATGAATCTTCATCATCTTTTAGCAATTTTGATATAATTCTTCAATATTTTGAAGATAGTGCAATAGCACACCTATAATTATTTATACACCAATAAGGAAACCTTATGATACTAAGTATAGAATCAAGCTGTGATGATAGCTCAATTGCAATAACAAAAATAGATAATAACGAACTAATTTTGCATAAAAAGATAAGCCAAGAGAAAGAACATGCCTCTTATGGAGGAGTTGTTCCTGAATTGGCTTCTCGGCTTCATGCTATTGATTTACCTAATATATTAGAAGAGTGCAAACCATATTTTAACCACCTAAAAGCTGTAGCTGTGACTAATCAACCAGGTTTGGGAGTAACATTGATAGAGGGGATTGCTATGGCAAAAACCATTGCTGTAAGCCTTGATATTCCTCTAATTCCTGTTCATCACTTAAAGGGTCATATCTATTCTCTATTTATTGGCAAAGAGCAAATTTTACCTCTTTTAGTATTACTAATTTCTGGTGGACATACACAAATTATTAGAGTAGAGAGTTTAGAGAAAATGACCATTTTAGCAACCAGCATAGATGATTCGGTAGGAGAAAGCTTTGATAAAACAGCTAAGATGATGGGATTAGGCTACCCTGGAGGACCAATTATTGAAAAATTAGCTCTAAACGGAGATGAAGAGCGTTTTGACCTACCTGTCCCTCTACGAAACTCTAAACTTATTGCTTTCTCTCTTTCTGGGCTTAAAAATGCTGTCCGTTTAACTATTGAAAAGCTTGGTGGTGCAGAGAAGATGAGTAAACAAGATAAATGTGATCTATCTGCCTCTTTTCAAAAGGCTGTAAAGTTACATTTAATTCAAAAGAGTAAAAAGATATTTGAAAAAGAGACAATTAAAGATTTTGCCATTGTAGGTGGAGCATCTGCAAATATATATATTAGAAAAGCATATGAAGAGCTATGTGGTAAATTTCATAAAAAACTACACACAGCACCATTAGAATTCTGTTCTGACAATGCAGGAATGATAGGACGTTATGCAATAGAAGCTTATAAAAAAGAGTTATTTGTAGAGCCTTATAGTATAGATGTGGTCTATACTAAAAAGCGTCAAAGTGGAACAGAGTTATAATTTTAATGAATAACCATCATATTTTGTAAGTTTATTACTTTTTATAATATTTTTTATATCGGCAACATACTCATCTCCTCGTTCAGAATATTTATTAAGATACTTAACAAGTGTAAAAGGGTCTTGTGTCTCTAATCGTTTCTCTCTAAAAGATTTATATTGAGAAACATGTCCAATAGTTAAGAGATAATCATAAATTGATTGATGAATACTGGAGTATTTTTTTAGATAAATTCTCTTTTTTCCTCGTGTTTCTGAAGCAGATATGCGTTGATCTTGTTTATCAAAAGACCAAATACCAAAAACATTATTGGCTTTCTGAAAAAATTTAGATGTCCCCCAACCGCTCTCTACAATTGCTTGTGCAATGATTAAGCTAGTTGGATGCAACTCCATACGTTTATAAAGTTCATCATCTGTCTCTACCTGAAAATCTACCCTTTTTTGCTGTAACCAAAAAGCCTCTTCAACAGATAGATTATCTTTTTTAGAGAGCCTTAAAACCTTTTTTCTCTCCATTTTCATTTTATGTTTTGCTAATAGAATGGATGGAATCATCATGTTAATAAAAGTCTCTTTTTTTCGTTGAATAGTTAATTTACTTAAAGAGACAGTATTGGTATAACAGATAGGTTCTACTTTTTGACTGCTTAAGACAATAACATCAGTATCATTTTTAAGTGTAACAAGTCGAAAAGGATTTTTTTTCTCTTTCATACTAGAGTTAGAAGGGTTGTAAGTAGAGATAAGTTTATTAACTCCCTCTTTCAATTGAGATGAGCTATAAGTAGAGATAAGTTTATCAAACTCCTCTTGAAGTTGAGATGAGCTATATAGATCAGATTCTAACGGCTTCCTCTCTTTTTGTAAATTGATTTCAAATAGAGAACCAATAGAGACTATTAACACTTCGATCAAAAGAAAAATAATCATCCATTTAATTATCTCATTTAAAGTTATAAACATTTTTACCCCTTTTATACAAAGATAACTTATAATATAACAAATTTTAAATTAAAAACTATTAAAATTTAATCAATATAATTTTTTTAAGCTTTGAGTGTTTAACGTTTTTTAACCATTTTTTAGCTAAAATATAAGGTTTTATAAAAAATAATTTATAGTTTATGGAGTCTATCAATGGCAGAATATGGTGCTAGTAATATTAAAGTTCTAAAAGGGCTAGAAGCAGTTAGAAAACGACCTGGAATGTATATTGGAGATACCTCTACAAAAGGGCTTCATCACTTAGTCTATGAGGTTGTTGATAACTCGATAGATGAAGCGATGGCAGGTTTTTGTGACACAATTAAAGTTACCCTAACCAAAGAGGGATCAGCAATTATTGAAGATAATGGTCGTGGTATTCCTGTAGCTATGCACCCCACTGAAAAAATATCAGCAGCTACAGTTGTATTAACCGTTCTTCATGCAGGTGGTAAATTTGATAAAGATACATATAAAGTTTCTGGTGGACTTCATGGGGTTGGTGTATCTGTAGTTAATGCTCTTTCAAAAGATTTAAAATTAACAGTTAATCGTGATGGTTCAAGTCATGAACAACTATTTAAAGCTGGAATTCCTCAGGAGCCATTAGCAGTAACAGGCACCACTAGAAAAAAAGGAACAAAAGTAGAATTTTGGGCAGATGATACTATTTTTACAGAAGGTACAATATTCCAAAAAGATATTTTAATGAAAAGGTTCAAAGAGCTTGCATACTTGAATCCTAAAATTACTATTGATTTTAAAGATGAGAGAGATGGAACAAAAGAACTTTTTCATTTTGAAGGTGGAATCAAGCAGTTCGCAGAGGATATGAACACAAAAACCCCTCTTAGTACAGCTCAATTTTTTCAAGGAAAGTCAGATGATATAGAGATAGATATTGCAATAATGTATTGTGATGCTGACTCTGAAAAGTCACTCTCTTTTGTAAACAACATCAAAACAGCAGATGGTGGTACACATGAAGCAGGATTTAGAGCAGGATTAACCCGTTCTATGTCAAGTTACATTAGTAAAAATGCCAATGCAAAAGAGAAAGGTACAAAAATTACAGGAGAAGACTGTAAAGAGGGATTAATTGCAATTGTATCGGTAAGAGTCCCAGAACCTCAATTTGAAGGACAAACAAAAGGAAAACTTGGTTCAAGTTATGTTCGTCCACTAGTTCAAAGATTCTTCTCTGAACAGTTTAATAAATATTTAGAAGAGAACCCAATAGAAGCAAAAGCTATTATGGGTCAAATTCTTTTAGCCGCAAGAGGAAGAGATGCAGCAAAAAGAGCAAAAGATTTAGTTAAACGTAAAGACTCTATGAGTATTGGAACTCTTCCAGGAAAACTAGCAGATTGTCAAAGTAAAGATCCCGAAATATCAGAAATTTATCTGGTAGAAGGAGATAGTGCTGGGGGTAGTGCAAAACAGGGACGAGATAGAGTTTTCCAAGCAATTTTACCTTTAAAAGGTAAAATTCTAAATGTCGAGAAGGCTAGATTAGAGAAAATCTTAAAATCTGATGAGATTAAAAATATGATTACAGCTCTTGGTTGTGGTATTGGTGATGAGTTTAATGAAGATAAACTTAGATACCATAAAGTTATTATTATGACTGATGCCGATGTTGATGGTTCACATATACAGACACTTCTAATGACCTTCTTCTTTAGATTCTTAAAACCTATTATTGAAAAAGGTTATCTCTATTTGGCTCAACCACCTCTTTATCGTTACAAAAAAGGTAAAAATGAGACCTATCTTAAAGATGATAAATCTTTGAATGATTTCTTGATAGAACATGGGATTGGTGTGTTAGAGTCAAAAACTATGGGTATAAAAGATTTAACAGAACTATTTAAACTAGTGGCTTACTATAAAATGACACTTAGTGAGATTGAAAAACGTTTTGCACTTCCTGAAGTGGTAAGATATATGGTTGAAAACCCTGATATTATCTCGACAAATAATGAAACTTTGAGTAAAAATCTAGAGAAATATATTAATGATTTAGGTTATAATATTTTAACTAAGACAGTAAATGAAGAGCTTATTCAATACTTTGTTCAGACAAATGATGGGCTTGAAGAGCTAATTATTGATGATAACCTATTTACATCTCCTCACTATAACGAGGCTATATATATGTTCCAAAAAATATCTGAAAGAGTTACAGATGAGTTTAAAGAGCAAGATATTTTAGAACTCTTGGCAAAAGTTGAAGGAAGTGCTAAAAAAGGTGCTTATATTCAGCGTTATAAAGGTCTTGGAGAGATGAACCCAGAACAGCTTTGGGAGACAACAATGAATCCTGATGATAGACGACTTTTAAAAGTGGTTATTGATGATGATGAAGTCGCTTCTGACACCTTTATACTCTTTATGGGAGATGAGGTTGAGCCAAGACGAGCTTATATAGAGACTCATGCTAAAGATGTTAAACATTTGGATGTTTAATCCCCTTCCCCTCTTGTTCCCACGCTGAGCGTGGGAACAAGTAAAAATAAACAACAGGAAAAAATATAGATGAAATACGGCGAAGAAGAGATATTAAACTTTAATATTGATGCAAAAGAGAACTATTGGGACAACAACCATTCAAAAAACTATACAATAGATATTGAGCTTCCAGAGTTCATGTGTAAGTGTCCAAGAAGTGGTTACCCTGACTTTGCAACCATTAAACTTAGCTATTGTCCTGATAGATTTGTGATTGAATTAAAAGCTCTTAAATTATATATTAATAGCTTTATGAATCGACATATATCTCATGAAAATAGTGCTAATGAAATTTTTGATGCTCTAAATAGAAATATGAAACCAAAATGGATTAAAGTTATTGCAGACTATAATCCTAGAGGGAATGTACATACTATTATTACTGTTGATAGCCGAGATAATTAATATAACAACTTGTTCCAACGCTTAGCGTAGGAACGAGAAAAGTTATTTTACTTTATTATAAAACCAATTTGTAGCCTCTACAAATCCATCTACAGAACCACAATCAAAACGTTTACCTTTAAATTTATAAGCTATAACTCTACCCTCTTTTGCCTGTTCCATTAATGCATCTGTAATCTGAATCTCTCCACCTTTACCTGCTTTTGTCTCTCTTAAAATATCAAAAATATCAGGAGTCAAGATATAACGACCAATAATTGCTAAATTACTTGGTGCATCTTTTGGATCGGGTTTCTCTACCATATCACTTACTCGATAAGTATCATCTGTTCCATCAACCAATTTTCCTGCAATAACACCATATTTATCAGTCTTATCCATAGGAACTTCTTCTATGGCAACAACTGAACATTGATATTTATCATAAACATCAACCATCTGTTCAAGAACACCTTGATTCTTATTATGACATAAATCATCTGCTAAAACTACAGCAAAAGCTTCTTTTCCAATAAGAGTCTCTCCAGTTAAAATAGCATGACCTAAACCCTTCATCTCTATTTGACGAGTGTAAGAGAAAGTACATTTAGTAATAAGTGCACGAATTTCACTTAAAAGACACTCTTTACTTCCACCTTTAATCTGATGCTCTAACTCATAAGATATATCAAAATGGTCTTCTATTGCTCTTTTTCCACGTCCACTAACAATTGCCATTGTATTAATACCAGCATCTAATGCCTCTTCAACACCATACTGAATAAGTGGTTTTGTTAATATAGGAAGCATCTCTTTTGGAGTTGCTTTTGTCGCAGGAAGAAAGCGTGTTCCATAACCTGCTGCGGGAAATAGACATTTATTTATCATTTTATATACCTTATTTTAACTATTTTCTTTAAAATCAATAGCAGAGTTAATACGTCTTATAGTCTCATCTGCACCTAAAATTGCCATTATCTCATCTAATCCTGAACCTGTCATTGAACCTAAAAGGCTAACTCTTAGTGGTTGCCCTATCTTTCCAAATCCTATCTCTTTTTGAGCCACTATTTTTTCCATTACAGCATGATATTCAGTAGGTGTTGAGGCATTACTCTCTTTTAATAAATCACTAAAATCAGATAAAATCTCTATAGCACTCCCCTTGAATGCCTTTTTAAAATTTTTAGCATTATATTCACTTGGTGCATTCAAAATAAGAGTAACCTGTGTTGCCAACTCTACCAAGGTTTTACCACGCTCTTTAGTTGCATTTAAAATTAAATCTCTCTTATCATGAGTTCTAATATCAACTCCAAACTCTACTAAAAGCTCTGCTAACTCATCATAAGGCTTATTTTTGATATAGTGTGCATTTAACCATAAAAGTTTATCTAGATTATAGTTTGATGAACTCTTATTTATATCTGATGGGTCAAATAGCTCTATCATCTCATCAATAGAAAAAATCTCTTGGTCTCCATGACTCCAACCTAAACGTACTAAAAAGTTTAAAAGTGCTTCAGGAAGATAACCCAAAGTTTTATAATCCATAACATCAGTTGCACCATCTCTTTTAGATAGTTTTTTACCCTGTTCATTATTTATCATCGCTACATGATAAAAGTTTGGCAATTTAAATCCTAGAGCCTCATATACTACTATCTGTTTTGGTGTGTTATAGAGATGGTCATCTCCACGAATAACATCAGTTAAATTCATCAAAGCATCATCAATAGCCACAACAAAATTATAGGTTGGAACTCCACCTGCTCTTGCAATTACAAAATCATCCACCTCTGTAGCAGAGATATTTATCTCTCCTTTAACTCCATCACTAAAGCTAATCATCCCACTTTGAGGTGCTTTAATTCTAATAACAGGCTCAACACCCTCTGGTGGAGTTCCAGTAAAATCACGATAACGTCCATCATATCGTGTTCTCTCTCCTCTTGCCATTTGAGTCTCTCGAAGCTGGGTTAACTCCTCTTTTGACATATAACACTTATAGGCTTTTCCCTCTTCTAGCAACTGCTCTACATACTTGGCATAAATATCAAACCTTTTTGACTGATAAATAGCCTCTCCATCATAACTCATACCAACCCAGTCAAAAGCTTTCAATATAGCCTCTAGTGCCTCATCTGAGTTACGAGACAAATCGGTATCTTCAATACGAAGAAGAAAATCTCCCTCTTTTTTTTTCGCCCAAAGCCATGAGAAAAGAGCTGTTCTTAAACCTCCAATGTGCAAATACCCTGTAGGAGATGGTGCAAAACGTGTTATTGTCATAATTGGTTAACCTTCTATTAATAAATTCAGAAAGAATTATACCAAACTAACAAAATTTAATCGCTTATTTGATAAAATAAGTAACTATATAAACAAGAAGGTTCTCTTTGAAAAAACTCTATTTGGCAATAATATTAACGCTACCACTATTTTCAGATGCTCTTTTAGAAGAGTTGAATAGAAAACTTCCAGGAAAATCTTTTATATCATTAGGATTTGTTCAACAGATTTCAAATAACTATCGTAATAGCCAAGCTTTAAATCTAAATTATAGTTTTATACATAGAAATAGATTTGGTATTGAGATTGGATATACACAATCAGTTGATGAAGCAGAACATCAAAAGCTTGATAAAACAACTGATTTTTCATCTATATCCATTCTTCCTACGTATCTATTGGTACTTGATAATAATGTCGGAATTAAAGGTAAAATAGGTTATGCAAAAAATAAAAATGCAGAAGATGGATTAAGTTATGGAGCAGAAGTTATTTTTCAGGTTAGCAAAAGTACAGGTCTTAGTGTTAGTTATCAACAGATGAATAGAGATATGAAATATCTTATGATTAACACTGTTTACAGACTTAAACATTAATTAACAATTAATTTTTTTGATTTCTTACCCATCTTATAGGAAATTTAATGTAAAATAACTTTTACAATTACTTTTCAAGAGGTATAGATGATAATATTAGGGGATAGATATACTTTTTCTAAAATTGAACTAGAGCGTCTCAAAAAGCGTTTCAAGAACATTACACATATTTCATATAAACATATGGGTGCTAAAGAGAGTATTAAAACAGTAGAAAATATACTAAGAAAAACTGAAGTTACACTCATTATCCTCAATACAAAAGTAAAACTTCCTCATAAATTTTTAACTTATCTAACAAAACTTGAATTAAAAGGTATTAGCTATATTACCCTTGAACATTTTTTAGAAAAGTACTTAAATAAATGTTACATAAGTTTAGATTCAAACTCTAATTCATTTTTAGAAGAGATTCATGCCTACACCCCTTTTCAATATTGCCAAAAAAGATTTATAGATTTTTTTGCAGTATTTACACTTTTACCAATTACACTTTTAGCAATTCTATATAGTTGGTACAGGGTAAAAAAAGAGTCACCAGGTTCACTATTTTTTACACAAAAACGTATAGGTCTATCCGAAAGAGAATTTACTTGTATTAAACTACGATCTATGCACCTAAATGCAGAAGAGAATGGAGCACAATTTGCAGTAGAAGATGATCCTAGAACATTTCCATGGGGCAAAAAAATCAGAGATAATAAACTAGATGAGCTGATTCAACTTTGGAATGTATTTAAAGGAGAGATGCACTTTGTAGGACCTAGACCTGAACGAAAAATATGGACAAAAGAGTTTGAAAAATCAATTCCTTATTATACTCAACGCCATGTTGTTGCCCCAGGAATCACAGGTTTAGCACAAATCAAATATCAATATGGTTCAGGAAAACTAGATGCTGAACAAAAATTAATGTATGATCTATATTACATTAAAAATTGGACTCTGTTGTTAGAGGTAAAAATTATTTGGAAAACAGCTCTTTTTGTTCTAACCAAAAAGAGAGAAGATTTATCAAATTTTTAATTTAAATGGTTTCAAAAACATACGAACGGTTTTTCTTGCACGTGGTAATAGATACCCTTTTAAATTAACTTTATATCTATATAATATATTATTGAAATAAAGTTCTTGCTCCTCTTTTAACTCTGTTAAGGTCTGCTCTACTTCACAAAATTTCTCTGTTTTTGGCGAAATATATCGTGGAAATAAAATAAGAGTTGCACCCACAAGCTCATCTAAAGTTAAAATTCTTGTTCGTCGATCACACTTACGATGGTCTGTAGTTAATCCCCACCCTGCATAGAAAGGCATACCATAAGTAAAAACAGCTTTTCCACGTAAAAGAGCATCGAACCCTGCCCCAGAGGTTAAAGTATGTATTTCATCACTTACAGCGATACAAGAGTCAATACTAATATTAGTCTGAACCTCATTAGCACATTGTTCTATAATATCTTTTGGAATATGCCCCACTCTATTACCAGATAAAACATCAGGATGTGGTTTATAAATAATATAAGAATTTGGATTTTTATCTTTTACCATCTGTAATAAATCACTATTATTCAGACCATAAGCTCCAAATTTAATAGACATATCATCTTCTACCTGCCCTGTTACCAAAATAACTTTATCATAAGAATCTCTATCAATTTCTATCTCACTATGCTCAAGATGATTATATTTAGAAAACTTAGAAGCAATCACTTCTGCTCTAATTTTTTTTGACCGTTCTATCAACTCTTTAGAAAAGATATGGTTTTCTAAAATATACTCCAAATCAGATGGCTTACGAGGGTCAAAATAGATACCACGAGAGTCTATACTTAATGAATATGGTTTAGCAAATCCTGAACCTAATGCAACTGAACGAATAAAAGCATCTTCTATACGATAAATAGTCATACTATTATCTTTAGCAAAAGCTTCTACTTTAGGAAACTCTATAACACCATATATAAAAATATTACAACTACTATCCAAGCCTTTTTCTAATGCTTCTTTTAATGTTTTACAGATATATTTTTGATTGTTTGGTGCATAAAAAAAAGGCTCTATCTGCATCATTCTCCATGGAGAAAAATTAAAGAAATAGAGCCTATTTTGATTAGAAGTATACTCAATGATATTCATAGATATATTTAATCCTTTAAATATTTTATAACATTATTTAATAATATTAAGGTTTATTTAAATTATATCATAATATCTGTTAAGATAATAATTTTAATATTTAATACTTTTTATCTATAACCTCTATAATCTCTTTTAATCTATGTTTCCAAGTATGATTTTCTGCAATAAACTCTGCACCTGCTCTCATCTTCTCCATATCTTCTTCTGATGCTCCATATTTTAATCTTTTAAATAAATCTCTCATCTCTTTCTCATCATGAACAATATAACTATACTCCTTAAAATGCTCTTCCACAGCCAAAGTTGGGTTTGTTACAGCAATACCACCACATGCAATTATCTCTATAAGTCTTCGTGAAAACATGGTCGGAGAGTCCTCTATAGTATTAACATTCAAAGAGACAAGATAATCCCTATATATATCAGCTGTTTTAGAGTATGGAACAGCTGATTTTATCTGCATATTATCCAAAGATGGATAACGATAATTTTTTGAACCTCTATTAGAATTTCTATCATAAACAGTTAAGCCTAAACCTGTTGTTGTAGCAGACTCAAACATCATATCCTGCCACTCTCTTCGTCTATTATGGATATGATGACTATAGCTTCCTAAAAAATTTGCAGAGCTATACTTAAAATCAAACCCTTTAAAATAATGAATTGATGGCTGAATAGCAAAAAGTAGAGGATTTACACTCACAGAGTTATCTACCATCTCTTTATATTTGGGAATACAGTTTGAATCAACTGTAAAAATATGGTCAAATAATTTAGCACTCTCTTTAAATCTATCATAATGAATACAATCCTCTTTATTCCAAAAAACTGTGGGAATATCAAGTGATTTTGCATACTCTACAACCCTTTGAAGATTTATATTACCTCTATTTTGATGATAAGAGCGATAGACTCTCTTTAAAAGAGTAGGCTTATAGTTGAGTTCTGGAAATGAAGCTACTCCATACTTCCATCTATTCCCCTCTCCTTTCCAAGCAGACTCAACAAATAAGAAATCAGCCCTCCAAGAGGAGTTTAACACAGACTTATAGTTGCGAGGAGTAATAATCTTTACATCTGCCTCTTGTTTCAGAGAGGTTGTTGTTAGTTCGTCTGCAATTAATGCTATTCTTATCATATATTAACTTCTTTTTTTTAATTTAGTCTAGAAAAACTAAGTTTGTAATTATATACAAAAAAATTTCTATTATTATAATAATTTATCAATCATCTATTTAAAACTTTTATATAATTTAATATACTTTTCACTTACTCTATCCCAAGTACGATTTTCCAAGACCCATCTATATCCATTTTCTTGTAAAAATCCCCTTGTTTCAGAACTATAGTATAACTTTAAAATAGAAGATTTAAGACTCTCTACACTATCTGCTTTACAGACTATACCATTTTTATTATCTTCTATAATTTCAAGTAGAGGAGCAACATCTGAAACAATAATAGCCTTTTTCATAGCCATTGCTTCTAAAATTTTAAGAGGAGGAACGTACCTACAAACCTCATAATTATTTCTTGGAAATGGGCAAATATCAAAAATAGAGTAATACTCTGCTACATCTTCAAAAGGAACTCTTCCTGTAAAAATAATATCTTTTGATTTAGCTAATTTTTGAAGCTTTTTTCTCTCTCTACCATCTCCTACTACTATTAATGCTATATCTATCTTTTCTAAAATAAGTTCATCTACAGCCAAAATAAGCTCTTTTAACCCTTCATATCCTGTAATAGAACCTATATATCCAATAACAACTTTACCATCTAGTCTATATCTATTAATTAAATCTATATTTGGACTTTTTTCTTTAAAGAGTTTTGTATCTACAGCATTAGGTATAACATGTATTTTCTTTTCATCAATACCCCAGCTTACAATTAACTCTTTTAGAGCATTAGATATGGTTACTACAGCATCTACCCCTTCTGCTACCCCTTTTTCCATCTCCTCCTCATAGGCAAACATACCAGTATCTCTATAGTTAGAATCTAGTGTTAAACGAGTCAAGTGCCATAAACCTCTAATCTCATATATAGATGGTATATTTAGTTTATTTGAGGCATGAACAGTTGCTAAACCATTAAGATAGTTTGAGTGTCCATGTATAATAGTAATACTATTTTCTTTTGCATGTCTTACTAAACCATCTGAATAAATTTCAACATATTTAAAATCACTATCTTTTTTAAACTGCTTATTTTTATCTAAAATTTGTAAATATTTTATATCATCAATAATATTTGAATCTTTTTTATCTAATTCTCTATGTTTTAATAAATCCCATGGATAACCAGCTCTTGTAGTTACAATAATATCTATACATTTCTCTTTTAAATTTTTTGCTATCATATGTGTACGAACAGCATAACCTGCTTTATCATAAGGAAATGAGTTATGTACAGCAAAAAGAACAGATATATTTTTTATACTATTTTTTTTCTCTTTTTCAATAACTAAACCATTTTTTTTAATATCTATCATCGAGTTAATTCTATTAATTAAAGGAATCTCCCAATCTTGTGGAGAATGACCTTTAATAATTATTGAAGCTAAATCAAGATAACCAATATTTAATAATTTTAAAGCAACAAGATGAGTTACTCTTGGAAAATATTTCACCAATATAGGTAGTATAGAAAAAAAATTTAATTTAAAAACTATTTTTAAAAATAGTTTTATTGGGAAATAATAAATTTTTTTAATAATTTTTTTTAACAACATAATATCCTCTATTTCACAAGTTTTATATTAAAATAATTAACTACGAATGATGACAAATCATCTTCTTTCAAAGAATTTAATCGAAAAGATAATTTTAAATAAGAAGATTTTAAATTCATGATGTGAAGAATATTTGTAGTTCCATTTTTCAAATTAAATGATTTCCCAGATATTTTTTTAGAATCATTATTAAACTCCAATACAAAAAAATCAACTTCACAATTAAAATTATCAATATCTATAGTAAACTCTATTTTAATGACTCCTTCCATAGTATAATTTTCTTTATTTTTGCCTATAGTACTTACAGAAGTTCCACCTGATGTAAAATATAGAGTTCTATAATCTTTCATCTCTATAAATAAATTGCTCTTATTAAAAGAGATTTTTTGAATAGCATTATCATTATTTGAAAACCATTTATACTTTTCAAAAAGAAAATGTTCTTTAATGGATTTTTCTTTTATATAACCATCTATAGATTTTTTATTTGAAGGATTTATGGGTAAATCTACCAAAAATTTATCAGATAACTCTAAAATCCTATTAAAAACAGTTGCTTCTAATCTATCTTTTTCATTTATATGTAAAAAATTTTCTAAAAATATCCAATTATTAGGTAGACTTAATGTATTAAATACAAAATCCGTTTCCAAATAGACATGAGGCATCCATGTACCCATACGATGTTCCCAATAAAAAATATCTAGAGGATGAAAAAATTCAAATGTCTTTTCTATTTCAATTTCTTTAAAAAACTCATTAAAAACATAATACATATCTTCCTTTTTTTTATTATCATAAAATGTATTAATTTTTTGGATATTACCAAGACTTCTTAAATATATATTTGAAAGCTCTTCTGATATATTATCTCCTTTATAAAGTTTTTTAGACCAATCAATACCTTGGTAATAAGCTCTACCTATTTCATAGATATTTGAACGAATATGAATATAATCACTTCCAATAATTTCTTCATATCCAGAAAGATATCCAACTCCGCTATGATAATATGTTGAAAAATGTGAAGAATTAGCTAATTTTTTGTTAACATATTCCTCTCTAGAAAAAATAAAGTGATTTAAATCATAATTTTTAGCTATTATTTTACTAATTTCTATATCTTTATCAAAATTAGTTATCTTATGATTTTTATATGTAATAAACCTAATTTTATCTAAATTATCTG
>Ga0256827_10001068_pt1 | contig 17283 bp, 14 predicted proteins | sample CV84metaG_FD_185977 | JGI IMG/M metagenome (GOLD analysis project Ga0256827, IMG submission 185977) | Hydrothermal vent microbial communities from East Pacific Rise, Pacific Ocean - CV84 | ecosystem: Environmental > Aquatic > Marine > Hydrothermal vents | place: Pacific Ocean: East Pacific Rise... | reverse complement strand
TACCTCCTGATCCTATTAAAAGAATATTCATTATAATATTATTTGTTCACTGTTTTTAATATAGAATTCCATAAACTGTCGGCAGTTTTTTGCCAATGGAATTCATTTTTTCTTATATCACCTTTTTCAATAAGGCTTCTTCGTAATTCATCATCTTGAGCAATCGTATTTAGAGCAGAAGCTATATCTTCCGGTGAAAATGGGTCAACCAATAATGCTGCGTCTCCGGCTACCTCAGGCATCGAGGTAATATTGGACGTAATCACAGGGGTTTGGGTATAAAAAGCTTCTACTATCGGTATGCCAAACCCTTCGAAATAGGATACATAGGTTAAGGCCAAAGCCGATGCCAAGGCTTTATGTAGTTCTAGATTGTTTAATCTGCCGCTAAAATTTACATCAGCTTTATAATTCATATTTTCATAGGTATGAAATATGTCATTGGTTTTATGCATTTTCTCACCAACAATAAGCAACTGAATCCCTTTTCTATCTGTTTCTTTAAAAATATCGAAGGCTTTTAAAAGGTTGACTAAATTTTTTCTAGGGTTTAGTGCCCCAATAAAAATAAAATAAGGTTTCCCTCCAGTGTGTTTTTCTCTGACCAGTTTTTTAATATTTGGTTCTAAGGGAGCAAATGATTCATTGGCACCATTATAAACCACATCAATTTTCTCACTATCAATACCGTATTGATTCATAATGTCTTGTTTTGAATAATGCGATACTGTAGCGATACGAGTAGCCAACTTGGCAAATCGCGGAAAGTATTTTCTATAGTAATAACGTTCGCTCCTGGGCATATCCTCAGGGTAATGCTCGAAATTCAAATCATGAAAAACAGCTAAAGTTTTTATTCCTGATTTGAGAGGGATATAGCCATCTGGAGATAATAAGAGATCGGGCTTGTGCTTTTTTAAAACCTTGAGAATGCTGTAGTTAAACCAAGTATAATATAAGATAGGGTGGCGAGCCTGAGGCCCAATAACTACGGGAGTGATATTGTTGCCAAAAATAAAATCTTCGCTATAAGGCCTGTCGAAAATAAATATGAATTCATGTTCTTGATGCTGCTGAGTCATTCTCTTTAAGCTTTCGAATGTAAACCATCCGATGCCTTCGAGCTTGTCTTTGAGTAGTAATCTTGTATTAACAGCTATTTTCACTTAAGATACTTTTAAATTCTAATTAAAATGATAGAAATATCATTAAATTTGCCGCAAAGATACAAGATTGACCTTTCAATTAGGCTCTCGATACTTATTTTATTTTTATGCAAAGAAAGTTTATTACTAATCTTGGGTTGTTGCTGCTCCTAAATATGCTGATAAAGCCTTTTTGGGTGTTTGGTATCGATAGGACTGTACAAAATGTTGTCGGTTCACAAGAGTTTGGTTTTTACTATTCAATATTCAATTTCAGCTTTCTTTTTAATATCCTTTTAGATCTGGGTGTCACAAGTTTTAATAATAGAAATATTGCTCAGAATACTCAGCTGCTTGCCAAGCATTTTTCCGGTATTGTCAGCTTGAAACTTATTTTGGGTTTTGTTTACTTCCTTGTTACTATTGGAGCTGGTTTGCTGTGGGGTTTTTCTGCAAGTCAGATAAAACTATTGGCATTGGTGGGTTTCAATCAGTTCTTACTCTCTTTCCTGATGTATTTGCGCTCAAATATTTCCGGAATGCTGATGTTTAGAACAGAGAGTTTTATGTCTGTCCTCGACAAGGCTTTAATGATAATCATTATGTCGGTACTTTTATGGGGAGGCATTACAGATAAAGTCTTTCGGATTGAATGGTTTGTATATGGACAAACAGCAGCCTATTTATTAGCAGTTTCTGCTGCGCTTTCTGTTGTTGTATTTAAGAGTAAGGTATTGAAGATGAATTGGAATTATCCTTTTTTCTTAATGATATTGCGCAAAAGCTTTCCTTTTGCTCTCTTGGCTTTATTGATGACCTTTTATAGTAGAATAGATACGGTAATGATTAACAAGCTTCTTCCGGGATCTTTGGGAGATATTCAAGTGGGAATTTATGCTCATGCCTATAGAATTTTAGATGCAAGTAACCAGATGTCGTTTTTGTTTGCCGTATTGCTACTGCCATTATTTTCTCATTTAATTAAGCAAAGTCAGAAGTTAAGTCACATTGTTAAGATCTCATTTTCGCTCTTATTTGTCGCTACTTCCATATTAGCTATTGGTTCTCTGTTTTATAGCCAGGAGATAATGACACTTCTCTATGATGAGTATTTGGTAGAATCGGCCCAAGTATATTCTATTATTGTTTTTGGTGTGATAGCCATGAGTTCTTCCTATGTTTTCGGCACGCTGCTTACTGCTAATGGAAATATGAAAGCTCTAAATATTATTGCTGCGATTAGTGTGACTTTGAGTTTGTTATTGAATATTATTCTGGTTCCTAGCATGCAAGCGCGAGGTTCTGCTGTGGCAAATTTGATAGCCTTATCCTTCAGCACAATAGCACAGATTTATATAGTGCAAAAACGATTTCGCTTTTCTCTCGATATGCGATATCTTACGGGTTTAGTAGCTTTCTTGATGATTAGTTTTTTTATGGCCTATGCTTCTAGATATTTGCCATTGAGTAATTGGATTATGCGTTTCTTTAGTTTTGTTTTGGCTTCATTAAGTGTTGCTGTATTGTTTAAGTTGTTAAACATTAGGGAGTTTGTTTCCTTTGTTAAAGATAGGGAAATGTAGAAAGGCTTTTTTTATTTTGCATCATATTTTTATTCCTGAAACTTATTTTATCTTTGAGCCTCAAAAAAATTGAGGCGTTTGTCGTTGTAAATATATTAAAATGAAAAACATAGCAATTGTTTGTGGAGGTTATTCCGGAGAATATGAAATCTCAATTAATTCTGCCGAAACAGTATCGGAAAATTTAAGCAAAGACTTATACCATACTTATGTTATTGTCATTGGTCAGGAGGATTGGTATTATGAGAATGAAGAAGGTCAGAAGTATCTGATAAACAGATCTGATTTTACTTTAGTCATAGAAGATAAAAGAATAAGTTTTGATGGTATTTTTAATGCCATTCATGGCACGCCGGGTGAAGATGGCGTTTTATTGGCCTATTTCGATTTATTGGGCTTACCCTATACTTCTAGCAATATGGAAATATCGGCATTGACTTTTAATAAGTATCTATGCAATAAGTTTGTGCAATCAACAGGAGTCGCTGTTGCCAAATCTTTTTCTTTTGTAAAGGGTGATGAAATAGATAAAAAAGAGGTGATTGAAGCCTTAGGTCTTCCTCTTTTTATTAAGCCGGCAAAGAGCGGTTCTAGCGTAGGAGTATCTAAAGTAAAAACGATCAAAGATTTCGATTTGGCTGTCGAGAATGCTTTTAAAGCCGATGATAGGCTTTTAATAGAAGAATTCTTGGATGGACGCGAGATGGCTTGTGGATTGTTTCCTAAGAACGGAAAAATGGTGGTGCTTCCTATTACTGAAATTATCAGTAAGAATGATTTTTTCGATTATGAAGCCAAATATAAATCAGGAATGGCCACAGAAGTAACTCCTTCCGAAAATATTAGCGAAGAAATAGAAATGGAAATAAAAGCTACTTCATCAATGCTTTACCATACTTTGGCATGTAGAGGAGTTGTTCGTATCGATTATATGTTGACGGAGTCCAATCTTTATTTTATCGAAATAAATACGATTCCCGGGATGTCGAAAGCCAGTATTATTCCTCAACAAATTAGGGCTATGGGAATGGGTATATCCGAGTTGTTTGAGATTCTGGTGGAAGATATGTTTTTGTAAAGATATTCTTGAGTGAAGTGATACGTAATCAGTCTTTAAACAATGTTTGGGCTTTCGTTATTTTGATAGACTAAATATTAATCGTAATATTGCTCAAGACTTTAGAAAATTTTCTATTTTTGGCTTTTATTAAAAGATTCATTTCAAATGAATAATAATTCATACGAGGGCTTTGATTCCTCCAATTTTATTACGTTTTTATACCAATGGAAAAGAACATTTATTACTGTGGCAATCATTGCCTTAGTGTTATCGTCCATTTTGTCTTCACCATTTTTTATCACTCCCTTATATAAGAGTCAGGTAATATTATTCCCAACCTCAACAAATGCCATTTCAAAAGCTTTGCTAAATACTAATTATGGCGGTAAAGAAGATATCTTAGAATTTGGAGAAGATGAGCAAGTAGAACAGATGTTGCAAATATTGAGTTCTAATGTTATTCGTGATAGTATAATATCAAAGTTTCATTTATTTGAACATTATAAAATTGCAAGGGACGACCCGTATAGGAATACGGTATTGTTTAAGGAGTACGAATCGAATGTACGCTTTAAACGTACAGAGAACAGTGCTGTTCAGATTGTTGTTTTTGATAGAGATGCTCAAATGGCTGCCGATATTGCTAATGATATAGCAGTAAAATACGACGAGGTTAAGAATGAGATGAAGCGGAAACGAGCCATTCAAGGTTTTCGAATCGTAGAAAGAGAATTTTTGAAGCTTAAATTAGAAATTGCCGTTAAAGAAGATTCTCTCACAAAACTTCGTAAGTTGGGTGTTCACGATTATGAATCTCAAGTTGAGATGATTAATCGTCAGTTAGCAATGGAAATATCTAAAGGTAATAAGCAGAGTATTAGACGATTGGAGGATCGTTTAGATATTTTAGCTTTGTATGGAGGGCCTTATGTCTCACTTCGTGATGCACTTGAGCACGATAAGAAGCAGTTGAGTGAAATAAGAGCTAAATACGAAGAGGCCAAAGTTGATGCTGAGCAAAATCTTCCTCAAAAATTTATTGTGAGTAGTGCCTATAAAGCCGAGAAGAAAGCATATCCCATCAGATGGATTATTGTTGTAATATCTGTTTTAGGAGCTTTGTTTTTATCTATGTTGGTTATTATTACCTTTGAGCAAATAGAAAAGCTTCAGTTAAAAAAAAAAGTTTAAAGAGTTTAGTAAGTAGTGTTGTTGGTTTTTGGTGGACAGAAAAGCAGTATAAACCAATTCATTTAAGAATAAGAATAAATCATATCATAATGGACAATAATTTTAATAACTTAAACGTAATCAATACCTTGTTAAGGTGGAGGATGCACTTGATAATTATTTTGATCATTGCATTAATTGGATCGGTAGTATTTTCCGGACCGTGGATGATCACTCCAAAGTATAAGTCATGGGCGGTAGTATATCCTGCGAATATTTCTCCTTATTCTGAAGAGAGTGAGACCGAGCAGATGTTCCAAATTATGCAAGCAAGCTATATAAGAGATAAGGTGATAGAAAAATTTGATTTGGCTAAACATTACGATATATCGCCAAATTATAAGCATTTCAAAACAGCCTTGATAAACGAGTATAATGATAATGTGAGTGTTTCGAAAACTCCTGGAGAAGCTATTCAAATAGAAGTATTGGATAGCGACCCTGAGGTAGCCAGTGAAATGGTGAAATATATACTCGAAACATATAATCAAAAGATAAAAAAACTGCATAAGCAAAAATTTCTCGAAGTTGTTGAAGTGTGGGAAAGAGCAATTGCTCGTAAGAATTTGGCAATAGATTCGTTAGAGAACGAATTGAATACTTTAGCAATGGAATATGGGTTGGTCGATTTTGAAAGCCAGTCGGAACAGTTGGCAAAAGGGATTTTGGGAACTGTTGAAGGTGGCTCTACTAGAATTAATGATAAAGAAGTAGCGAAATTAAGAGAGAGTATTCAGAAAAAAGGTGGAAAACTATTAGTCGTTGTTGAGAGTTTGGAGAATGAAGCTGCAAATTTGGCTCTCTTATCCAATGAATATGATATTGCCTATTCTAATTATGATCGTATTTATACTTATACCAATGTTATTGAAGATCCTTTTGTCTCGGATAAAAAAGCATCTCCTGTTCGTTGGTTGATAGTTGTGCTTACCATGTTCACCACTCTATTCTTATCGTTGCTTATCATTGGTATTATTGAGAATTTGAGAATTAGAAAGGCGTAGCTTAAGGTGTTTGCTTCTAAAGTTAAAATAGCTGTTGTTTACATTATTAGCATATTATTTGTGCTGGTAAACATGTATTTTATTGCCAAAAACCAATACTATGCTTCAGTATTGCCTTTTGGTCTATTTTTTCTTTTATTGTATTTTTTCGCATTGGATAAATTGGTTTGGATAGTTGTTTTTTTAACACCATTGGCTATTACCATAACCGATTCCGATTTTGGGCTGGGGGTATCGCTCCCAACCGAACCATTGATGGCTGGTATATTGCTATTATTTATCATTAGATTGTTTTTTGATTGGCGTTTTGATAAACGTTTTATTAAGCATCCTGTTACTTTAGCCATTTTCTTTAATTTGCTGTGGATGCTCTTGACAACAATTACAAGTGAATTGCCTATTGTATCGATAAAATATTTCGTTTCCCGATTATGGTTTGTTGTTCCGTTCTACTTCTTGATGAGTCAATTAATTACTAAAACATCGGATATTCGTAAATTTTCCTGGTTGTATATCATTCCTCTTATTATTGTGATTATTTATACCACTATTCACCATTCGCTATGGGGATTTACAATGAAAGCCGGTCACTGGGTTATGACTCCTTTCTATAATGATCATACAGCCTATGGAATGATACTAGCATTTTTTCTGCCTATAACAATTTCTATTATTTTTACTAAAGAATATAGTAAAACACAAAAAAATTACTCAATTCTTGCGGTCATTCTAATTTTAATTGCCTTGGTGCTATCATATAGTAGGGCGGCTTGGCTATCGGTATTTGCCGGTATAGGCGTAGCGTTTTTAATGTATTTTAAAATCAAGTTTAGATATGTTCTTATAAGCTTGATTGCTTTGGTGTCGATATTTTTTGCGTTTGAGCAACAGATTTTTGATCGGTTGTCAAAAAATAATCAAGATTCTTCAGGAAACTTTATGGAGCATATTTCTTCGGCTAGTAATATTGCTACCGATGCTTCTAACCTTGAGCGGATTAATCGTTGGGCTTGTGCTATTCGTTTATTCGAAGAGCGCCCGGTAGTAGGATGGGGACCAGGCACTTATCAGTTTGTTTATGCCCCTATGCAAAAGTCGAAAGAAAAAACAATTATCAGTACCGATTTTGGCGATGCTGGAAATGCTCATAGTGAGTATTTGGGGCCCTTGGCAGAGATGGGTTTGATTGGTTCTTTGAGTTTTATATTGATTGCTATTATGATTATTTCTACAGGAATAAGAGTATATATAAAAGCTCCGCCCGGCTCAATAAAATATCTTTCAATGGGAATATTAGTAGCCTTTATCACCTATTTTGTTCATGGGTTTTTGAATAATTTCCTTGACTCAGATAAAGCATCGGTCCCTTTCTGGGGTTTTGCTGCTATTTTGGTTCTGCTAGATTTAGGATTGACAGATACACCAAAGAAAATAAGCTAGGATTATTAAATGGAAGCATAAAAGCAAGCCTTGCTTTAGGGTTTTACTTTACTAATTTTATATACCGTAGTTTCTCCATACAAAGCTTTATATGTTAAAATTACATCTTTGTAATAGTGGTCAAAGAACTGATGTAAATTGGTGGTAGAAGTCATTTTTTCTTTATTAAAAATCTCTGGTTTATCAATAATATCAGTATATAGCTCACCTTCTTTATCCATGATGTTTTTTAACTCCTCTTTATTTGTTTTAGAGTATAAAATAATTCTTTTTGGTGAGTCAATTCCTGTTTTATAGAAATAATGATTTAGAGCGGTTGCGTTTTTTATTAAGAAAGTCTTTTTAGGATTCGCAATGATATAATCAACCAATACCTCATCATTATAGTAACTATAATAGTGATTAGGGAATATGGCGAAGCTGAAATTCCATATAAATAAAATGCCTACTAATAAGGACAATAGTTTGGGATGAATGCTATATTTAACGGCTATGATCAGAGCTAATAAATAGGGGAGCATTACCATAAATTCAATATTGCCGTAATTATAAAAAGCAAAAAGATAGTTTGCAATAAATATATAGAGATGGATGGTGGTGAATAAAGATAGCTTATTGTTTTTCTTTGTCAAGCTTTCTCTTTTAAGGACTATACCGATAAGCCGTACTGATAAATACAATGTGATGATGATTGGTAAAATATAAATCCAATTCTTCTGTATGAGTATGTAGATATTAGGATGTAGCTGGAAAAAAGTTCTAAAGCTGTTTAATAATTGGAAGAAAATACCTTTCCAACCAAAGTTTGTATCTACGCTTCCTTGGAAGAAATCGTGAAATACAAAATGTATCATATTATAGATACTAATATCTTGTTTTTCATAAAGTATAAGAACCAAAACATAACTTATAGGGACTATTAGCGCAGGAATGATGTATTGAAAAATTGTTTTCGCATTTTTATTGTAAATGTAAAATCCTATAAGGATGCCGAACCACCAGAAAAAATGTATCTGATGGAATAAACAGGATATTGCTCCAAATAGGCTACTTAAAAATATGTAGATAACTTTTTTTTCTTCGAAATTTTTTAAAAAGTAAAAACTTCCTAATAGCGAAAAGGCAATAGGAATGATATAGGTTTCGTTTTCTGTTGCAAATCGCCACAAGCTAAAGCTAAATGCCAACCCCAGAACATATAAGAGTTTTTCTTTTTCGTTAATTTTTAAGAAAGAGAGTATTCTATAAAAAATCAGCAAGTTGATTATTTGAAAAAAACTGTTGATAATTTTGCTGAAAAGGAGGATGTTAATATGGATTCCAAGTGATTTGAATGGATATATAAGGAGATAAATAAAAGCATTGCTAAACAAATGATGAGGTGTAAACAAATAATGATTGTATTTTACATATCCGGCATAAGCATACGAATCTAGTGAGGAGTTATTAGTAAGAAAAAGAAAATACATCAATGAAACGACTATAAAGACAAAACTCTTGTTGAATAATTTGATTTTCTCCATAACTTATAAAGATTGTTTATACGGCTATATTGTATCTGTTTCTTTTCGACAATAAAAATAGAATAATTAATCCAATGAACTTATATAAAACAAAAAAAGACCACCAATGTGATCTTTTATCTTCTATTGATTGCGAATAAGCCGCCTGAGGCCTGCCATTTCTTTCCATTTTTCACGGGCTTCGATAGCGGGGACCCCAAAATAAGTTTTACCGGCTTCTAATGATTTGTCAACAGCAGAAACTGCTAAAACAACGACTCCCTTGCCTATTACAATGTCTTTATTAATAGCTACTCTTCCCCAGAGTATCACATCATCTTCAATACGTGTTACTCCTGCAATGGCAGCAAAAGCACCAATCAAGCAGTGTTTCCCAATATAGGTGTCGTGACCAATTTGGCAGTGATTATCCATCTTGGTATCGGTATCGATAATAGTATCACCACTTACTCCTTTGTCGATGGCGCATTGTGCACCTATCTCTACCTTGTCTTTAATAATCACTTTGCCACAAGTTTCGAATTTCTTAAAACCATCGGCTCTTTTTTGAAAATAATATGCATCGGCACCAATGACAGTTCCGGAATGAATAATAACATTGTCACCTATTTCACAGTGATCGTAAATACTTACATTGGCATGTATGATACAGTCTTTACCAATTTTCACGTGCTTACCAATAAATACGCCAGGTTGTAATACGGTCCCTAACCCTATTTCAGCTGTTTTGCTTACTGTGGCTTGTGCAGCTTCAAAAGGGCGGAAGTGTTTGGCCAAGGTCATATAGTCATCAAAAGGAGTTTCGGAAATGATTAGGGCCTTGCCTTTTGGGCATTCCACTTCTTTATTGATAATGATGGTAGTGGCGTGACTATTAAGCGCTTTATTATAGTATTTTGGATGATCAACAAAAGTTAAGTCTCCAGCTTCTACCATATGAATTTCGTTAATACCGCTAACAATAAAATCAGCATCACCAACAAATGATTTATTAATAAGCTTGCTGATTTCTTGAAGGGAATAGTTTCTTGGAAATTTCATTTTATTCTTTTACGCGTTCAGAATATGTTCCCGATCTAGTATCTACTTTAATTTTTTCACCTGTATTGATGAATAATGGAACCTTTACATTGGCGCCTGTTTCAACAGTAGCATCCTTAAAAGTATTGGTTGCAGTATTTCCTCTTTCTCCAGGTTCAGTATAAGTAATTTCCAAAACAACATAAGGTGGTAAATCTACTGTTAAAGGAGATTCTGTTTCAGCATGATAAAGAATTTCAACCATCTGGCCTTCTTTTAAAAAGTTAGCAGGATCACCAATAAGCTCTCTTTCAATGAAAGTTTGTTCAAAAGTTTCGTTATTCATAAAGTGCATATCGTCACCATCACTATAAAGAAACTGGTATTTTCTTCTTTCAACTCTTTGAATATCTATTTTAACTCCTGAAGTAAAGGTATTCGATAGTAATTTCCCTGTTTTGAGATTTCTAATTTTAGTTCTCACAAAAGCAGGACCTTTTCCTGGTTTAACATGTTGGAATTCAACTATAGAGTATAAGCTTCCATTGTGATTGATTACCAAACCATTTTTAATATCTGATGTATTTGCCATAATTGTTTATTATAAAAATCTTGAATAACCTCTCATAATACCTCTGGTAGATCTGGCGATAAACGCTAATATCTCATCTCTTTCCGGAGTAGCCGGAATATTAGCTTCGATAAGGTTTACTGCTTGAGAAACATTCTTGTTTTTTAAGTATATAATTCTATAAATTTCTTGTATTTGCTGTATTTGCTCAGGAGTAAACCCTCTTCTACGTAAGCCAATAGAATTAATTCCTACATAAGATAAAGGTTCTCTGCCGGCTTTGGTAAATGGGGGCACATCTTTACGAGCCATACCGCCACCACTAATCATTGCATGCTTACCAACTTGAACAAATTGATGAACAGCAGCAAGTCCTCCAATAATAGCCCAATCTTGTATTTCGATATGACCCGCTAAAGTAGCTCCATTGGCTAAAATAACATGATCGCCAACAATACAATCGTGAGCAATATGAACATAGGCCATTAGTAAGCAATTTTTACCTACGATGGTTTCCATATTGGCTTTGGTTCCTTTGTTAATGGTAACAAATTCTCTAATGGTAGTATTATCACCAATTTTTACTGTTGTTTCTTCACCGCCATATTTTAAATCCTGTGGAATAGCTGAAATAACTGCTCCGGGGAATATTTTAACGTTCTTACCAATTCTGGCACCTTCCATAATCGTCACATTCGATCCTATCCAAGAGCCTTCGCCAATGATGACATTTTTCTCTATATTAACAAAGGGTTCAATAACAACATTTTTGGCAATCTTGGCTTGGGGATGCACGTATGCTAAAGGTTGATTCATAATATTCCTTTCTATTTTTTCTTAACAATTCGAGCCAACATTTCGGCTTCCATAACAATTTTATTTCCTACATAAGCAACTCCTCCCATTTGGCATAAGCCTCTACGAATAGGGGATAAGAGTTTCAAGCTGAAGTTGATAGTGTCACCGGGAACAACTTGATTTCTGAATTTTACATTGTCTATTTTCATAAATAGGGTAATATAGTTTTCCGGGTCAGGTACTGTGCTCAATACCAATATACCTCCGGTTTGAGCCATAGCTTCTATTTGTAAAACACCGGGCATAACCGGGTTCCCAGGGAAATGTCCTATAAAGAAATCTTCATTCATCGTAACGCTTTTGCTTCCAATTACATGAGTCTCGCTCATTTCCATAATCTTATCAATTAATAAGAATGGAGGACGGTGAGGAAGCTTTGCCATTATATCATTGATATCGAAAAGAGGCTTGGCATTGGGACTAAAAATAGGTGTTAGCTGGTCTTTTTTCGATTTTTGGCATTTCTTTTTTAATTCTTTTGTGAAATTAGTATTGTTTTTATGCCCAGGACGAGTTGCAATAATATGTGCTTTTATTGGTTTGCCTAAGAGAGCTAAATCGCCAATAACATCTAATAACTTATGTCGGGCAGCTTCATTATTTGCAAATAATTCTAAATTACTTAGATAGCCTTTCTTGGTTACTTTAACACTAGGTTTGTTAAACAAATCGGCAAGTCTATCTAATTCTTTTTGATCCACCTGTTTATTGACATATACTATGGCATTGGCTAAATCGCCACCTTTTATAAGGTTGTTCTGCAATAAGAATTCAAGTTCGTGCAAGAAAACAAAAGTTCTGGCTTTTGAAATTTCTTCTTTAAAATCCTCAATGTGATGTAAACTGGCATGCTGGGTTCCTAAGACTTCAGTTTCGTAGTCAATCATTACCGAAACTTTAAACTCATCGCTAGGAATTGCTATATATTCAACCTTTTCTTCTTTATTGGTAAATGTAATCGTTTCGTCAAGTACGAAATATTCTCTTTCAGCTTCTTGCTCAACAATTCCTGCTTTCTCAAGCACTTCAATATATAGTTTTGAGCTACCATCGAGAATAGGCATTTCAGTATTATCTACTTCAATTTGAACATTATCTATTTGTAAGCCAACTAAAGCAGCTAATACGTGTTCAATAGTGTCAACTTGTGCTCCGTTATGTTCAAGAGTTGTTCCTCTTGAGGTATCGGTAACATAATCGATATTAGCTTTTATCACCGGTTTGTTTTCCAAATCGGTTCGGATAAAACGAAAACCATAATTTACTTTGGCAGGCTTAAAAGTCAAAGTAACTTTTTTGCCTGTATGCAAACCGGTTCCTGAGATGCTAATTTCAGATTTTATTGTTCTTTGTTTTATCATAATTGTTTTTAATATTCATAATAAAAGACTTTTTTTCTTTATTGATAAGAAAAATAATCTGCAAATTTACGAAAAATTCTCATGTTTAAGGTTTTAGCTTTTTTAGTTGCCTTTCAAGCTCATCAATACGCTTAACAAGATCGGGAAGTCTTCTGAAATGAACATATGATTTCTTGAAAGGTACTATATCAAACGCTGGAGAACCCTGTATTATTTTGTTGTCTTTAATATTTGAAGGGATACCACTTTGAGCCGCTATCATCACTCCATCTCCAATAACTAAGTGACCTGTAATGCCTACTTGTCCTCCAATCATACAGTTCTCACCGATTCTTGTTGTTCCTGATATGCCACTTTGTGCTGCAATAACTGTATTTTTGCCTATTTCAACATTATGTGCAATTTGAATGAGGTTGTCAAGTTTAACACCCTGCCTAATAATTGTTGAACCAAGAGTAGCTCTGTCGATAGTTGTATTCGATCCAACTTCCACCCAATCTTCGATAAGAACATTTCCTATTTGAGCAATTTTTTTATAATTCTGATCGTCTTGAGGAGCAAAGCCAAAGCCGTCACCACCAATAACTACTCCTGAGTGAAAAGTACAGTGGTTGCCTATTATACAGTCTTCGTATATTCTTACCCCTGAATACATGGTGCAATCGTTGCCGAGTTTTACATTTTCTCCAATAAAGCAATGTGCCTGAATTTTACAACCATCGCCAATGACAACTCCTTCGGAAATGACAACAAATTCACCAATATAGGCATCATTACCAATTTTAGCTTCCGGTGATATAGATGCGCTGGAAGAGATGCCAATTTTGATTTTTTTCGATTGCTGATACATTTCCAATAGTTGAGCGAAAGCCACGTAGGCATTCTTTACTTTTATTAAAGTACAAGACAAATCCTTATCAGCAGTAAAGTCTTCGTTAACAACAACAATGCTGGCATTGGTTTGATATATGTATTTGGTATATTTGGGGTTCGATAAAAAACTTAGTGTTTCTGCTTCACCTTCTTCAATTTTTGAAAATCCTGAAACGCTTGCTTCACCATCTCCTACAACAACTCCTTGAATAACTTCGGCAATTTGATTGGCCGTAAATCTCATAAATACTATTTTTCGAATTCGGGGCAAATATATTCAATTTTTGCCTAAACTAAAAACCTATACGTTGTATGTGAAAATGGTTTTTACGAATGAATTTCTTTGGGATAGCAGAGAAAATATTTGCTCACCGGAGAAGCCAAACTCTTGATATTAAAATTATCAGAAGCAGTGGCAATATCGGTTAGTTGTAAATCTTTATCTTGGATAAATATTTTATCGAATTCTTGATTGTAAGCTCTATTGCTTGCCGTACCAGTAAAAACGAAATGCTTGGTTTCTTTGTAGTTGATATCGTATAATTCAACTGTCTTTTGTTTTAGTTTTTGGATTTGTTCATCACTAAAAGCGATCTTTTGAATCACTACTTTTGGTAAATGTCTTTGAAGGATATTCCGGCACATTAGTCTTAAAGTTTTGTCGCTATGTTTACTCCATTTTTTAAGTGCGAAGATAATATCATGATCATCAATTTCAGAAAATTCATCTAGGAGTTTTTTATTATTGAAGTCTTTTATGCTAAAATCGTTGTATAAGAATTCGTTTAATGCTTTGCTTGGGCTGATATCTGTTTCTGATTGAGCTAGATAGCGTATATGCTTAATAATTTCTATTAGTTGTTGCTCAGCAGCTAATACAGTTTTATGAAGATAAACTTGCCAATACATAATACGGCGTGCAACAAGGAATTTTTCCACTGAGTATATGCCTTTTGCTTCAACAACTAATTGATCCTGGTTTACATCCAGCATATTTATCAGTCTATTGGTTCCAATCACTCCTTCGGAAACTCCTGTGAAATAACTATCTCTTTTTAAGTAATCTAAACGATCCATGTCGAGTTGGCTACTCACTAGCTGATGTAAGAATTTTTTAGGATATTTGTTTTCAATAATAGCAATAGCCATTTCTAAACGTCCATTCATCTCCTTATTCATCTGTTTCATAAAGAGCTTTCCAATGGTTTCGTGATCGAGCTTTTTTAATAAAGTGAATTCTAAAGTATGCGAAAAGGGCCCATGGCCAATGTCGTGGAGCAAAATAGCTTGCTGAGCAGCAATCATCTCTTGCTGATTAATTTCGATACCTTTTTCTTTTAAATTTTGCAATGCAGATTTCATCAAATGCATAGCACCCATACTGTGTTGAAAGCGGGTGTGAGTGGCCCCTGGATAAACTAAATAGGTGAGCCCTAATTGATTAATTCTTCTCAATCGTTGAAAATACCGATGTTCGATAATATCGTATATGCTCTCGTCGCTGATATTTATAAATCCATAAATGGGATCATTGAATATCTTCAGCTTATTTGTTTTATTGTGCTTCATAGAGGATGGCAAATTACGAAAAAAAGGATTAACAAATCTTAACAATGCTAAATATACTTGATATTCAATGTTATACTTATAATTACTGATAAGGGTGATAAATGTCATACAATATTTGTGTAATTTTATCATTTATAAGTAAAGAAAGATTTATGAGTACAAAAATATTATGGGTTGATGATGAAATAGATTTATTAAAACCTCACATTATATTCCTTGAGCAAAAGGGTTACGAAGTTGGTACTGCAAACAATGGTACTGAAGGACTTGAAATGGCTGATGAAACAGATTATGATATTGTTTTTTTAGATGAAAACATGCCTGGTTTGTCCGGAATTGAGACTTTGGAAAGAATGAAGTTGAAATATCCTTCTTTGCCCATTGTAATGATTACCAAAAGCGAAGAGGAGTCGATTATGGAAGAAGCTATTGGTTCTAACATAGCTGATTACTTGATAAAGCCTGTAAAACCCAATCAGATTTTGCTTTGTTTGAAGAAAAATTTAGACAATAAGAAAATTGTTTCGGAGAAAACCACCATGGCTTATCAGCAAGAGTTTCGCCAGATTAGTATGGATATAGGCAATAGACTAGATTTTGGCGAGTGGGCAGATATTTATAAAAAGCTGGTTCATTGGGAGTTAAGTTTGGGAAAGTCGGTTGACTCGGGTATGGATGAGGTAATCAAAATGCAAAAAGATGAAGCCAATCAACAGTTTGCCCGTTTTGTGATGGATGAGTATGAGGGTTGGGTAAATGCTGCTGATGATGACAGACCTATACAATCACATACCATTATGAAGAAAAAGGTTTTGCCGGTATTAACTGATCAACGCCCTACTTTTCTCTTTGTGATTGATAATCTTCGTTGGGACCAATGGAAATCCATACAGCCTTTTTTTGAGGATCAGTATAAAGTGATATCTGAGGACTTGGTTTATAGTATTCTGCCTTCTACAACACAATATTCTAGGAATGCTTTATTTGCCGGATTAATGCCGTTAGAAATTCAAAAGAAATATCCGCAATACTGGTTGGGTGAGCACGATGAAGGCTCTAAAAATCAATATGAGTCAGAATTATTGGGAGAGTTTCTCAAGCGTTTTGGCAAAAAGGTGAAGTATTCTTACCATAAAGTTTTAAATATGTCTTTTGGTCGGAGAGTGGTCGATTCATTACCTAATTTAATGGATAATCAACTGAATGTAATCGTCTATAATTTTGTGGATATGCTATCGCATGCCCGTACCGAAATGGAAATCATCAGAGAGCTTGCCGATGACGAATCTGCTTATCGCTCTTTGACAGTGAGTTGGTTCGAGCATTCACCCTTATACGAAATGTTTAAGTATTTGGGCGATAAAGACATCAATCTTTTGATAACAACAGATCACGGAAGTGTGAGAGTGCATAATCCGGTTCAGATTATTGGCGACAAATCGACCAATACCAACTTAAGGTATAAAATAGGTAAGAGCTTGAATTATAAGGCAAAAGAAGTATATGAGGTGCGGAAGCCGGAAGCTGTTTTCTTGCCTAAGTCGCATATTAACGATGGCTATATTTTTGCCAAAACCAACGACTTTTTAGCATATAGAAACAATTTTAATCATTATGCAAATTATTATAAAAACACCTTTCAACATGGGGGAATCTCTATGGAAGAAATGTTGATACCTTTTATTAGTTTGCGGACTAAATAGGTCAGGTTTGAGGCATGTCTGGTTTTGATTGTTTAAGAATAGAATGCTTGCAGTTAGATGCTCAGTAACTGTTATTTTGGAATCATTTCGGGGTGTAGCGCAGCCTGGCAGCGCGCTTCGTTCGGGACGAAGAGGTCGCAGGTTCGAATCCTGCCACTCCGACAATTCTATCAAGGATAATAGGCTAAAGCACTCTTTTTACATTTCTATCGATTAGTTCTGATAAAATATTACCGGGCTTTTCAAATTTATTGGCAAACATCATAGCAGCAATAATATAGGGTTTGTATGAAGCTTCTTTATAGGTGTTTATTCTATGCTTTTCGAAAACATCTATGGTAAC
>Ga0256827_10001067_pt1 | contig 17285 bp, 17 predicted proteins | sample CV84metaG_FD_185977 | JGI IMG/M metagenome (GOLD analysis project Ga0256827, IMG submission 185977) | Hydrothermal vent microbial communities from East Pacific Rise, Pacific Ocean - CV84 | ecosystem: Environmental > Aquatic > Marine > Hydrothermal vents | place: Pacific Ocean: East Pacific Rise... | reverse complement strand
TCTTTTTCCATTTTTATTCGTTTAAATTTGTAAGCGTAACAAGCTATGCTTAAAATTTTAAACTTTAAAAAAGAAAAAATAAATCCGTATAAATTCCCGAAAAGCTAAATGGTTTGAGTATATTATATCCCAAATTATTTATTACAAATCACCTGTCAAATACAAGCTAAACTCTATTGGCAAATATGGAGTAATGGCAAATAAATAATAATGCCTGTTTATAATCAGCTTTATATTCAACAAACTAACAATGCTTTGTTAATAACCTGTTAAAAACAGGTTGAAAATGTTATAATCAAACTAAAAAATAACACTAATAAGAATATTTAAAAATTGTATTTTTGTTCTCCTTAAAATAATTTTATTAGATGACAAAAGTAATAGCAATTGCAAATCAAAAAGGTGGAGTTGGCAAAACAACTACTGCTATAAACTTAGCTTCGAGCTTAGCGGTTTTAGAAAAAAAAGTTTTACTAATTGACGCTGACCCCCAAGCTAACGCAACTTCAGGAACTGGTTTTGATTTAAAAAATATTAAAACAAGTATTTACGAATGTTTAATTGATGAAGTAAATCCAAAGGATATTATTTTAAATACATCTGTTAAAAATTTAGATATTATACCTTCTCATATTGATTTAGTTGGAGCTGAAATAGAAATGCTTAATCAACCAAATCGAGAAAACTTAATGAAATTGGTTATTAACAAAATAAAAGATGATTACGATTTTATTCTTTTAGATTGTTCGCCATCATTAGGTTTACTTACTGTAAATGCTTTAACTGCATCAGACTCGGTAATTATTCCTGTACAAAGTGAGTATTATGCACTTGAAGGTTTAGGAAAATTATTAAATACAATAAAAATAATACAAACTCGATTAAATCCTGATTTACAGATAGAAGGGTTTCTTTTAACCATGTTTGATTCTAGAACAAACCTAAGTAATCAGGTTGTTGAAGAAGTTAAGAAGCATTTCGAATCTATGGTTTTTGAAACAATAATTCAACGAAATGTTAAACTTGCTGAAGCACCTAGCCATGGAGTATCTATAATTGAGCATGACGCAGCCTCAAAAGGAGCTGTTAACTATTTGAATTTAGCTAGAGAAATTCTGCAAAAAAATGGTATGACAGAAATAAATGACGATAAACGAGTAATTAAATAATAACTACATCGATAAAAAATATGGCAAAAAAAACTGGATTAGGAAAAGGACTTGGAGCATTAATTGAAGACAATAGTACTCAAGAAAATACTAGCTCTTTAACTAAAGAAATTGAACTATCGAAGATTGAAACCAATCCTTTTCAACCACGAAAAAATTTCGATGAAGACGCATTAAAAGAGTTAGCAGAATCAATAAAATTATTGGGAATAATTCAGCCTATAACACTTAGAAAGGTAGAAGGGAAAGATAAATACCAGTTGATTTCAGGAGAACGCAGATACAGAGCATCAAAACTTGCAGGCTTAGAAACTATTCCTGCTTATGTTCGCACAGCTGACGACCAAGGCATGATGGAAATGGCTTTAGTTGAAAATATTCAGCGCGAAGACCTTGATGCTATTGAAGTTGCACTTAGTTTTCAGCAATTAATAACAGAATGTAAATTAACTCAAGAAATACTAAGCGAACGTGTTGGAAAAAAACGCTCTACAGTAACAAATTATTTACGTTTACTAAAACTTCCTCCAGAAATACAGTTGGGAATAAAAACGCGTTCTATTTCTATGGGACACGCAAAAGCAATAATAAATATTGATGATAGCGAAACCCAATTAATGGTTTTCGAGCAAATTTTAAAATATAATTTCTCGGTTCGTAAAACCGAAGAAGTTGTTCGTGAGCTTAACGAAGGAGGTAAACAAGAAAAGGCAAAAAAGAAAAAAGCAAAAGCTCCTAAAGAATACAAAGCTCTTGAAACACATTTATCAAATCATTTTAATACAAAAGTTGATTTTAAAATTAACGACAACGGAAAAGGGAAAATTGTTATCGATTTTAAATCGACCGAAGACCTTGAAAGAATAATTGAGATTATTGATAAGCTTTAATCTCAAAACATTGATGAAAAGAATCTTTTCAATATTATTTTTATTAAGCTTTACTGTATACAGTTTTGCACAAAACGATAGTTTGCATATTTCACAAAAAGAAAATACCAAAAAAGATACAACAAGTGTAATTTTCACTCATTCTGCCAAAAAAGCAACTTGGATGTCTTTTGCACTTCCTGGATTAGGACAAGCTTACAATAAAAAATATTGGAAAATTCCTATTATATATGGTCTGCTTGGTACTTTTGGGTATTTTGCACAAAAAAACCATAAAGAATATGTGTTTTATCGCGATGCATACAAAGATAGAATAGATGATGTAACTTCACAAGACCCTAATAGTACTGTTTATGCAGAGCTGTTGTCTGACGAAGAATTAAAAACAGAAATGAAACGCTGGGAACGAAATAGAAATTTAAACTATATAGGCCTATTTTTAACCTATATTGCTAATATTGTTGACGCAAGCGTTGATGCGAACTTATTTTACTACGATATTAGTGATGATTTATCATTGAGATTTGATCCAATGCTTATTAACACATCAAATACTACAAGTGCGTTTGGTGTTAAATGTAGAATATCTTTTTAATTTTTAGTTATGACTTTTGAAGCAATATTAAAAGATTTACAGAATAAAATTTATAAGCCAATATACTTATTGTCAGGTGATGAACCATATTATATTGATGTAATTACAGAGTATATTGAAAAAAATGTATTAACAGATTCCGAAAAATCGTTTAATCAAACAATAGTTTATGGTAGAGATGTTAATGCAAACGATATAATAAATTATTGCAAACGTTACCCAATGATGGCTAATAATCAAGTTGTAATTATTAAAGAAGCTCAAGACCTTGACGATTTTGATAAATTATTGCCGTATTTTGAAAATCCGTTAAACTCTACTTTACTTGTAATTAATTACAGATATAAAAAGTTTGATTCTAGAAAAAAAATTGCAAAAATTGCAAATAAAATAGGGGCAACTCTTGTAACAGTAAAACTTTATGATAATCAAATTCCAAAAGCTATTGAAGGGGTTTGTAACGAATTAAATATTAAAATAGAACCAAAAGCTGTTGGTTTATTGGCAGAATATTTAGGCTCAAATCTATCAAAAATAAGAAAAGAGATAGAAAAATTAAAAGTTAGCATAGAACGTAAATCAGATACAATTACAAGTAACGACGTAGAAAAAAATATTGGTATAAGTAAAGAGTATAATATTTTTGAGATTCAGAAAATGCTTGGCAAAAAAGATATTTTAAAAACTAACAAAGCCGCAATATACTTAGGTAATAATACAAAAGGTTTTAACCATCCGATACCTGCAATGGGTAATTTATTTAACTTTTTTCAAAAAGTATTTACATATCATTTACTTAAAGATAAATCTAAAAATAATGTAGCTTCAAAGCTAGGTGTTAATCCATTTTTTGTACAAGATTATCAAACAGCCGCTAGAAACTACCATCCTCGTAAAATTGTTGAGATATTCTCATTACTTAGAGAGTATGACCTTAAAGCCAAGGGTGTAAATGCAACAGCCCTACAACCAATCGATTTATGGAAAGAGCTATTTTATAAAATTATGCATTAGTATCTGAAATAAAAACCTCACCATAATACTTAATACTATCTTCAACTTTTATAAAAGTATAATCAATATTTTCTAATAATTTTTTATTAGAATAAAGCAATGTTTTATGTGATGTACGAGCTGAGTTAGACGTAATTACAGGTTGACTACCTATTAAAATACTTTTTACATACTCTAACCGCCATGCAAAGGCAGTTATATATTTATTTGCGTAAATTGAAGGTGCTTTTTTATTCAATTTATCGGCAATGCTCTTAAAAAGCTCTAAATAACTTATGTTTTCTGAATTAATAATAAAACGTTCTGCTGTAATTTCTGATTCCATTAATAATTTCATAATTTTTGCGACATCAATAACATCTACAAAACCTGTTATACCTTTAGTGTAAAATTTAAGTCCGTTATTAATAGTAGAAAAAATTGATGAGCTTCCCGTTTTCCAATCTCCGCTACCTAATATTACCGAAGGGTTAATAATTACAGCATTTAAGCCCTCTGCCACGCCTCGCCACACCTCTAATTCGGCATAATATTTACTTATAGAATACCCCGAGTTATTACCATCGGTATTATATTCTGTTTTTTCGGTTATTTTATTAGAATCGGTTCCTGCTCCTAAAGTTGCTATTGAGCTTACGTAGCACATTTTATTAATTTTATACTGTAGAGATAAATCAACAATATTTTTTGTACTAGTTACATTATTTTCTAAAAGCAATTCATTATCAGATTTTTTATACGAAATTTGTGCTGCACAATGATACACTTTTGATATCCCATATTCCTTAAATACATCTGACAATCTATAATAGTCTATCAAGTCCGCATCGATCCATTGTATTTTTTTTAAATTTAGAGAAGAATTATGTCTTGAAAAAAGCTTTTTTACATTACTTAAACTACTACTATTACGCTTTAAAGCAATAATATCGCTGTTATCATAAGTTAATTCTAATAATAAATTAGAACCAAGCATACCTGTTCCTCCTGTAACCAAAATCATATTCGAAAGATATAATATTATTTTTTTATAAAAAACTTATTTTTTTCTAAGATAAATTTACTCATAATCAAAAGCTTAAAAAAAACTTTATAAAAACTTAAAAAAACTATCCAAAAAAGTTTGGAATTTTAAAATTATAATTTACTTTTGCAACGCTTTAAATAAAAGCATAGGGATGACCGAGTAGCTCAGTTGGTAGAGCATCTGCCTTTTAAGCAGAGGGTCCCGAGTTCGAACCTCGGCTCGGTCACCAAATTAAGCCACTTTCGAGTGGTTTTTTTTTGTATATAAAAATAATGAATTATTTTCTTTACATACTATTCTCAGAAAACTTAAATCGCTATTATGTTGGACATACTTCCAATATTAATGAACGAATTAGAAAACACAATTCTAATCATAAAGGTTTTACAGGGAAAACTAATGATTGGATATTAGTTTATTCTGAAAGTTTTGAAACTAAAACACAAGCTTATGCTCGTGAAAGACAAGTTAAGGAATGGAAAAGCAGGAAAAAAATTGTAGAATTGGCCAAGCTCAGTTGATAGAGCATTCCGATTTTATCGGAAGGGTCCCGAGTTCGAACCTCGGCTCGGTCACCACAAACAAAAGCCTTTCAAGAAATTGAAAGGCTTTTTTATTTTACGGAGCGAGAAAAAACCTATCATATTTTTTCACAAACCCATATTTTTCTATTAAAGCTTGCCTTACCTCTTTTATTAACGCTACAATAATCAGATATTCTAAATCCAATATTACTTATTAAATTTGTAATATCTGAAGTGGATACAATAACAATTCTATTTGTAATTTCTGCTGTTGACATAATAATTTGCAAGATATTTTCATCATCTGCATGACTAAACAGATTGTATGGAAGGTCAATAATAGCCGCCTCATACTTTTTGCTAATATCTTTTATGTTGGAGTTATATACATTTGCAGTATAGTTGAAGTGAGAAAGATTTTTTCGTGCATCATTACATATTTTTTCGTTAATATCGCACCCCTCAATATTATAACCTGCAAAACATGCCTCTAACATTATTGTACCAACACCACAACATGCATCAAGCAATGGTTTCTCTTTTTTAGCCTTTGTTGCAATATTTACAAGAGCTTTAGCAATACTCATGCTTATTGAATTACTATATGAGCAAGGTTTTTGCTTGTGTTTATGCCAAGTAAAATTGTCTTTAACCAAAGTGCCAAAATACCAAGTTCCAGCATAATAACATAATGCATAAGTTATTGTTGGGTTGTAATAATCAGGAATACCTTCAATACTGTAACCAATATCTTTTAACTTATTAAGCCTTTCAGCATACTCAGTTGTGTCACCATCCAAAACTAAATATTCCACTTTAAAACCTTCAATGCATATATTTTCTTCTTTAATTTTATGTATCAGCGTAGAATAATCATCAGAGAATGAAGTAATTTCAATTCTTTTTTTTACATAAGGACTATTTGATGGTTCTATTTTTATATCGGAAAAAAGCAGTTTGTTTTTTTCCTCCTTATTAAAAATATGTCTCGATTCCAGCTTACATAAATCACTTTCGGTATTATCATAATTAAAGTAATATATGTAATTGCTTTTATGCATATTTTCTTTTGATTATATGAGCAAAGGTAATTTAATATTGAATTGCTACAATACTAAATGACAATTATTATAATTGGAATTTCCCACTTATGTGTATACAATATTTATTCAACATCTTATCAAAAGTAGGATACTTATAATTTAATAAAAACATTTGTCTTCAAGCCAGACCGGCTTTTACTTTTGTCTTAACACAAAAGTAAACAAAAAGTCAAGACTGAATATAAATAACTTATTTTCTACATTTCATTACGTTAAAATTTACACGTAAATTTTTTAACACTTCATTACATTTGAAAATCTACGTTATTTATATAAGGTCGAAAAAGCTCGCAGATAGAAATATTTGTGTATTACAATTTTTCTCAACGAATAAATATTATCGGTATTTTAAATTATAGCGTTGATAATAGGGCGTCAGTTGAAAGGAAAGCCATAAATTTGAAAAGCCGTACAGTCATCCTATTATCTTGAACTTTTGTTTCGTTTTGGTTCAATCCAAAATGAAAACCTGTCTGGTAAGACAAATTAAAATATAAATTCTTTAACTATAATATTAACACTCTAATAAATATCAATTAGGAAAACTTTTCAATAAGCTATACTGTAACCAATTAAACTTCGACAATACCAACAATATTTGAAAAATTTGTATCGCAATATATTAAATAGGTATTTTTAAGTGATAAAAGGATTTCTTTTAGCCTTTCCTCAGTTATTTCAGGAAATGTTTTTTTCATATCTGAATACACTTCATTAAAAGTGTAAATTTTATTCCCTATTGTTTTTAGAATATAGCAATATTCCATTTCACCAAATACTATATTTTCTAACTCAGTATCGTTACAATATTCGGTGTAATAACAAATACCATTATTCTCCTGAATTTTATAACTAAACTTATTGGTTTTATAATAATCCTCTATCTCAACTAATTTATCCCATTCTTTAACATTATCATGCACATTTTTTTCATATCTGAATAAATGAAAACGTTTGTCAGTATTTGAGAAATGCTCTGGCATTAAATAGGTAATATCATCAAAATCATACTTTTGTCTTTCGTTATTAGACATTAATGAATAGTATTTTGTCATAGATGACAATACTAAACTCACATAAATATGCGAAAACGAAACAATGCTATTATTATAAAAAAATCGTAAAAAATGCAGATTATTTGTGCATTCCTGTACATCTTCTTCAGTTTCTTCTGGCACATATTTTATTACATTAACTATTGGAGTAATGCCATTTTTTAATGCGTGTTTAACAAAGAAAATATTATCAGAAAAACTGTTGCTTTTATTCATTTTCTGTAATAATGAATCGGATAAAGCATCGTAACCAATAAATATATTTTTAAAGCCCGCAATGGCCATTTTCTCCATAAGTTTTGCGGTAAACATAGCATTCGGTATTATCTCAGCCCAAAATATATAATCTTCCTCGTTTTCATATTTTAACTCAATAATTAAATCAAGTAATTTCTCGAAATGCTTTAGTTTGCCAAAGGTATCGCTATCAACAAAAGAAAATGTTGTAATACCATATTCGTTTGTTATATGCTCTATTTCTTTTACAATACATTCTGGGCTTCTTACTCTTAATTTATACCCCTTGTTAAAATCACAGAATTTACATTTACCCCAATTACAAGAACGAATTGTATTTATCGGAAAATTTATCTCATCTGTATCCTCAGGATATGGATAGTTATTTATAAAATCGTCATAATTAGGGAAAATATAATTATCAAAATCTAAATATTCACTTTTATTTGTTGATGATTGCAGAATTTCTTCATCCTCTCTGTAAACCATACGAGGAACATTCTTGAAATCAGGATTTTCTTTTTTCAACTGTTTATACAGCTCTAATAATGGATATTCGCCTTCGCCCCATGTTACAAAATCGAAATAACTACACAAATTAATTGCCTCTTTAGCAGAGTTACTACTACTAAATCCACCAACAATAATTTTCACATTTGGTGCAATTTTCTTTACTTCTTCAGCCAAAATCATTCCCGGTATCCACTGACTATATTTTGCACTAATACCAAAAAGTAAAACTTCACTAAAATCAATAGATTTAAGCTCTCGATGAATTATTTCATAAATTTCATCTTTTTTCTCCTCTAGTAATTCCGAATAAGAATTAGGGTTATTAGCTTTAAAAGATGGTTGTAATTCTTGCAGTAGAGTAGTAATCCTATTATTACCCTTCGTATTCTCAAATTTATCGTTTAATATGGAAAGAAAAGGCAAAAGTCTAATTTCAGTATCTTCACTATCTGAAATATCTGACATTAAAGACAATAAAAAATTCCAATATTTAATTTCTGTTTCGAACCCAAAGTTAAGCATGAATTGTTTAATAATTGAAAGAGAAATAGAGGGACTATGCACATCAGCCGGAGGTAAATAATTTAAAAGTATTTTCATCAGTTCATAGTTTATTTTTTATCCCAATTTGAATTAATTGCGTAATACTCATCAAAAAAATTATTAGTATATTATTCAATAAATACTTAAGTAATTCAAAACGCTAAATTAAAACATTTTTCTTAGTAAAAGACTCAGAATATAATTTACAGAAAAATATTGTTTAAAAATATCGCTTTCAAAATTTCAAAATTTGGTAAAAATTTGATACTTTCAGGCAAAATTTACATAACCAATAAAATATATAAGAATGAAAGAAGTTTATATTGTTTCGGCTGTACGTACTCCAATAGGAAGTTTTGGAGGAGCATTATCAACAGTACCTGCTACTACACTAGGTTCTGTCGCAATTAAAGCTGCTATAGAAAAAGCAGGTATTAAACCTGAAATTATTGATGAAGTTTATATGGGTAACGTACTTCAAGCAGGAGTAGGGCAAGCACCAGCTCGTCAAGCATCGTTATTTGCAGGTATTCCTAACACTGTACCTTGTACAACAGTAAACAAAGTATGTGCATCAGCAATGAAATCAATTATTATTGCGGCACAAACAATTAAAGCTGGCGATAACGATATAGTTGTTGCAGGTGGTATGGAAAATATGTCGATGGTACCACATTATACAAGTATGCGTAATGGCACAAAATTAGGCGATGTAAAAATGCTTGATGGTATGGTAAAAGATGGTCTTTGGGACGTTTACAATAACTATCACATGGGTAATGCTGGCGAACTTTGTGCAAAAGAAAAAGGTTTTACTCGTGAGCAACAAGACGAAGTTGCAATTAACTCATACAAAAAAGCGGCAGCTGCTTGGGAAGCTGGTAACTTTAATGACGAAATTGTACCTGTTACTATAAAAACTCGTAAAGGCGAAGTTGTAGTTTCTGAAGACGAAGAATACAAAAGTGTTCGTTTCGATAAGATTCCTACATTACGTCCTGTTTTTCAAAAAGAGGGAACTGTAACTGCGGCAAATGCTTCTACACTTAACGATGGTGCTTCTGCATTAATTTTAATGAGTGGCGAAAAAGTAAAAGAATTAGGTATTAAACCAATCGCTAAATTAATTGGTTATGGCGATGCAGCTCACGAACCAGAGTGGTTTACAACAGCTCCTGCTAAAGCAGTTAATAAAGCTCTTGCAAAAGCAGGTTTAAATAAAGACGATATTAACTATTGGGAATTAAACGAAGCATTTGCTGTTGTTGCTTTAGCTGCAATGGAAGAGCTTGGTCTTGATGAAGAAAAAGTTAATGTTTGGGGTAGCGGATGTTCTCTTGGTCACCCTTTAGGAAACACTGGTGCTAGAATAGTTGTTACATTACTTAGCGTTCTTGCTAAAAATAATGGTAAATATGGTTCAGCAGCCCTATGTAACGGTGGCGGTGGTGCTAGTGCTGTTATTGTAGAAAAAATGTAAAGCCTCTCCCTAACCCTCTCCAAAAGAGAGGGAATTGCTTAATATTATTTTCTTTTAATAATAAAAGTGATAGGAGCAATAAATTAAATTAAAAAATATTTATATCTTTGAAAAGAGTTAAGTTAATGCTTAACTCTTTTTTTAATGTTTAATATGAGATACGGTATAACTGAGTTAAGTATAGTTCCTTTAAGGATTGAAAATAAAGAGCAAAGCGAACAAGTTTCGCAAATTCTTTTTGGAGAAACATTTGAAATTATCGAAGAAAAAGGTACTTGGTATAAAGTTTTAACAAGCTTAGATAATTACGAAGCTTGGATTGATATAAAACTAGCAACAGAAATATCGGAGAGTACTTTTAACATAATCAACCAATCGCCAAAACATATTACAAAAGATATTGTTACTATATTATTTAAGAATAAGGAAACTGCTCCAATATTAATACCTGCAGGAAGTACTATTCCTTCATATAATTACGAAACAAAATCGTTCTTTATTGGCGAGAATATTTACAAAGTAAATACAGATATAAGCGAAAGCTCATCAAACGAATTAAGAAAAAATATAATAAATTCGGCAATTCAGTTTTTAAACTCTCCATATTTGTGGGGTGGTAAAACAAACTTTGGTATTGATTGTTCTGGATTTTCACAAGTCGTTTTTAAAATTAATGGCATTAATATACCTCGCGATGCATCGCAACAAGTAAATATAGGTAATACTGTAAATATTATTCACGATGTAAAACCTGGCGATTTAGCTTTTTTCGATAACGATGAAGGTAATATTATTCATGTAGGAATTTTTATTGACGAGAGTAGAATAATTCATGCATCAGGCAAAGTTAGAATCGATAAAATTGACCATCAAGGAGTTTACAATCAGGATGTTGGTAAATATACTCACACATTAAGAGTTATTCAGAATATTATTGATTAGATTAATGCTTACTTATTCAGTAAATTACTATCTTCAATGGCTTTACCTTTTTCGTCGAAAAGAATAGCTCTAGTTTTTTTTCCATTTTTATAGTAGGAGTACATCCACAATTTTCCATTTTTATAATATTGGGTAAATTTCCCATTAGCTAAGCCATCAATGTAATTACCTTCACTCCATTTTTGGTTATTGTCGTAATAAAATGTCCAAAGCCCATCTCTTTTCATGTTTTTTATTGAGCCTTCAATTTTTAACTGTTTACTTTCGTAAAATTCTTTATAGTAACGTACAATTTTTTTATCATTAATTTGTTCGTATAATTCTATTGTTTTTTTATTACCATTATCGTAAAACTCTTTAACCTCTTCTTGTAGTTTTATTTCTTGTTTGCACGATAAAACAATAAAAATGATTGCTATAATTATAAAAAACCTTGTCATTATATTATTTATTTAAGTTTATAATACGCTGAAGTAATGTTGGGTGCGAGTAATGAAAAAATACATATGCAGAATGTGGAGTTAAATTACTTAAGCTATTTTTTGATAATTTTTTTAATGCAGAAATAAGCTGTTCACCACTGAAATTATTTTTAGCAAACATGTCAGCTTCGTACTCGTTTTTTCTTGATATTATATTCATAATTAAACCTATTATTGTAGAAATAGGACTGTATAAAATGCCAAAAGCAACTAGGCCAATATGGAAACTTGGTTCGTTTACACCCAATGCTTTTGAAAGAGCAGGGTTGCTCACAAATAAAGATAGTATATAAAGTGTTAAACCCATTTGTAAGATGGAAATAATAATAGTGCTAATAGTATGTTTCTTTTTGTAATGACCAATTTCGTGAGCTAGTACCGCAACTATTTCGTTTGTGTTTAAATCATTAATTAATGTGTCGTATAAAACTATGCGTTTTTTCTTTCCTATTCCTGTAAAATATGCATTTGCTTTAGTTGAGCGTTTTGAACCATCAATTTTGTATATATTATCAAGTTTAAATCCAACTTTTTTACTAAACTTTTCAATAGCAGATTTTAATTCTCCATCTTCAAGTTTTGTCTGTTTATTAAATAAAGGAACAATCAACGATGAATAAAACATTGTAATAAAAATCATAAAAATACTTATAAGTCCCCATGCATATAGCCAAAATAAGTTTCCTGCAAAATTATAAAATAAAACTATTGCTGATAAAAGGATTCCTCCAATTATAGCACCTAAAAATAAACCTTTAATTTTGTCTAAAATAAAAGTTTTAACAGTAGTCTTATTAAATCCAAATTGTTCTTCAATAACAAAAGTACTGTATATTGAGAAAGGAGTGTTTATTATATCAGAAGCAAACATTAATATGCCAAAAAATATTAGAGTAATAATAATTGAATTGCTTGTAATAGTTTTTGCAATTATATCAACACTGGCAAAACCATCAAAAAAAAACATTAATAACATAACAATTAAGCTGAATGTAGATGTAATATAACCAAATTTCCCTGTTGTTTTTTCGTAATCTTGTTGTTTTCTATACTCATCGTCATTAAAAACATCCCTCAATTCTTTAGGTAATGTTTTTCCCCTTTTAGTAGAATTTAAATATTCTAAGTATTGTTCAAGAATATAATCAAATAATATTATTACTATTATTAAAACAAAAAACAGATTCATTATTTTTTTTTTTCAAAAGTATAAAAAAGTATTACCTTTAGGGAAGTTTTTTTTGTGGAAAATAATAATTATACTCAATCCATTTAGATTTTTTGGAATTTATACGGATTTATTTTTTCTTTTTTATTCAAATTTTGATAATTAATTCAGATATTTTATCAAATTTTCTTGTATTATAAATATCTTGCTCGCTTGCAGTCAGGTAGTACTTTGTAAATTTGGTTTATTTATTAGCTAATTATCTGAAACTATGAGTAAAGTCAATGTCTAACTGATGTTAATACCGAATATTTGTGTAAAGAAAAACAATATTATTTTCAACATAAACTTAAAAATAATGATAATTGACAAAAAAAATATTATTTTTGTCTATCTTAAAGAAAATTAAATTTTATTATGAGACATATTACTACATTAATTGTTTTAGTGTTATTAGTTTCTAACTCGTTCTCACAAGTACGTACAAGTGGAAAGCAAAGGAAAGCATGGGCTTTTCAGGCAGGTCCGGCAATAGGCGTGATGGATGGAACGTATTTTTCTCCAACAATATATGGAGCTATCTTAGAACCTAAATTTATTTTTGGACAAATGGGAAGGAAATCTAGTGTAAGTTTAGGTATGCCAGTTAAAGTACTTGGGTTTTCACAAAAGGCTGGAGTCGATTCAGTTATTTCAAGTGGTTTTTCCGCTAATATCCCTATTGTAATGGATTTTAACTTTTTTCACGGAGCTTTTAAAAAACCAAAACATCGTTTAGGTGCTTTTATAGGTGCAGGTTGGGATTTTAATTATTTAAACTTTGGTATATCAAATAGAGAAGGTGTAGAAGAAAATTTTGGTGGATTAAATCATGGACCTTATTTTAACGGAGGAATAAGATTTTATATTGCAAATAATGCATCTTTCGATTTAAGAGGTTTTGGGTCAATATCAGTAAAAAATAAATCGTTAATGATAGCAGGAGTTGCTCTATTATACAATTTTGGTATTGGTAATCATAAAAGTAAAGGTGGCTGGTTCTAACAAAATATAAATTATAAATATAAAAGCCGTAAGCTATAAGCATATGGCTTTTGTTTTTTAGTAGCAGAATGAAATATATATTTATTTTAATCGTATTTTTAATAAGTTTTAATTCCTTCTCACAAAAAAAAGGTTTCTCAGGAGGGCTTTTTGCAGGAGGGGTTACTTCGCAAGTAGATGGCGATACTTATGGAGGCTATCATAAATTTGGAGTTGATTTTGGTATCTTTACAAGATTTAATTTTAATAAAGAATGGTTTGGAACTTTAGAAATTAGTTTTATTAATAAAGGAAGTAAATACAAAGACCCTCAATATGGTTGTTATACGCTAATTGTAAATTATATTGAAATGCCTATTTATGTTACATTTAAGCCAGAGCATATAAAAAATATAACACAACTATCTTTTGACCTTGGTTTGGCTCCTGCTGTTTTAGTAAATGCAAAGGAAGATACAAAATGCTTAGACCCTGTAGAGCCTAAATATTACAATGTACGTAAATTTGATGTTAGTACACTAGTAGGAGTTAATTGGCATTTTACCGAAAAAATTAGAGTAGGAGTAAGGTTTTTATATACAATAATACCAATAAAAGATAACGAACCATTTAATTTTTATAAAAGTGGTAGTTATAATAATGTTTTAGTCCTAAATTTATTTTATACTATATAATGTAACTTTATTAAGTTAACATCGTCATAAACCAAGAAAATGACAATAAGAGAGTATAATAAAAGTGTAGATTTATTTTCTGATGCAGTATTTAGATTTGTTCTGAAAAATGCAAAAGATGAGGATGTTGCAAAAGATATAGTTCAAGAAACTTACACTAAAATGTGGGTTAAAGTTGAAACAGTATCTTTTGAGAAGTCCAAATCGTATATTTTTACAACTGCGTACCACACACTTATTGATTATTTTAGAAAAAATAAAAGAATAGTAGATTTTGAAAATGTGAATGAAATTAATTACTCACATTCTGACAACTACTCTGATATTGGTGAAATTTTGACAAGTGCAGTAGATAAATTACCAGAAAAACAGCGTACAGTTATTATGTTACGAGATTACGAAGGTTATTCGTATAAAGAAATAGCAGAAATAACTGATTTGAATGAATCGCAGGTTAAGGTATATATTTATAGAGCACGTTTGTTTTTAAAAAATTATATAGGAAGTATCGAAAAAATACTTTAAAAAATAGAATGATTAAAATAACACGAAATAATTACGAAGAGTTTTTTATTGATTACTTTGATGGAAACTTAGACAATCATCAGGTTGCAGAATTGATGTTGTTTCTAGCTCAGAATAGTGATTTGGATAATGAGTTTAACCAATTTAAGTTTGTTGAATTAAAAGACGAAACCGTAAGCTTTAATTTAAAAAGTTCAATTAAAAAGCAAGACCTAACAATAACAGGAAGTGTTTTTTATGATAGATGTATAGATATACTTGAAAATAATTTACATAAAGGAAAAATTATTAATTTTAATAATGAAATTAAATCTGATAAATATAAAAAAAATGAATTTGATAGTTTTAAAAAAACAATTATTAAACCAGATTTAAATATAAAATTTAGCGATAAAGATAAATTAAAACAAAAAGTTTCAACAGTGTTTAAGTTGAAACGAGTATATCAGTATGCCGCAGTATTAATAGCTGTTTTTATATCATATACCTTAATTCAAAATAATACAGAACTTAAACAAATATCAAATAATACAACAAACAAACAAATTACATCAGTTGTTGGTTATGGCGAATTAAGTAGTTTTGATAAATACGATAATCAACAAGCATTTACAGTAATAAAGAGGGAAACACCCAAAATTGTTGCAAAAAGCAATTCTAATATTACTAATGAAGACGCAATAATAAAACCTATTTATATTGATAAGTTAAACGCAAAGTTAATTGTTGTTGACGAAAATTTTGCAAATAATAATACACCTGAATACAGAACTAATAAATCTACTTTTTATATATCAAAAACAAAAACAAAAGAAGCCATAGAAGACGAGAGTATTTTAAATAATATTGTTAATGATAATGAAAGGAAATGTAATCCAACTATGGTTAAATCTCTTACAAATGAAATTAAATCAGATATTTATATTTCTGAAATGATGATGCATTATAAAAATACTGATGCAAAATTTAATAAAGAAAATACCAAAACAGTATGGGAGTTTTTAGGCGAAAAATTATCTGAATTTACAGGAACTAATATGGAAAAAACTTATGATAAAAACGGCGAAGTTTCAAGGTTAGCAGTCAATAATAATCGTTTTAGAGTATCGAAAAAAATAAGAAAATAAATGTGTAGATTTTATATTATAATATTATTATTTGTTTCGGTATTTGCATATTCTCAAAAAGTAGATAATGATACTACTTTTTTTAAATTGGGTAAACTAAAAATAATTATAATTGGTGATGATACATTAACTGAAAAAGCTGATTTTAGAGGACACATAGCAGGCTTTTCATTAGGTTTAAACATGTTAAATGTAAAATCTTCTTCAAGTTTTAACGAAGGACAAGTTAATGAAAATGTTTTAGAACTTAATGAAATTAGATCATGGGAAGTAAATTTTGATGTTTTTCAGCATAGTTTTAATTTGTATAAAGAGCATTTTGGAATAGTTACAGGAGTTGGTTTTAAGTTTAATAATTACAGGTTTAAAAATTATTATAGAATATTAAATACAACAGATAGTGTTTATGCTGTTAAAGATACAATCAATAATTTCTATAAAACAAAATTAACAATATCTAAAATACGTATTCCATTAATTTTTGAATGGCAAAATAAAATAGGACGAAAGCATAGATTAATATTTTTCTCAGCAGGTGTATTTGGCTCTTATAACATCGTTTCGTACATGAAATATAATTATAAACGAGATGGTAATAAAATTAAAGAGAAGTTTTTTGAAAACTACCAACTTAATCCATTTCAATATGGCTTGATTTTTAAATTTGCTTATGGGGTATTTGAAATTTATGCCGAATATAATATATCAGAAATGTTTTATGCAAATAAAGCCGTTCCGGTTAATCAATTTTCTGTTGGATTGGTATTGCTTGATTTTTAAATTTTTTATCAAATACAAAATCATTACTTTTGTAAAAAAAAAGTAAATATGATACAGAGAATACAAACCCTATATTTGTTAGTAGCTTTATTAATAATTGAAAGTCTATTTTTTGTGCCTTTAGGCGAAATAGTTGTTGAAACACAGAACTATAAACTAATGTTTAATGGTTTTTTTCAAATAATTGAAAATTCTACCGAATTAGTACAACAAACCTACGCACTAATGATACTGATACCTTTGATTGGTTTATTAAATTTTATAGCAATTTTTTTGTTTAAAAAACGAACATTACAATTACGTATAACAATGTATAATACAATATTAATGTTTAGTTTAAGTGGAATGGCAGTATATATTTTATATCGTGCATTTTCGAGTTACGATGCTGTA
>Ga0256827_10001066_pt1 | contig 17292 bp, 14 predicted proteins | sample CV84metaG_FD_185977 | JGI IMG/M metagenome (GOLD analysis project Ga0256827, IMG submission 185977) | Hydrothermal vent microbial communities from East Pacific Rise, Pacific Ocean - CV84 | ecosystem: Environmental > Aquatic > Marine > Hydrothermal vents | place: Pacific Ocean: East Pacific Rise... | reverse complement strand
TGTATAAACCTGTAGACATTGTACTCCATAAAGATTTTAACAGAGAGATAGAACAAGAAGCCTTACGAGGGATTATTTTGTAACTCTTTTACATTTTAATTTAATATGCTAGAATGCTTTAAAAAAATAGATAGCACTATTTAAGGTTAAGTCATTTGAAAAAAGCACTACTACTGCTCAATATGGGTGGACCAAATAATGTTGACGAAGTTGAGATGTTTCTTCGTAATATGTTTTCTGACAAAAACATTTTGACTATGAATAGATATGTTCGTGCTTTGGTGCGTGAGATTATTGTTACAAAACGTCTTGACGATGTGAAAGAGAACTTTGTGACACACTTGGGTGGGAAGTCTCCACTACCTGAACTGACTAATAAGCTTATTGAAAAACTCAAAAAAGAGTTAGATATGCCCATTGAAGCTGCTATGCGTTATGTGCCTCCTTTTGCTACAGATGCGTTGAAAAAGTTTCAAGAAGAGGGTGTTGAAGAGCTTGTTTTGTTTCCTATGTATCCACAATACTCTACAACTACAACGCTCTCTTCTGTAGAAGATGTTGAGGAGCGATGTGAAGAGCTTGGGTATGCTCCTAAAATTACGGTTATTGACCCTTATTATGATGAGTATGAGTACATAAAGATGTCAGTAGAGAAGATAATGGAGGCTTTAGGAGAGAAAAACTCTGAAGAGTATGATCTGCTTCTCTCTGCTCATGGTTTGCCTTTAAGCATCATAAATGCTGGTGATCCTTACCAAAATCAAGTAGAGGGAAATGTTTCAGCCATTCGTATCTACTTACATGAGCGTGGGGTGAAGTTTAACAATGTAAAGTTGGTCTATCAGTCAAAAGTTGGTAGTTCTGCTTGGTTAGAGCCAAACTTGGTGGATGTTTTACGAAATCCTTACCACCGAAAAGTACTCATTTACCCTTTGGCATTTACCATTGATAACTCTGAGACGGTTTATGAGCTTGACATTGAACACAGAGAGATAGCAGAAAAAATTAAGTATGATGATTATAGAGTAGCCACTTGTTTTAATGACAGTGATGATTTTGTAGAGTTTATTGCCAATAAAGTTAGAGAGTTGTAGGTTCGATTTTATTGAACATTAAAACTAAATCTACGGATAATTATAATAAAGAATATATATGCAAACCATCGAAAAACCTTTTGTAGCAACTTATGAAGTAAAACGTTCAAAGTTTATTTGTCATTTGGTTCCTATGTCACAATTTAAGGGCTTACAAGAGAAGTTAAAGAGCCAAAACCCAAAGTCTAACCATACCGTATATGCTCTACGTTACTTAAATGAGTTTGACCAAGTGGTAGAGAACTCTTCTGATGATGGTGAGCCAAAAGGGGCTGCAGGGCTTCCCTCTTTAAATGTTCTTAGAGGCGAAGAGATGGTCAATGTTGCCATTTTGACTGTACGTTATTTTGGTGGCATAAAACTTGGTGTTGGTGGTATGGCTAGAGCCTATGCTTCAGCTGTTAAAGAGGTTTTGGCAGAAGCTCGTATTGTTAAATATGAAAAAGAGTATGCCTTTGAGTTTGAGAGTAGTTACTCGGAGGTGCAACGCATAGAGTATCTGTTAAAAAAGATAGAAATCATAAATGTTGAACGTGAGTTTTTAGGTGATAAGGTCGCTTGGAGTATTCAAGCTAATGAAGAGAAGTTAAATAAATTTAAAGAAGATAAATGCACGAGATAGTAGATTTTATAGTTAGTTTTGCACGAGAGTTTGGATACTTAGGTATCTTTATTATGATGTTTTTAGAGAGTACATTTTTCCCTTTTCCTAGTGAAGTAGCTATGGTTCCGGCTGGTTACTTGGCTGCACAAGGAGATATGAATTTAGTTTTAGCGATTGCTATTGGAACTTTTGGTTCATTAACAGGTGCCTTATTTAACTACTTTTTAGCTAGAAAATATGGAAGAGTAGGAGTGCTAAAGTTTGGAAAGTATTTCTTTTTTAATGAAGAGAAACTACAAAAGATGGAGAGATTTTTTGTGAATCATGGTTCATTTTCTACCTTTGTAGCAAGACTCATTCCTGGAGTTCGTCAGTTGGTTTCTCTTCCTGCTGGACTCTCTCGAATGAATCTTGGAAAGTTTGCACTACATACCACTCTTGGAGCCGGTTTGTGGGTGATTGTTCTAGCACTACTTGGTTATTTTATTGGTGGTAATGAAGCACTTATTAAGGAGTATTTACATCAGATAGTTTTAGGAACACTTGCACTCATAATTTTAAGTGCTTTAGTTTATGTTTATATGCATAAAAGAGCAAAAAAGATATAATAATAAAATTATGTAATAAAAAGGAAATATTTATATGAAAGAGTTTTTAGCACGAGCAAAAGCTTGTACACAAACTATTGCAACTTTAGATGGAAAAACAAAAAATAGAATTTTAAATGAGATGGCAGATGCACTTGAAGCAAACAGTGTAAATATTGTAAAAGCTAATGAGAAAGATATGGAGGCAGGGAAAAAAGCAAATTTGGAAGCCTCTCTTCTCGACAGACTACTTTTAGATGAGAAAAGAGTCAAGGCAATTGCTCAATCATTAAGAGAAATTTCTGCACTTAAAGAGCCAGTTGGACGGGTACTTGAAGGTTGGGTAAATGATGATAATTTACGAATTGAAAAAGTCTCTGTACCCATTGGTGTGGTGGGTGTCATCTATGAGTCACGTCCAAATGTAACCTCTGATGTTGCTGCTCTTTGTTTTAAGAGTGGAAATGTTGCCATTTTGAAAGGTGGGAAAGAGGCTGAGAACTCAAATGGAGCTATTGCAAAAGTACTCCAAGAGGTTTTAGTGAAAAATAGATTACAAAAAGAGATGATTTCATTGCTTCCTGATGCAACACGCGAAGGTGTGGCTAAACTCATCAAAGAGGATGAATATGTAGATTTAATTGTTCCTCGTGGTGGTGAAGCACTCATTAAATTTATCTCTAAAAACTCTTCTGTTCCTGTGGTAAAGCATGATAAAGGTCTTTGCCATACTTATATTCACAGAGATGCAAGTCACTCAAAAGCCTTGAAAATTGCCATTAATGCTAAGTGTCAACGTCCAGGTGTTTGTAATGCCATGGAGACTCTGCTTATTGACAAAGAGATTGCAAAAGTTTTACTTCCGGGGCTATATAAAGCTTTTGTTGATGCTGGAACGAAGATTAAAGGTTGTGCTGCAACTAGAGAGTTTATCTTTGTAGATCCTGCTACAGATGAAGATTTTAATACGGAGTATTTAGCTAATAAGTTAAATATAAAAGTTGTAACAGGGCTACAAGAGGCGATAGAGCATATTGGAAAATATGGTTCAGGTCACTCTGAGGCGATTATTACTGAGAACTACTCTGCTTCTGAGATTTTTATGAATGCTATTGATGCTGCTTGTGTTTATGTTAATGCTAGTACACGCTTTACAGATGGTGGAGCTTTTGGTTTTGGTGCAGAGGTTGGAATCTCTACTAACAAACTTCATGCAAGAGGACCAATGGGAATTAATGAGTTAACGACCTATAAATTTAAAATCTATGGTAATGGGCAAGTACGCTAGCAGTGAGACTCTTTTTTGTTTTTCTTTTTTTAACAGCTACATTATGGTCTAAAAAAGTTGATACAATTATGGTTCCTATTATCTTTGAGGGAAACAGAGTTGTTGATACAGCAGATTTAGAAGAGGTTGTAGGTGTAGAGAAAGCTCCTTTTTATGCATTTTGGCAAGACAACAGACCAAAGGTCAATAGTGTACTACGTAAAAAATTAGTTGAGACGTTTAAACTTTTTTATAAAAATGAAGGTTTTTATGAAGCTAATATTACTAATAAATTTGCTTCTAATGGAATTAAAATTTTTATTGAAGAGAATAGACCGATTATAATTACAGAGATAAAAATTAAGAGTGATTTAGATATTTCTGAAGAGTTGACTTTGGTTAAAAATAGCCGTTTTAGAGCGAAAGATTTTACCCAAACAAAACATAATTTAAAAAGATTACTACTCTCTAAAGGTTACTGTAGTCCAACTTTAGTAACAAAAGCCTATTTAGATTTAGAGAACTATTCAGCCTCTATTGAGATTAAATTAGAGAAGAGAGGTCTTTGTCATTTTGGTGAAATTACCATTGAGACAAACTCCTCTACTATGAGTAATGATATTATTCTTTCCCGATTACACTTTAAAAAAGGTGATGTATTTGATGTTTCAAAGATTCAAGAGAGTTATGAGTCTCTCTACTCTTTAGAGTCCTTTGATCAGTTAAACTTAGACTATAGTCTAAACTTTTTTAGGGAAAAGCCTGTAAAAATTAACTATAAAGAGATAGAGAAGAACATACATACACGTATGGGTTTAGGGTATGCAACCGATTTGAAGTTTAGAACTAAACTCTATACGGAATATAAAAACTTTCATGGAAATGGTAAAAAAATTCTACTAGATGGACTTTTTTCTAATAAACAGAAGATTGTAGAGAGTCGATTTTTTGTTCCATATATTTTTGCATTTGGTGACTACTATGTTGATTTTCAGAATAGTGTAGGGTATGAAGAGGAAGATGGAATTCACCATTTTAATGAGAGAGTACTCTATGATAGATTGTATTTGTCACATAAAAGTTCTGAGTGGTATAACAGTTTAGGAATGGGGTTTGAACGTATTAAAACGCTAAATAGTGAAACAAGTAATGAAGTAAGTTTTCTTATTTATCCATTTATGAGACTGGTATATGATAAGCGTGATTCAAAATTAAATCCAAAAGAGGGACTCTATTTTGCTCATGAGATGGAGTATGGATTACCATACTCTAAAGATAGTACGACTTATATAAAATATTTAGATGAATTACATTTAATTTACTCTTTAAATAATATTACATTCTCTACAGTTGGAAGAATTGGAGCCATTGAAGTATTTAATAATAATATTCCAAAATCTAAAAAATTTTTTGCAGGTGGAGCCTTTTCAAACCGAGCTTATGGTTATGATAGAATAGGAATTACTCAGTCAACAACAGAGGATTTAAATATTGGTGGATTCACAATGGCAAACTTAAGCGTTGAAGCTAACTTTCCGATATATAAGAGTTTTGGTGGAGCTATCTTTTCAGACAATACAATGATTTCAGATAATCAAGGTATTTGGGAGTTTTCAAATAAGGTTATTACCTCTGTAGGTATAGGTTTTCGTTATGCAACACCCATTGGACCTTTTAAAATTGATATGGGTGTAAATATACATAATAGAGATGAAAGAGCTGTACACTTTCAAGTAGGGCAATCATTTTGATTCGATTTATCTATTGGCTATTGGTGATTATTGAAGTATTGCTTCTCTTGTCAGCCTCTCTTCTTTTTATTGTAACAGATTCTAAAAGTATTAAATTTATTGCTGAAACTTCATTGAACTCTTCAAAGTTTACTTATAGAGAGATTGAAGGAAACCTCTTTCAAGGTTTAACTGTTAGTAACTTAGCTTATGATAACAGAGAGCTTTTTTCTGAAGCGACACTACATTGGAATCCTTTAACTCTTTTATATCATAAAATTACGCTTACAAAAATTGATGCTAGAGGGTTAGAACTTAAAAATATAATCTCAATGGTAGATGATTTAAGTTCCTCTGAGAGTGAAAGTAACTTTGAATTTGACTACTCACTCTCTCTTAACTCTACTCATTTAGATATAAATCCTTATCTTTATGAAGGGATTAAACTCTCTTCATTTGTATTAGATAGTGGAAAAATTAATTTGAAAAAAGACTTTATATTAAATGCAGATGCTTTACATCTAAAATTTGATTCTGATATTGTTAATGTTGATTTACTAGGGAAAATAGAGGAGAGTAGACTTTTAGTTGATAACTTAGATTTAAAAAATATATCGAGTGAAGCGATAACACTTTTAACTAAAAGGTTAAAGGCAAAGTATAAAAGTGAATCTGCAAAAAGTAGTGAAAATAAAAAGGGTTTTGTTCCATTTAAAGAGATTAAAGTAAAACATATTTTAGGAACGATGAAACCAGTAAAATATGGTGATTTTGAGATTCAAAAAGTTACATTGCTTTTAGATGATGGTGTTGTTGATCCATATAACCATTATCTGTATGCTGTAAAGCATTTAGATCTAAAGGGTAAGACAAATTTTGGTTCAATTGCCTACAAAGGGTATGTTAATAAATCTACCATTCATGCCAAAGGAGATCTATTTTTGTCTAAAGAGTTGTTCTCAACCTATACTCTGCCATTGACCTATAAAGCCTTACGAAAACTTCCAAGTAAATTAACTCTAAATCACTCTGGTGTTTGGCTTGATATTGATCATAAATTGAAAAAGCTTTTAAAAGTAAATAGTGATTTTAATATTGATGTCTCAAAAGCACATCATAAACTAAGTTATATTTATGCTGAAGATTTAATTATTGATAGTGAGATAAAAGGTTCCATTAACTATGCTGATGATGTTGAGTTCAACTCTAAAACGGTTATTGATTTTGATGAAGGTACAACCAACTATGAGGGAGATATAAAACTTGCAAAATTTAAAGCTTTGCCAAAGGATTTAGCAGATTATCTCTTAAAAGGGTTGGAAGGAACGTTTAAAGGAGATACAAAAGGAATAAGTGTTGATATTGATTCTGATTTAATTGAAGGAAACTTTTTAACAACAGATTATAAAAAAGCTAAATTGGAGTTAAAGAGTAAAAAGGAGAATATAGCATTAAGTAAATTAATCCCATCAATACCTAAAGAGTATAGAGGAGAGTTATTGGCACTTAAGGGAAATATGCAGATGGAGTTCAAAGATATGAGAGCCTCACTTATTACCTTAGATAGTTATTCTAATTTTTTAAACTTAAAGACAAAAATGAGTTTAGAGAAACCATATAAAATTCTTTTTTCATCAACTCTTCCTTTGAACTCTTCACTGCGTGAGATAGATAAAAAAATTCATTTTTTTGAATTTCAAGATTTAGAGGGTTCTGTAGAGATTAATAACAATCTATATAAAGTGGATTTACATAATAGTGATGCATTAAAATTGAAATTTAATTATGATGTACAAAGAGAAACTTTTGATAAAGGAGTACTCTCTTTAGGTAGTACAATTATTTATGTAAATACAAATTTTGATAAAAAGATAGAGTTAAAATCTAATATTTTAAATTTACAAAAGACACTTAAAGAGGTTCAGAGATATTATGAAGTTGAATTACCGAAACTTCAAGGTGCAGTAGACTTTTCAATGGTAGAAAAAAACAGTGGTCTATTTGAATTTAATCTGGAGAGTCCTCATATTAAGTATCTGTCACATAAAAGCAGAGAGGTGTCAGTTACTAATTTATATGGAGTTAAACTATTATTTGATATAGATTCAAACTCTAATATAGAGGTAAAAAGATATAAATTTAAGATTGATGATAATGAGTATATAAGTAAGTTTTACTCTAATAAGTTTTCTCATCTTCAAATAGATCATAGTAAAATTATTATTAAAGATTTATGGTTAAATAACAATATCTTATTAGCAGGAGATTATAGTTTAGATACGCAAAAAGGTACAATAACGCTAAAATCAAAGGGATATAGCTATATTTCAAAAGATTTTGATTTACTCTTTGATTGTGATTTAAAGACAAAGATTTCAGATGGTAAGTTTGATATATCTGGTATTATTGATATTTTAGGTAATACTATTAATTATGAGGTAGTAGGTTCAGATATTGTTGAAGATTCAGATATTATTATCTTACAAGATGCATTAAAAAGTAAAGAATCTGCTCTTCAAAATTTTAAATTTAATTTAAAAATAAATAATAAAAAGCCTTTAAAATACAGTGCTAACAATACTAATATTGAGTTCTTTAATGATTTAATAATTGTAAAAGATTATACAACTGATATGATGATAACTGGTATGACAACCATAACCAAAGGTTATTATGAGATGGAAGATAAGAAGTTTATACTAAATGAGAGTCATCTCTATTTTGCTGGAGATGTTAAAAAACCTTTTTTAGATATTAAAGCAAATTATGAAAAAGATCAATATAATGTACATATATTTATCTCTGGAAGTACAGAAGAACCAATTGTTAACTTTAATTCAGAACCCTATTTAACACAGCAAGAGATATTGTCTCTTATTTTATTTGATGGAACAGGGTCAAGTTCTGGTAATGGGGCTGAAGCTTATACTCTTCTAGGTGGTACATTTGCAAAAGGGCTTATGAAAAGTTTAGGAATTAATATAGATCATCTACTGTTAGGAACCAATGAAAATGATCAATTATCATTAGAGATAGGAACTAAAATTTCTAAAAATATTACAGTATTGTATCTGCATAAAAATGGTCTCTATGGAGCAGAGGTAAGAGTAGAACATGGTAAGCACTTTGAGACAGATATTATTATACAGCAACCAAATACATCAAGTATTGAGTTTCTCTATAAACAAGATCGTTAATTATCTTGTTTATTTGAGTTTTGAAGATAATCATATATGGCTTGAATCTCTTCATTAGTTAGGTAGTACATTGGCATTATCTTGTGAGGTTTACTATGATTGTTCTCTCTATATTTATTGGAGAGACTTGCTCTTAAATCTTCAAGAGAGTAGGAGATAATATTAACTCCTTTTAGAAGTTTTGGATTTTTGTTTTTATCATAATATTTAGCAATTTTCTGTCCACCTTTTCCCTCTTTACCATGACATTGTGAACAGGAGATTCCACGTGGATTTTTATAGAGCATTCTTCCATATTCAACTGAAGAGAGAAAACTCTCTTGTGTCTCTAGAGTTAAATTATTTTCATCTGTTGAGCTATTGTTTTCAGAGGCTGTTAGTAGTTGAATTGAAGAAATATTTAGTAATAAAAGTAGTAATAGTTGTTTCAAAATAGGGATTACCTCTCTAAAATAGATTTTTTGATATAATACCGAAAATTTAGCTTAAAGTGAAAAAATGCAACTTATCGATGGAAAAACATTATCTAAAAAAGTTCAAACATATGTTCAATCAGAAGTAGAAATGCTAAAATCAGAAAAGGGAATTGTTCCTGGTTTAGCAGTAGTTATTGTAGGTGATGATCCTGCAAGTCATGCCTATGTAAGTATGAAAGAGAAAGCATGTAAAAATGTAGGTTTCTACTCAATTGCACATAAAATGCCAGAGACAATCACACAAGAAGAGATTATAGAGATTATTATAATGATGAATAATAATCCTCATATTCATGGTATTTTAGTTCAACTTCCTCTTCCTCCACAAATTGATACAAATAAGATTTTAGAAGTAATTGATCCTAAAAAAGATGTAGATGGTTTTCATGCTTATAATGTTGGACGTATGGTTTCTAATCTTGATAGTTTTGTAGCTTGTACACCTCTTGGTGTCATGAAAATGTTTGAAGAGTATAAGATTGACCTTGAAGGTAAAGATGTAGTAGTTGTGGGTGCTAGTAATATTGTTGGTAAACCAATGGCTTCACTACTTTTAAATAAAAATGCAACGGTTACAGTTACACATATTTATACAAAAGATTTGGCAGCACACACTTCTAAAGCTGATATTGTCATTGTGGGTGTTGGTGTTCCAGGTCTCATAAAAGAGAACATGATTAAAGAGGGTGCAATTGTAATAGATATTGGGATTAATCGTTTAGATGATGGACGTTTAGTTGGAGATGTTGATTACGATGCAGTAGCTCCTAAGTGTTCATATATTACTCCAGTTCCAGGAGGGGTAGGACCAATGACCATCGCAATGCTGCTTCAAAATACACTTATATCTGCACAGCAGTTTGCAAAGTAAAAGGGTATTAATGAATTTTTTAAATAGACTATATCGTTTCTCAAGCTCTTGGACAGGTACTATTATAATTGTATTGTTTCTTATCTTTTTTGTAGTTCAGTCATTTGTAATTCCATCTGGTTCAATGAAAAGAACACTCCTTATTGGAGATTTTCTTTTTGCTAAAAAGTTCTCATATGGTACACCTATTCCTGTACTTCCTTGGTTACAACTTCCTATTGTTCCCGACTTTAATGACAATGGACACCTTATTGAGGGTGATAAACCAAAACGTGAAGATATTGTAATTTTTCTCTATCCTAGAGATGGGAAAACACACTTTGTAAAACGTTGTGTTGCGTTAGGTGGTGATGAGATTGTCTATCAAGATAAACATCTATATATTCATTTTCATGAGGGTGATGAGTATATTAAAAAAACATATAAAGCAGAGAAAATTAAAATATTTAGAGGTAAACTTTGGGTAGATAATCCATATAAAGAGAAGTATCCAGGAATTCAATATGAACCAGATGGAAAAGATGCTTTTTTTAATCTTGTTAATAGACCAAATGATATGTCGGCAATTTATGTAAAAGAGTTAGGACCTATACTCTATGAGAGTCGTACAGGTGTACCAATGAATGCTTTTTATAAAAAAGTTGAAAAAGATAGATACTACATGATGGGTGATAACCGTGACAACTCAGCAGATAGTCGTTTTTGGGGTTCAGTACCTTATAAACTTGTTATTGGTCAGCCATGGTTTATCTACTTCTCATGGGATAGTGATAAAAAAACAATTCGTTGGGACAGACTGGGTACATTTATTAGTGATTCACAGTTAGAGAAACCAAGATATTAAATAAGGGAAAAAATGAAATTTTATATTGCAACTGATCATGCAGGATATGCTCTTAAAGAGTTTACAAAAAATTATGTACGAGAGTTAGGACATGAAATTATTGATTTAGGTCCTGAGAATGCTGACAGAGTTGATTATCCAGATTTTGCAAAGAGATGTGCAAATGCAGTAATTGAAGATGAAGGAAGTTTTGGAATTCTTATTTGTGGGACAGGTATTGGTATCTCAATTGCAGCAAATAAAGTAGCTGGAATTAGAGCAGCCCTTTGTCATGATGCATTTACAGCAGGAGCTACAAGGGCTCATAATGATGCAAATATTTTGTGTTTTGGTGAACGAGTTGTTGGAAAAGGTGTAGTAGAGAGTATGATAGATGCCTTTTGTAACACAGAGTTTGAAGGTGGAAGACACGCTGGACGTGTAGATAAAATAGAAGGCTGTACTCTTGGTGCAGATTTAGGGTAAAAGATGAACAAAGAGACAAAATCAGGCTTTATTGCTGTAGTAGGACGACCAAACTCAGGAAAGAGTACACTTCTTAACTTTTTGGTTGGTGAAAAACTTGCTATGGTGTCTAAAAAAGCACAAGCAACTAGAAGACGTATGAATATTATTGTTATGCATGGTGACGATCAGCTTATTTTTGTAGATACTCCTGGTATTCATAAAAAAGAGCGTCTTATCAATGAGTTTATGCTTGAAGAGGCATTAAAAGCAATGGGAGATTCAGATCTTATTTTGTTTTTAGCACCCATTACAGATAAGCTTGATGAGTATGAGAAGTTTTTAGCACTTAAAGAGAGTTCAAAAGCTAAACATATTGTACTGCTTACAAAGATGGATCATGTTCCTCAAGGTAAGATTTTAGAAAAGTTGGGTGAGTATCAAAAATATCAAGATAGATTTGAAGCCATTATCCCTTTCTCTGTAAACAAAAAAGTAGGTAAAAAGCCACTACTTGATGAAGTAGTAAAACATCTACCACTATCTCCAGCACTTTTTGATACAGATATTACTACGACAGAGTTTATACGTGATATTTACAAAGAGCTTATTCGTGAGTCAATTTTTGAGAACCTTTCAGATGAAATTCCTTATGAGTCAGATGTGACTATTGAGAAGATTGATGAAGAGGATGGAATGGACAGAGTCTATGCTACTATTATTGTAGAAAAAGAGACTCAAAAAGGGATTATTGTAGGAAATAGAGGTGAAGGTATTAAACGTGTTGGTAAGTTAGCACGTCAACAACTAGAACTATTTTCAGGAAAAAGAATCTACCTTGACTTGCATGTTGCTGTTAAAAAAGGTTGGTCAAAGTCACGTGGTGGACTTGAAGATATGGGATATATCTTTTAAAAGAGGATTTCATGACATTAAACTCCATAAAACAAGGCATATACGGACTCTACTTAACAAACTATTTTGGCTTAAAACTAAAAAAGGTTAGTAGCTTTTTAGCTAAGAAAAATCTTCGAATAGCTTATTCAGAGAGTCAATTAAAGGCACTTAATATAAAAGTAAATGTCTTAAATAAAGAGAGAATACCTAAAGATGGTCAGTACTTGGTTATTTGTAATCATAGAGGTATTATTGACCCTCCTGTTTTAGAAGTTGCCTTGAAAGATACAAATATATTTGGTGTATGGGTTGCTAAAAAAGAGCTCTATAACTCTCCATTTTTTGGACTTTTTGTTCGTAATGCTGGTTCACTCTTATTAGACAGAGAAAAGAGTCAAATGTCAGGTTTTTTTGCTGATGCCAAAAGAGTAGTTAAAGAGGGATCTTCTATTTTTATTTTTCCTGAGGGAACAAGAAATAAAGGAAAAGAGTCACTTATAGAGTTTAAAGAGGGTTTTAGAATTATTGCTCTTAAAAATAGACTTCCTATTTTACCCGTATTTATTCGCTCACACACTAACAAAGCACTCGGTGATGCTTTAGAGAGTACAAAAAATGAACAAATTTTAGAAGTTGAATTTGGAGACATCATCGACTACAAAGAGCGTGGAAATATTCAAGATATTTATAGAAAGATGTTTAAGTTAGATTAGTTCTACCCAACCTTAGCTTTTTTTACTTTATCTTCAAAGTAGAGTGAAAGAGTATCCCATGGGTTACCATCGGTTCCATCTTCTGTAAAATAGATATGAGAAAAATCATGTTCTCTAGCAAAAGAGATGAGGCTATTGAGATTGTTCGAACGCATTTCATAGATTAAGAGTGAAAGTTCAGTTGTAGAACTAGGTATGTTATAGCTAGAAGGTGGGTTACTTAGAAGTGTATCATTAGGGTTTTCATAGCTTACTACAATATCTGCAATACCTGAGTCAATATAAACTTGATCGGTGGTAATACCTGGATTTAAAATAACGAAGTTTAATTCACGTTTTTTAGCTTCTAAACTGAGATTACTATAGTAAGAGAACTTTGCACTCTCTGTAGATGTTTCATCAAAAAAGATACCACTTACTCCTAATTTTTTGTAGTGAACTTTCCATGCTTCCATATCATCAATAACCTCTTGTAATGGGCGATTGCCATAACCTGTATAGACATATCCAACTATGGTAATTCCAGCATCAATTAACTCTTGAATACCATGAACATAGTCAGAGTTTTGTTCTCTAAAATGACCATTACTAGGGTTGATAATGACAGTAATTTGTGCATCAGGGTTAGTTATTTTAACATCTATGAGTTTTTTCCATACATAGTTTTTTTCATCATACCAGTTTGGGTAACTATAGAGTGGAACTAAAAGTTGTAAATCTTCTTGAGAATTATTTAAATCGTCTGCCATTAAGTTGTTTAACCATTGGGTCACATGCTTAAAAGAGATATTTTTGATATTATCTTTATTGCTCAGTAGTTGGTTATCTGCTTTTTCAAAGCCTAAATGAAAAATATCATCAAAGACTTTGTTAATGGCATCTCTACCATAGAGTTTTGTTTTTGCTCTATTACTTTGAACTTTCTGGTAACCCCACTTTTTATCTTCTTCTTTACCTCCATAGCATGCTCTCCATTCATTAGCATAGTTTTCGACTAAGTATAGGTTTATAGCTTTTATCTCTTCAATACTATAGAGACCACTCTTTCCTGCATGGGTTGCACCAATTGCGTTAAGAAGCATTTGAATTAGGGCATTAGCACTTTTTGCTCCCTCTCTCATATCTCCTGTAGATATTTGCTTGTTGAGTCCTCTATCGTTATAGATAATCTCTATAATCTTATCTAAACCTGTGTTACTTTTTCCTACTACCTCTTGAATACTTTGATTAATTAGACGACCAGCTTCTAAATCTGTTTTTAAGAGTCTATCTAACCATTTTGCTACCTGTTTGTAACTACTATTTTTATTTCCCTCTTCATTAAGTAGTCGATTTTTTAAGTGTGATTCAAATCCAAGATGATAGATACCATTAGCAATGCTATTAATAGCATTTTTACCAAAAAGTTTTGTTCTTACTTCACTGTTAACTACTTTGTGAAATCCATGTTTCTTATTATCATCACCATGTAACTCTTTCCACTCCTCTTGATAGTTAAGAAAAATATAGTCATTGATAAATCGTACATCGGCGATAGATATTTTTTTATCGTTTCCTGTACCTGTTTCAATGATGGCTTCAATGAGTATTTCATTCATACGTTCTACAGATTCAATTGCATCTGTAATATCTTCTTGTGAAACAGATGGGTTTCGTTTTCTATTAAGACCTTTGTCATTTTTAATAATAGTCACTATACGGTGTAAGCCTATAATCTCATCTGTAGAAGCCTTTCTATTGAGTTCATTTGTTACTCCTACAGTAGGAAAAAATCCTACAGCAGGTAGTAGAGTTAATGTTTTTAAAAAGTCTCTTCTTTTTACTGTTTTTTGCTCTCGTTTCATTCTATTTCCTTTTAAAACTTAAGTTAATAATTATAGCTTTAAAACGATAAACTTTTAATAAAATTAAGTAATATAATTAATTAATATACTTTATATTATCTTAATGTTTTAGAATTTTAGAAACAATTTCATAAAGGTTAGAAGAGATTCCTTCTGTTTTAACTACTCTTTCTAACTCAATTTTCATAAGTGCTTTAGAGTTAGCATTCATTTTTTCAAAGAGTTTAAATGCTCCAGCTAAACGTGATGCCATTTGGGCGTTAATGCTGTCAATTTCAATGAGTTTGTCGGCTAAAAACTTGTATCCTGAGCCATCTTTTGCATGAAAAAACTTGTTGTTTCCTAAAAAAACACCAATTAAAGCTCTTACAATGTTTGGTACGGTTTTGTCATAAAGCTCACTCTTTTCTAAGGCTTCAACTCTTTGTAAAAGACCCTCTCTTTGTGAAAGTGCTAAGATGCTTAAGTACTTTGTCATGACTATGTGGTCATTCTTGTAACGCTCATGAAAGTGCTGAAGTTCTGTTTCTCTGTGATGCTTTTCTGAGTCTTCTATGATACTTAGAGCTATCATCCTGTCGCTCATTGAAAGTGAGTTGTTGTATTGCTCCTGTGCTAGAGTTACAATCTCTTTTTCGTCTAGTGCAGAGAGTAGCATGAGACATTGGTTTTTAATGCTTCGTTGTGCTATCTCTTTTGCAGAAGTTCCTGCTTTTGGAAAGTGGTTTTCATGGTAGAGTGTTAAGAGCTTCTCTTTATATGTGGCTGCTAAAGTTTGAGTTAATCTCTCTTTTGCATTGAGTATAACATCAAAGTCAATGGCTTCTTCACCTTGAATAAGGGTTGCTGTGCTAGGCAATTGTAAAAGTATGGCTTTGTAGGAGAGGTCAATGTCTAGCTCTAAAAGATAGCCATAACTCTCTACAAAACTTGGGTTTAACTCTTTACCGTTCATTATGTTTTTAAGTGTCTCCACGGCAAAAGTTTGTGTAGCATCAAAACGTGCAAACGAATTGCAATCGTATTTTAGAGCAAAAATGTGGTCATTTTTCTCTTTTTTAACGATAATGGGTGCAGAGAAGTTACGGTTAACAGAGAGGTAAGGTTGAGCTTTTATATGCTTAAAAGTAAAAGTCTCTTTGGTTTTAGAGACAATAAGCGTCTCTTCTAATAGCTCTTTTCCTGTTGGGTCAATGAGTCCAATGGTTAGAGGGAAGTAGTAAGGCTCTTGCTCTTTTCCCTCTAAAGTTTTAGGAATGTTTTGTTCAATTGTTACAGAGTAAACTCCCTCTTCAAATCTCTCTTCAATCTCAATAGTAGGTGTACCAGATTGGTCGTACCAACGTTTAAACTGTGTTAGGTCATGTCCTGAAGCTTCTTGCATTGCCCATAAAAAATCTTGGGTAGTGACGGCTTGACCGTCAAAGGTTTTAAAGTACAAGTCCATTGCTTTTCGCCACGCCTTTTCACCTATGAGTGTATGAATCATACGAATAACCTCTGCACCTTTGTCATAGACGGTTGATGTGTAGAAGTTGTTCATGGAAATGTAAGATTTTGGCTGAATTGGGTGAGAGGTAGGAGAAGCATCTTCTACAAATTGGTAGTTACGAAGAGACTCAACATCGTCAATGCGTTGTACTTCGGCAGAGTTTAGGTCAGCTGAGAAACATTGGTCTCTAAAGACGGTTAGCCCCTCTTTTAAAGTGAGTTGAAACCAGTTTTTACAAGTAATACGATTTCCTGTCCAATTATGAAAGTACTCATGAGCTACAATGCTTTGAATACGCATAAAGTTTGCATCGGTTGCCACGTCTGCATCTGCTAAAACAGCTTGGTCGTTAAAAATATTCAGCCCTTTGTTCTCCATGGCTCCCATGTTGAAACTCTCAACAGCTACAATGTTGTAGATGTCCAAGTCATATTCACAACCGTACTTCTCTTCGTCCCAAATCATTGCTTCTTTTAGTGACTTCATGGCATGGTGACACTTTGACTCGTTTCCAAGGTCACAGTAGATATTTAGCTCAACATGGTTTCCAGAAGTAGTAGTAAAAGCATCTGTAATGTACCCTAAATCTCCAGCTACTAAAGCAAAAAGATAGGCAGGTTTTGGATGTGGGTCAAACCATGTAACAGTGTGTCGTCCATCTGCTAAATCTTTAAACGCCTCTCTTTGTGGGTTTCCATTGCTCAGTAAAATGGGGTATGCTTTTTTGTCAGCCACAATGGTGGTGGTAAAAATAGACATAACATCAGGTCTGTCAAGGTAAGGGGTAATACGTCTAAAACCCTCTGGCTCGTTTTGTGTACAGAAGATGCCTCCAGATTTGTAAAGACCCTCTAACTCAGTATTTTTTTGTGGGTAGATTTTGTTAACAATTTTAAGCGTAAAGTTCTCTGGTAAATTACTAATGTTTAAGAGTTCATTTTCATAACTGTACTCTTTTTTCTCTACATTATCTACAAAAAGTTCTACTAACTCTAAGTCAATACTATGAAGTTCTAAGGTTGTAGCGTTTGCGTTGCTTTTTACTATCTGCATGGTATTTGTAACAGTTGTGTACTCTTCAAAAAGCTCAAAGTGTAAGTTAATATTTTCTATTTTAAAGTCAGATTCTTGGTAGTCTTCAAGATAAATGGTTTTTGGTTGGCTCATGAGGTCTCTTTAAATTTTTTTCTTATCTTATCATAAGAACTTAATGCTGAGTTGACTAAAGTAAA
>Ga0256827_10001065_pt1 | contig 17306 bp, 17 predicted proteins | sample CV84metaG_FD_185977 | JGI IMG/M metagenome (GOLD analysis project Ga0256827, IMG submission 185977) | Hydrothermal vent microbial communities from East Pacific Rise, Pacific Ocean - CV84 | ecosystem: Environmental > Aquatic > Marine > Hydrothermal vents | place: Pacific Ocean: East Pacific Rise... | reverse complement strand
TCGTCTATACAGAGAAAAAGACACAGGCAAAGATATTTGACTACTTGCCCAGTATTGTGATTGTTTACTTTGCTGTGATGCTTTTTTCAACTTTTGGACTGTGGCAAAAATCTGAGTCTGTTACCATTGCATATAAAGCTGTAAAATCAAATTTACTCCCTGCTATGATTTTTCTAATGCTACTCTCTGCAGATATGAGAGAAATATTCAAACTTGGTAAAAAGATGTTGTTGACTTTCTTTCTGGCATCGTTTAGTATTGCCATTGGATTCATAGGTATGTTCACCCTCTTCCACACTTACTTTGGTAAAGAGTCATGGAAACCTTTTGCCGCACTCAGTGGTTCCTGGATGGGTGGAACTGCCAATATGGTAGCTATTCAAGGAGCATTGAACCTACCTGATTCTGCAATGGGATATACACTTCTCATCGATTCTATTGATTATGCAATCTGGGTAATGCTGCTGCTGGCACTTGTACCGCTTGCCAAAAGATTTAACCTTTGGAGCAAAGCAGATACTTCTCTCATCGATGAAGTGGGTGAAAGACTTGCACTGAAAGAGGAAGCCAAAGAGCCTATGAGCATTCTTTCTCTCTCTTTATTAGTAGCTGCTGCAGCCATGGTATCTCTAGTCTCACAATATGTAGCCACATTTCTTCCAACTACCTCATTTTTAACCACTACAACATGGATCGTTATTATTGCAACACTTTCAGGAATACTTTTTGCCATGACACCATTAGCAAAACAGTCCGGTGCATCTACTCTGGCAAATATGATGCTGTACCTTATTGTTGCACTTATCGCTTCACGGGCGAACTTTGCTGAACTGACAGAAGCCCCACTCTATATCTTTTCAGGATTTATCATCATTGCTATTCATGTTGTCATCATGATTATTTTTGCAAAACTCTTTAAGCTGGATCTCTTTTCCTTAGGTGTGGCTTCTCTTGCCAACATAGGGGGTGTAGCTTCTGCTCCAATCCTTGCTTCCGCCTACTCAAAAGCACTTATCCCCATAGGTGTACTGATGGCAATGATGGGTTATATTGTTGGAACATTTGGTGGATTGATGGTTGGGAAGATTTTGGAAATTATTGCGGGGTAAGAGAAATAATAAACCCCATACTGTTGTAGTATTTGCCCGAAACTAGTTTCGGGTTCCTATGAAATTTGGAGTAGGGATTTCAATCCCGTTTTTTACGGGACTAAAGTCCCTGCTCCATTACATGTTATCTGTATCTTCTTGACTTTGTGTGTGGCCTGCTTCTGCTGTATGACCTGTTACTACTAGATCTTCTATCTCTTGAGTAATTATTTCTGTTATAGTTGCTATTTCTACTGTAGTTACCATTTCTGTTATATCTACTGTTTCTACTATTTCTATCGTTTCTATTATATCTGTTGTTTTTGTTATATCTATGGCGATTATTGTACTGGTTTCTATTCTGATAATATCCGTATCTACCAGCCTGAGCTCTATATCTACGACCATTATAATATCTGTATCCATTGTTATAATAGTGTCCAGATCTATATCTATGACCATGATAATGATAATATCCACCTTGATAGTACCCACCATACATATATCTTCCCCCATAATAATAGTATGGTTGGTTATAGTAGTGTGGGTAACTGTAGGATGATAGTGCAATGCCTGTAGCAGCTCCAATTGCAACACCAGAAGCTAAGGCCTGTTCTTCCGGGGTACAACCGCTAAATAGAAGAGAGGAAGCAATAGCTCCAATCATTCCAATATTTCTAATTTTCTTTTTTAACATAATAAAATTCCTTCATCCTTTCACTGACACAATAGTATACAAGAAAAGTGAAGAAATTGTGTTTAGGTATCCCCTTTAATAGATATTTAAAAAATACTTACTTGTATTTCTCCGTTTACTACATCAAAGGATACAGAAGATCCTTCAATAACCCTATCTTCAAGTATCAACTCAGCCAATCTGTCTTCAACAACTTCATACAAGGCTCTTTTCAGTGGACGTGCACCATAGACCGGATCAAATCCTGCTTCTGCAATATACGCTTTAGCATTCTCAGTAAGTGTAATAGTAATATCACGCTCTGCAAGTTTAGCCTGAATATCCTGGAACATAATATCAACGATCTTTGTGATCGCTTCCAAATCTAGTGGATTAAAAATAACCTGATCATCCAGACGGTTTAGGAATTCTGGCTTGAAATTACGTTTAAGCTCTTCATTTACCGCAATTCTACGCTCCTCTTTATCTGTAATGGTCATGATCTTGTCTGACGCTATATTTGATGTCATAATAATAATAGTATTTTTAAAATCTACCGTTACACCTTTATTATCTGTCAATCGACCATCATCAAGCACTTGCAAGAGTGTATTAAATACATCCGGATGTGCCTTTTCGATCTCATCAAAAAGTACCACAGAGTATGGTTTACGTCTTACCGCTTCTGTAAGCTGTCCACCCTCATCGTAGCCTACATATCCCGGAGGTGCACCCACCAGGCGGCTTGCTGCATGTTTTTCCATGTATTCAGACATATCTATGCGTATCAGAGATTTTTCTGAGTCAAACAGAAATTTGGCAAGTGTTTTCGCTACTTGTGTTTTACCTACCCCTGTAGGCCCGAGGAACATAAATGACCCGATTGGTCTGTTCCGGTCAGATAACCCTGCTTTATTACGCTTGATGGCTCTTGCAACTGCCTTCAGTGCTTCTTCCTGTCCTACTACCTCTTCTTTTAATATACTCTCGATTGCAAGGATCTTCTCTTTTTCACCCTGAAGCATTTTATTGACAGCAATGCCTGTCCAGCGAGAGACAATACTTGCGATCATCTCTTCATCTACAGAGTTTTTAAGCAGTGTACCTTCAGACATCATTTGGATCCATTTGTTTTCCAAAGCTTTGAGTTTCTCTTGCTCAGCAGGTATTTGACCATACTCAATCTCGGCAGCTTTGTTGAAGTCACCTTCACGCTTTACCTGCTCTGCTTTGCTCTTAAGTGATTCGATTGTGACTTTAATTTCAGCGATCTGGTTAAAGACCTCTTTTTCATTGTCAAACTGACTTTGCAATGAAGTACGTTTCTCTTCAAGATCTGCCAACTCTTTTTCTATCTCTTCAAGACGGGAGTCATTTTTAGTCCCCTCTTCCATCTTTAAGGCTTCTTTTTCTACCTGAAGTGTAGAGATCTCACGTTTTGCTTTGGAAAGATCTGTCGGTTCAGACTCTATCTGCATTTTCAATTCTGCCGCTGCTTCATCTATGAGGTCAATAGCTTTGTCCGGCAAAAATCTGTCCGTAATGTAACGGTCAGACAGTTTTGCCGCTGCTACCAACGCTGCATCTGTAATGGTTACATTGTGGTGTGCCTCAAGTCTGTCTTTGATCCCTCTAAGGATCTGTAACGCTTCATTGATGCTTGGCTCATCTACTTTTACAGGCTGGAAACGTCTCTGAAGCGCTGTATCTTTTTCAAAATACTTTCTATACTCTTTGAGAGTCGTTGCTCCAATAGTATGCAACTCACCACGTGCCAAAGCAGGCTTTAAAATGTTTGCTGCATCGTTTCCACCCTCAGAGGCACCTGCACCGACAATCGTATGGATCTCATCAATGAATAAGATGACATTCGCTGACTCTTTAACTTCATCAATAACAGATTTGAGTCTGTCTTCAAACTCACCTCTATACTTTGCACCTGCTATGAGTCTGTTCATATCTAAACTCATCACACGCATATTTTGTAAGCTGAGTGGTACTTCTTTATTGACGATCCTTTGTGCCAAACCTTCAACAATAGCTGTTTTACCAGTCCCAGGCTCACCTATAAGTATAGGGTTGTTTTTAGTTTTACGAATGAGGATCTGCATCATACGCTGTACCTCTTCATCCCGTCCAATGACAGGATCAAGCAAACCATCCAATGCTTTTTGGTTTAGATCATCAGCATATTGTGCCAATGCTTCCAAAGTCTCATCACCAGACTGAGAATCAATCTGCTTTCCGCCACGAATAGACTCAAGTGTTTTCTTAAACTCAGAAATATCTACATATTTACCCAATATATCACGAATGAAACCCTCATCTGCATTGGCAAGCAACCAGGCATCTACAGCTAGGTACTGGTCACCATTGGCAGTCATAACACCTTCTGCATTTTGCAATGTACGTACAAGATTTTGCCCAAGTTTAATGTTTTCTTTAGTCACAGAAGAGACAGTTGGCAATTTATTGGCAGCAGACTTTGCTTCCAATTCAATGGCAGCTTTATCTACATTCATCTTGGTCAGTGCCTGATGTAACATAGAATTACTGTTGGTAAGCAATGCCCATATAAGATGTATAGGGTCTACTTCCTGATTTTTATTATGTAAAGCAAGAGATACACCTGACTCAACGGTACCCTGCATTTGATTTGTTAATTTTTCTAATATACTCATGAAAAACTCCTTAAAATTATTTAAATATAAGTTATTATACAACTTTAGTCACCTAGTGTCAAGTTTCCTTCATAAATTGAATCATATAACTTATATAATGACATGGTATCACTATATAATTGCGGTTAACTTAACTATACTATACTTTGAAAAAGCTACCTCTTATTGATATTTAAATAAAATATTAAACTAATTTTACGGAGACACATCACTTATGATCAAAAAAAGTAAAAAAGTTATTTTAGCAGGATTAATTTCTACTGTAACTGCTGCCTATCTCTTTGGTTCTTTCGCTCAAGCCGAAGATACAAATACAACTAAAACTTTTGCTCCTTCAACAGCAAAACAGAAGCTCGAAGCATATATTAAATTTACTCAGATCCTTAATCTGATAGAGAATGAATATGTTGATGATATCAATACCACTGACCTTGTTGATAAAGCGCTTAAAGGACTGATGACCAATCTTGATTCCCATTCCACCTTTATGGACACAAAATCTTATAAAGATCTCACAGTACAGACCAAAGGTGAATTTGGCGGGCTTGGTATTTCCGTCGGTATGAAAGACGGTGTACTGACTGTTATTGCTCCTCTGAAAGATACACCGGCAGACAAAGCAGGTATCAAAGCCGGTGATATCATCTTAAAAATAGATAATCATGCAACAATCGGAATGAGTATTGATGATTCTGTGAAGATCATGCGAGGAAAACCTAAAACAGACATCCTTCTTACGATCATTCGAAAAAAAGAGCCTAAACCTCTTGAGATAAAAATAACAAGAGATATCATAAAGATCCAATCTGTATATGTAAAGACCATTGGAGAAAAGATCCTTTATATCCATGTAAGCTCTTTTGATCAAAAAGTAGTAAAGGGCGTGAAAAAAGCCATTAAGGAGAACCCTAATACCAAAGGGATCATTCTTGACTTCCGAAACAATCCCGGAGGATTACTTGATCAGGCGATCGGGCTTGTTGACCTTTTTGTTGACAAAGGGGTGATTGTAAGTCAAAAAGGCAAAAGTAAACTTGAAAATACTGAATATAAAGCAACAAAAAAGAACTCTGACCTTAAAACACCAATGGTCGTTCTGGTAAACGGAGGATCAGCATCAGCATCCGAGATCGTTGCCGGTGCACTGCAAGACTTTAATCGTTCTGTTGTTGTAGGTGAAAAGACATTTGGTAAAGGATCGGTACAGATCGTAATGCCTATAGGTAAAGATGAAGCCCTTAAACTTACTGTAGCAAGATACTATCTTCCAAGTGGTCGTACAATTCAGGCTAAAGGGGTCACTCCGGATATTATCATACACTCAGGTGAAATAACACAAAAAGAGGATCCAATTTTTCTTAAAGAACGTGATCTTAAAAAACATCTAGAGATTGAACTGGAAAAGATCGATGAAAATGCCACAGTTAAAACGATCAGAGTAGATGATAACAATACGGATGACAATGCTACAAAAGCCGAAGAGAACAATGAAACGATCATTACAAAGGATCAACTTTACAAGGATGCACAACTTAAAAGCGGTGTAGATATTTTAAATGCACTGATCATCACACATAAAGGACAAAAATAATGGCAATCAATTCACTCACAAAACAAGAGTTGGTATATGAAGGTAAAGCAAAAAAGATCTGGACCACTGAAGATCAGGATCTTTATATTTCTGAATTCAAAGATGACCTCACAGCATTTAACGGTGAAAAAAAATCAAGTGAAGCCGGGAAAGGTGCACTGAATAATGAAATTTCTACGGAGCTTTTCAAATACCTGAATGAAAAAGGTATTCCTACCCACTTTGTTGAAATGTTAGATGAGAACCATATGCTTCATAAAAAAGCTGAAGTCATTTACATAGAAGTAATTGTAAGAAACATTGCAACAGGATCTTTAAGCAGAAACCTTGGCATTGCAGATAAAACGATATTACCTTTTACTCTGGTTGAATTTGATTATAAAAATGATGAGTTGGGAGATCCTAAACTCAATGACCAGCACTGCCTTATCTTAAATTTGGTAAATGACACTTCTGAATTAGATTATATCCGATATATGGCACGCAGGATCAATACTATTTTAACAGAGTTCTATGCCGGTCTTGACATTACGGTAGTAGATTTCAAATTGGAATTTGGTAGAGATATTAATGGTAATATTATTCTTATTGATGAACTTTCTCCGGATAATTTTAGACTTTGGGATACAAAAACCAATGAAAAGCTGGATAAAGACAGATTCAGAGAAGGTTTAGGCGGACTTACAGAAGCATATAAGCTAGTATTAGACAGAATTAAAAACAGATAAAAGGAAGAAACATGACAGCAACTATAAACGTATTTTTAAAAGAAGGTGTTCTTGATCCTCAAGGAAAAGCAGCACACCATGCACTTGATTCTCTTGGATTTAACGGTGTAGACGATGTTCGTATCGGTAAGCAGATCATTATGCAGCTCAATACAGATGACAGAGTCAAAGCAGAAGCGGAAGTCAAAGAGATGTGTGAAACACTTCTTGCCAATACCGTTATTGAAGATTATACAATAGAGATAAATTAGTTATGAAAGTAGCAGTATTAAGATTTCCCGGAACAAACTGTGAGTTTGATACGCAGTATGCATTTGAAAAATTGGGTCATGACACTGAACTGGTATGGCATGAAGACGAAACACTTCCTTCAGATATTGATCTTGTTGTTGTTCCAGGCGGTTTCTCTTACGGTGATTACCTGCGTTCAGGATCTATTGCAAGATTTTCTCCTGTAATGAAAGCAGTCATAACATATGCCAATGACGGTGGTAAAGTACTTGGTATTTGTAACGGTTTTCAAATCCTTACAGAAGCTGGTCTGCTTCCAGGAGCATTAAAACGAAACAATGATCTTCACTTTATTTCAAAACATCAAAATCTTTGTGTCATTAACAACAACAATGCATTTTTAAATAAGTGTGAAAAAGGTGAAGTCCTTAACATTCCTATTGCACATGCAGACGGTAACTACTACATTGATGAAAAAGGTTTTAAAGAGATTGAAGAGAATGAACAGATATTGCTTCGTTACTCTGATGAAAGAGGAGAGCCTGTAGTCGTGAACGGATCTGTCACTTCTATTGCAGGTGTATGTAATGCATCTAAAAATGTTTTTGGGCTTATGCCTCATCCTGAACGTGCACTGGAAGCTCTTTTAGGATCTGAAGACGGTATTCGTATGTTAAAAGGTTTTGAAGCCTAATGGCATCAATTCGCTCTTTTTGGCTCTTTTTAGGATTGTTTTTACTAACATGCACTACCCTTCTAAGCGCTCAGGGCGAGTATAAATACTCTTATGTACCAAAAAAAGTATATGAGAACCAAGTATTTCCTGTCACTGTTATTTGTATATCAGAATGTGGCAAAGAGGTACCGCACTTTACATTTGATACGATCAGTAATATTCAACCTCACTCTGATGTACCTTTGATAAATCATAATGGTGATGATATTTTTTATACCTTTTATTTTAAAGCTTCCAGAGTTGATATGCGCATACCAAGACTATTTATAAACTCTGCCGAGACAGATTTCTCTCTTGATCCTCAAACTGTCTCTTTAGGATCACTTAAGATCAGAAAAGACTTTTGTGGTGTACTTGCAGCAGATATGAAAATAAGGAATTCCCAAGTTTCCAACTATGACGAGAAGAACCATTTAGTCACACTCTCTATAGAAGCGTTTGAATCAAACCTTGAAGATATGTATCTGAACAATGCATTGGAATCCGGTATCGAACATTTAAAAAGAGAGAATGCAAAAGTAGAATCTGAATTTTATTTTGTACTTCCCGTATCAGTAAAAAAGATAAAGTTCACCTATTTCAACACTATCAAAAATCAGTATGTTTATTTAAATGTTCCCATAGAGCTTACAGATACAACGGTAGCAACACAATCAGATTTAAATCCAAAAGAGGATAGTTTTGAACTTTTAAAAAAATATACACTGATGTTCTTTCTTGGATTTTTCTCTTTAATGTTTCTGATTAAAAGAGATTTCTTTTATCTTATTTTAGCAGTAGTTTCTCTTATCACACTCTTAACACTCTATATTCCACATAAAAGGATATGTGTAAAACAGGGAGCACCTTTCTTTATTTTACCAACAGAAACGAGTACAATGAGTACAAAAGTAGACAATGAATTTAATACAATGCTGCTTGGGGAGCATGGTGATTACAAAAAAGTTGAGTACAAAAAAGGAGTGATCGGATGGATCAAAAATGAAGATATTTGCGAAAATTAGATTTTACTGGGGTGCAACAGTCATCTCTTTGAATACAGCTGTTCTCATGATACCTGCATTGATGATATTCAATAAACATAAAAGTACCATTGTTCATCATATCAATCGTTTGACACTTTTTATGATGGGAGGCAAACTTTCTCAAGAGGGTACTATGGATCCTAAAGCAGATATGTTTGTAATGAATCATCAGGGGATTGTTGATATTGTAGCGATGGAAGCACTGCAGAACAACCATCTTAGATGGGTGGCTAAAAAAGAACTTTTTGATGCTTTGTGGTTTGGTAACCTTCTGCGTCATGGAGAAATGATCTCACTGGACAGAAGTTCCAAAGCAGGTCTTATAAAACTTTTAAAAGATGTTAAAGCATCTAAAGAAGTGCTATATAGACCTGTAGCTATATTTCCGGAGGGAACAAGAGCAAAAGACCAGGCTCTTCTGCCTTTTAAACAGGGAACCAAAATGATAGCGAACAAGTTGGGACTAAAAGTTCAGCCTGTAGTGATCACAGGGAGTAAATGGGTATTGAATGAACATGACAGAACAGGACATAGCGGCACGGTACATTACAAGTATTTACCTACGATCGATGTAAGTAAAGCTGAGGATAACTGGTTTGAGAAATTATACGATAAAATGCAAAAGGTAATAGATGATGAATATGCTAACAATCATCGCAGTCGCTAGTGGCGGTGCCATAGGTGCGACACTGCGTCTTCTTATTAACAGCACGGTAAACAAACATGTTGAACACACCCTTCCCTTTGGGACATTAACCGTAAATTTACTGGGTTCTTTGATCATTGGTATGCTATTTGCATATTTTCATTTGAATGATCATCTTTCACCCCACATCAAAACATTTATGATCACCGGAATATTAGGTGCACTTACCACCTACTCTACTTTTGCCATAGAAAGTTTCTTCCTGCTTGAATCAGGAGAGTATATGCATGCATTTATTAACATGGCACTCAACGTCTTTGGTACTATCCTTTTAGCAGGGATCGGATACCTTTTTATACTGAATTTTACAAAATAACACAATACGAGGAAATACATTGTCAACATTAAATCAAGAGATAGAAAAACACATTAAAAAACTAGTCAATCCACTGAAAGACTCTGAAGAACTGCTTGCTGTACTAAAAGTAAAACTGACTAAAAAAGAGTTAAAGATGCTTAAGTTATGGGCAGAGAAAAGTCCTGCCAAAGAGATACAAACAGCATTAAATTTAGATGAAGAACATTATGGAGATCTCTCAACCAAGCTTATTAAGAAGCTTAATCAAGAGAGAATTAAACAAGCTATTTGTATTTAGCTTTTTTCAATTTTACTAATACTTTGTATGGTCTGCAATACAGAATCAGGATTCAAACTTATAGAATCTATACCTAGTTTTACAAGTGCTTCTGCCATTTCAGGATAATCTGAAGGTCCCTGACCACAGATGCCGCTATGTCTGTGGTTTCGTTTTGCACCTTCTACAGCCATTTTAATCATCTTCATGACCCCGGGATCACGTTCATCGTAATCAAATGCGACTACTTCTGAATCACGGTCAACACCTAACGTGAGTTGTGTCAAGTCGTTGGAACCAATACTGATTCCATCAAAGAGTTTGCAAAACTCATCTATGAGTATGACGTTATTTGGTATTTCACACATCACATAAATTTCCAATCCGTTTTTCCCACGTTCAAGACCATATTTAGCCATAGTATCGAGTACTCTTTGTCCCTCCTCTACTCTACGGCAGAATGGTATCATCAAAATGACATTATTGAATCCCATTTCCTCTCTTACTCTCTTCATGGCAGCACACTCCAAAGCAAAACCCTCTTCATAGGCTGGATGACTATATCTTGCAGCACCTCTGAAACCTATCATAGGATTGGATTCATGGATTTCAAAAACTTCACCTCCTAGCAGTGTGGCATATTCATTGGTCTTGAAATCACTCATCCTTACCACACAGGGCTTGGGGTAGACTGCCGCAGCAATGCTTGCAACACCTTCAGAAAGTGTTTGAATGAAAAATGTTTTATTATCTGTGTATGCTTCTGTAAGTTCACTTAGTGCTTCTTGTGTTCTGTCATTGGTTCTATAAGGGTGTATCAGTGCCATTGGGTGTGCTTTTATAGAGGTATTGATAATGAACTCCATTCTTGCAAGCCCAATACCATCCACAGGCAGGGAAGCCAAAGAGAATGCCAGATCAGGATTTCCAAGATTCATCATGATCTTTGTTCTTGTTTTAGGAATAGTGCTCAGATCACTTTTCCTAACTTCATAATCCAATATACCGTCATAGACGAAACCTGTTTCACCCTCGGCACAGCTTACTGTTACTTGCTTTCCATTCTGCAATACTTCAGTAGCATTTTTTGCACCGACAATAGCAGGAATACCAAGTTCTCTGGAAACAATAGCAGCATGACAGGTCCGTCCTCCACTGTTGGTAATAATGGCGGAAGCTCTTTTCATCACCGGTTCCCAGTCCGGACTTGTTGTTTCAGATACAATAATATCCCCATCCTGAAATTGATCCAGCTCAGATGCATCTGTAATTTTCCGTATCTTTCCAGAACCTATTTTCATACCCACTGCACGACCGCTTGTTAAAACATCAGAGTGTTCTTTCAGGTGATATATTTCCAGAATATTCTCTTCTTTTCTGGATTCAACTGTTTCAGGACGTGCCTGTACCATATAGAGTTGTCCATCTAAACCGTCTTTTGCCCACTCCATATCCATTGGCATATTTCCACCACTCTTTTGTGAATAATGTGTTTCAACTTTTATGGCATACTCAGCAAGTACCATGACATCTTCATCACTGATACAGTACTGTTTCTGATTTTTCAATGGTGTATCAATGATCTTTGTATATTCATGTGCAATATTTTCTTTGTTAATCTCATCTGCAAAGATCATTTGGATCGCTTTTTCACCAAGTTTTCGTTTCAATACGGACCGGAAGCCTTTTTTAAAGGTAGGTTTGTGTATATAAAAGTTATCCGGTGCAACAGAACCCTGAACCACCGTTTCACCAAGCCCATACGCAGCATTGATAAAAATAAGATCTTCAAAACCTGTTTCTGTATCTATAGAGAACATTACACCGCTTGTACCTATGTCACTTCTCACCATTTTCATGACCACTACACTCAAATAGACTTTCAGATAATCAAATCCGTTCTCATACTTGTAATGGATGGATCTGTCAGTAAAATTTGAAGCTAGACAACGTTTGTAGGCATCCAAAAGATCCTCCAGACCGCCAATATTCAAATAGGTATCATTTTGTCCGGCAAATGAGGCTTCAGGAGAATCTTCAGCTGTAGCAGAACTTCTTACCGCAAGGGTCACTTCATCTCCATACTCCTCTCTTAAAGCCTTATACCCTGCTTCTATCTCTGCCTTTAAGTCTTCAGGTAAAATAACACCTTGAACAATATCACGGCACAGCTTCCCTCTCTTCTGTAATTCCAATACATCATCAGACACAAAACCATCCAGGATCTCATGCAGTTGCTTCCAGACATCATTGCTTTTTAGTACATGGTCATAGGCTTCAGATGTCACTGCAAAACCATTTGGAACACGTACACCCTCAGCTGTCAGATTTCTGTACATTTCCCCCAGTGAAGCATTTTTACCACCTACCAGTTCAACATCTTCCATACCCAGTTCACTGAACCATTTTATATATTTAGCCATGAAGTATCCTTTTGGTTATTTTACCTCTAAAATATATTAACGATAAAGGTGAAAATTATCTGGAGTGATTTTTGGGTATTTCCCCTCCTGCTGCTCTTTGACTGCATCAAGCATAGTTTTTCTCTCATCTCCACAATAGAAAAGATCAATACCAACTTCTATAGCAGTATTGACTGCTCCCGGTCCTGCATGTGGTGTTAAAACAGCATTGACACCCAACGCTTTAAGTACTTTGAAAATTGCCGGTCCTGTAGGATCTTCATTCACGATCACTTCCATCTTGTTTGTCTCTTCATCATAAATACCAAAATATTTAGCTTTTCCAAGTACTTTGGTAATGGCACTCTCTTCTTTATTCATTTTCAGCGGTGATGCATATTTCATTGTAACTCCTCATTATTTTTGCTGTAATTTATCTAAATTAGCTTAAAAAAACATACTTTCCTGATTATAATAGATCATTATCCATTAAACATATAACCTGATTATAAAATGAAAAGCTGTACACTAACTTTAAAGGAGTTAGTATGGCAACGTTACAATCATACGGAGCAGCAGAAGTAGTTACAGGCTCTTGTCACCTGCTTCAACTGCAGAACAGAACCAATATTCTTGTAGATTGCGGAATGTATCAGGGTGAAGTTGAAAGACATAATCATGATGCTTTTGGTTTTGATCCTGCAGAGGTAGATTTTCTTTTGCTGACACATGGGCACCTTGACCATGTGGGGCGCATACCAAAGTTAGTGAAAGAAGGATTTAAGGGCACGATCATTACACATAAATCAACTATGGATCTTGCTGAAATAGTTATGTTGGATTCTGCCCATCTGATGAAAGAGAGTTATAAGACCCAATACAAAAAAGCCCAGCGTAGAGGAAAAGAAAAAGAGATTGCAGAACCACTCTATACTGAGCATGATGTACGTATGGTGTTTCATCGTCCCATGATCTTTGTCTCTTATGATGAACAGATAGAACTTCAAAACGGTATTTTTGTCAATTTTAAAAATGCCGGACATATACTTGATTCTGCGATCATTGAAGTGTTCTTTGAAGAGAATGCTTTGAAGAAAAAAGTAGTTTTCAGCGGTGATCTTGGAAATGATAATGATCTGGTCATGCCACTGCCTGATACCATACATGAAGCAGATGTTCTTTTTATTGAATCCACTTACGGTGACAGAAACCATAAAAATATGCAAGAGAGTGTCCATGAGTTTAAATCTGTGATAAGGGAAACACTTGCGCATGACGGTAATATACTTATTCCCTCTTTTGCCATAGAACGGACACAGGAGATCCTGTTTTTACTGAAACAAATGTATCAGAGTGGTGAACTTCCCGTCTGTCAGGTTTTTCTTGACTCCCCTATGGCCATACGGGCTACAGATCTTTACAAAACATATCATAAAGAACTCAGTCAGCCCTGCAATGATTTTCTTGAAACAGATGGTACGATCTTTGATTTTCCCTATCTGCATTATACACTCAGGGTGCAGGACTCCATGAAGATCAATGCTGAAGACTCCCGCTGTATCATCATTGCCGGTGCAGGAATGTGTAATGGTGGTCGGATACTGCAACATTTTAAGCATCGTCTCTGGAATGAAAAAAATGCACTTCTCTTTGTAGGTTATCAGGTGAAAGGTACACTTGGAAGAAAACTGGTGGATGGTGCAAGAAAGATAAAGGTTTATGGTGAAGAGATCATCGTTAAAGCCAAAGTACATACCATTAACGGATTCTCCGCACATGCTGACCAGAATGCTCTCATCGAATGGATAGGAAAATTCACAAAACTGGACAAGATCTTCCTCATCCATGGAGAAAGAGATAAACAGGAAATTTTTCTAAAAGAGATAGAAAAACGTTTGCATAAAAAAGTACATATAGTGAAGTATGCAGAGGAGATAGGTATTTAATCAAAAAGGTGAAAGTATGGGAAAAGAAATAAAAGTAACACTAGACTTTTAGGTGCACAAATGGCAGTACCTCAAGGTGAATATTTGGCACATCATTTGACATGAACCATGAAACAGGATCTTACGGTGTATGATATGCTGCAACTTCCTTTTTATCATCCTACTTTGGAAGAAGGTCTTTATTCGCTTCTGCTTGATTATGAACAAAATCATCACATTAAAAATTTGGGTATTTAGTTAGTGCGGTAATATCATAAGCAAGGTTATGTATTATTTCCATACTCCATACCAAGTTTCAAGAGATCACTGTTAAGCTGATATTTTTTAAATGCAATATCATCTATATCTTTATGACTAAAACCACAGTCACTGAAACATACCACCGAAGATAATTCTCCGGTAAGAAGACCGTCTATGGCATGTGTTACAAAATCAAAGGCCATAAGCCGGTCATGTACGGTAGGATTCCCTCCACGCTGTATATGCCCCAATACCAACACACGAGCTTCAATCCCTATCTCTTTTTCATACCATTCAGCAATCTTTTCTGATGTATTCAAAGATTCAGACACAACAGCGATGAAATATTCTCTCCCCTCCTCTATCTGCTTTGTAAAACAACTTTTATATTTATCTAAGGTATAAGGTATTTCAGGTATCAGACACATTTCTGCACCAGATGTCAAGGCTGAAACAAGTGCAAGATATCCACAGTTCCTTCCCATAGTCTCAACAATAAATGCACGGGAAAATGAAGAGGCAGTATCACGAATGGAATCTATGGAAAATTTGATCACATTCAGCGCAGTATCTACCCCAAGACAGTATGCTGTTCCGGCAATATCATTATCGATCGTGGAAGGAATACCGGAAAAACCTATCCCTTCACTTTCATCACTGAGTTTCTGCATTCCTTTAAAAGAACCATCCCCACCCAGAACCACAAGATACTTAATATTATGAGATCTAAGGTTATTGATCGCCTGCTTACGATATGTCTTATCCATAAAACGTTTAGAACGAGAAGTACCTATTTTTGTACCACCGCGAGATATAATACCGGCAACATCACTGTATCCGGCCTTATAAATTTTATTGTCTATCAAACCTTCATAGCCACCCTTAATGAAATAGGGTATAAGTCCTTTTGCAAAACTGTAATCCACAAAACGTTTCAGTGCTGCATTCATTCCGGAGACATCACCACCGGAACATAAAATAGCAATATTTTTCATACTTGCCTCTTTTTAGATAATTTATCTTTAATTATATCACTATTATGCTAGCATTCTTAACGTAATTTAGTAAGGTAACATGCATGACAAAGTTTCAACGAAAATACAAAATTTCTAAAGAAGATATGAATTTCTTTTATGCCGATGAAGCAAGAGGTTTAAGACTTCAGGTGGATTATTTAAAGGCTGAAGTAAAGCTCAAAAAAGAGGGTATTAGACATACAATAGCAGTCTACGGCAGTGCCAGAACACCTGAAGAGAACAAATACTACAAAGAAGCCAGAAAATTCGGTGCCTATGTGGGCAACAGTGGTGAAGGACCGGAAGACTGTCATGTAACGCTTATGACAGGTGGCGGTCCAGGTATTATGGAAGCAGCCAACAGAGGAGCTCATGATGTAGGTGCCAAATCGATCGGTCTGAATATCACCCTACCCCATGAGCAGCATCCAAACCCGTACATAAGCCATGAGCTCTCTTTCCAATTTTACTATTTTGGTATCAGAAAGTTACATTTTATGCAAAGAGCCAGTGCTTTGGTTGTCTTTCCCGGAGGATATGGTACACTCGATGAACTTTTTGACCTTCTGACACTGATCCAAACTAAAAAAAGCCCGCTTATTCCTATAGTATTGGTATGCAAAACATATTGGAATAATGTCATAAATTTTGATTTTTTAGTAAAAGAAGGTGTTATTAATGATGATGACTTAAACCTATTCACATACGTTGAAGGAGCAGAAGAGGCTTGGAATCATATTCTCTCCTGGTACAATGAGAGAGAAATTGATATTTTCAAATAATCATATATTATGAGAACTTCTTTTTCCAATATTTCATCCATGTACGTTTGAGATTTTCTTTACTGATATGACTCAATTTTTTAGGCAGATTTTGTCTAAGATTTTTTTCCAAACGTTTACTGAGCTTTTTATTTTTCATGATGGCATTAAAGCCACCTGCACCCTGCTGATGTGTCCCATAAATAGAAAAAGCACTGATCTTTATACCATGTCTTTTCAAACTTTTAATATTGTCACTCAAAATAGCTTTAAAGATCTTATCCTGATTTTTAGGTGTTTTCCATTGACTTTTGGGGATCTTTAATTTTTTTGCATAGGCATTGGCAGTTCTAGGCATGATCTGATAGCGTCCATACGCACCACTTTTACGATTTTTAGTGAAATAACTCCCCGTAGTTGATTCATACTTAACCACTTTTTTCACTATTTCTTTCATGGTTTTATGACTTAACCCTGCATCTTTTGCCAGTTTTTCATAAGAAGCCTCTGCACTTGTTACAGAGAAAACCAAAGCAAGTAATATCGTATATTTTTTTCTTAAAAATCTATGTATCGATGATTCATTTGAAACACATAATGGATGTTCCAATGTTTTTTGTATTTTAATATTATTTGAAATTTTCATGATCAACTCCTTATATACGCATATTAAAATCAATTCTTAACAGAACCTCTTTATATTCAGTATACATCAGATAAGTTAATTGAAACTTAATTTAAACTTAACTAAAACATAATGACAAGTTATATCTATAATAAAGTAAGCGTAGTTGAATAAGATCTTTATTCCTCCAATATCCATGATTTTGCTGCAGAAAGATTATTAAAATCAAAGTTCCTGATCGTTGCTGCAACAAAATGAGACGAGACCAATTCTCCAAAA
>Ga0256827_10001064_pt1 | contig 17322 bp, 11 predicted proteins | sample CV84metaG_FD_185977 | JGI IMG/M metagenome (GOLD analysis project Ga0256827, IMG submission 185977) | Hydrothermal vent microbial communities from East Pacific Rise, Pacific Ocean - CV84 | ecosystem: Environmental > Aquatic > Marine > Hydrothermal vents | place: Pacific Ocean: East Pacific Rise... | reverse complement strand
AATGTGGTACCCTGATTATAACTTATACCCTGGCAAATTAACAGGACTTCCTAGTGGACTAATTGATAGACAAAATAACTTTGAAGAATTAGGTATAAGCGATTTTGAAGCTGTTTACAACGAAAGAGCTGCTCTTATTACTCCTGTTGCTGTAGAAATACAGAATATTAATTGGAATAACACAACACAAGAAGTAACATTTGATGTTGCAGCTACTTTTTATACAAATATGTCAGCTGGTTTTAGAATTGGTGCTGTTATTAAAGAAGACCATGTAACAGGAACAGGCGGATTTTGGGATCAACATAATTATTATTCAGGAATATCATCTAATATATTAATTGATTGGGAAGGTATAAATTATAATGAACTATCCGATCCTATTCCTGCAGCAGATATGGAATATAACGATGTTGCACGTAAAATATATGGTGGATGGGAAGGAACATCTGGTAGTATTCCTTCGTCGGTAGTTGACGGAACAACTTATACTCATACTTATACTTATTCAGTTCCCGATTCTGTTGATGTTAATAATTTAACAATTGTTGGTATGGTAATAAATCAATCAACATCAGAAATTATGAATGCTAAAGAAAGTGATGTTATTCTTAGTGCTGAGCAGATTCAAAGTGTTGATAATAATATTTTTATATATCCTAATCCAACAAGTAGTTTAATAAATGTAGTTAATGCAGACAATTCGACTATTGAAATATATAATATTAACGGACAAAAGATAATAGAAATATCAAATAGTTCTCATCTTGAAAAGATTGATTTATCTAATTATATATCAGGAATATATTTTGTTAAAGTAGTATCTGATAAAGGTGTAATAACTAAAAAAATAAATATTATTAAATAATGTAGTATATTATTATAATTTATTTAAGAAAAAAGGGGGTTTTAAAAAATCCCCTTTTTTAATATATACTCAAACCAAATAGCTTTTCGGTTTTTCTACTTTTTCTTTTTTGTTTTAACTTTGTATAATAAAAACCTAAATTCAATGAAAAAATGAAAACATTTTTTACTGTAATTTTAATTTTTACTACAACTGTAATTTTTGCTCAATTTTTTGACGATTTTTCCGATGGAGATTTTACTCAAAACCCTACATGGATAGGCAATATAGATTCGTTTATTGTAAACACAAATTTAGAATTACAACTAAATGCTACAAAGGCTGGTTTTTCGTATTTAACAACTACAAATACACAAATTAATAATACTCAGTGGGAGTTTAAGCTTAGAATTAGCTTTTCCCCATCGGTAAATAATAATGTTTCTATTTTTTTGGTATCAGATAACACCGATTTAACCCAACCACTTAATGGATATTTTATAAAAATAGGAGAAAACTTAAGCGAAGATGGAATTGATTTATTTCGTAAAGATGGTAGTGTAGAAACAAAAATAATTGATGGGTCAGCTGGAACAGCTGCATCGGGGGGCGAGTTTACAATAAAAATTACACGTGACAATACAGGGAATTGGGAGCTTTATACTGATGACCATTTGGAAGGAACTGCAAATGATAACACTCACATATCTACCAGTTTTTTTGGCATTTATTGTAAATACACCTCATCGAACAAAACAAATTTATATTTTGATAATTTTTTTGTTGGAAATATAATTATTGATACTATTGCTCCAATTCTAAATAAATTGGAAATAATGAGCCAAAATAAGATAAAACTCACTTTTTCCGAAAATTTAGAAGCTACTTTGGCAAGCGATATAAATAATTATTTTGTAAATAATGGTATTGGCAATCCCTTAACAATAAATCTTAATCAGAATGTGATTGAACTTACATTTGCTCAAAACTTTGAATCGGAGCAACAAAATACTATTACATTTAATAATATTGCCGATTTGGTAGGTAACACAATAATTAATTTTGATACAGTTTTTACTTATATCGAAATTATAGAAAATGATATTGTAATTAATGAGCTTATGGTTGACCCATCGCCCGTTGTTGGTTTGCCAAATTATGAATTTATTGAATTATATAATACAACAAATTACGCATTAAATTTAAGTGGTTGGTATTTAAAAATTGGTACTACAATTAAAAATTTAAACGATTTTATTCTTGCACCAAATGGTTATATTATTATTTGTGACGATGCTGCCGAAAGCGATTTTGTTACTTATGGAAATGTAATTATCTTATCATCATTAGCACTTACTAATAGCGGTAATACAGTAAGTCTTTTTGATGGAAATGATGTATTAATAAACACAGTATCGTACACCGATAGCTGGTACAGTAATGTAGGAAAAGAAGATGGAGGTTGGTCGTTAGAACGAATTGACCCTGCAAATAATTGTTCAGGATCATTAAATTGGAAAGCAAGTAATAATACTGCAGGAGGAACTCCTGGAACTCAAAATTCTGTATATGCAAATAATGTTGATAATATAGCCCCGTTTATTACAAATGCTATATTAAGTAGTAAAAACTCAATAACAATTGAGTACAGCGAAGAAATTGTAAACACATCAATAATAAATTCTATAAATTATTCGGTTACAGGAAATACTACTTCAAATATTACGGTTATTGCTCCTAATAAAATTGATTTAATTCTTGATAATCAGTTTGAAAACGCTTCGCAAATTGTGTTGTATGTTTCAAATTTAGATGATTATTGTGGCAATATAATGAATGATACTACTATTAATTTTACGTATTATAAAGCAAAGCAATTCGACGTGGTAATAAACGAAATAATGGCAGATCAAACACCCGTAGTTTACTTGCCAGAAGCAGAATATATTGAGCTATATAATACTTCAGATTATGAAATATCAATGCATAATTGGACGCTTTATTACGGAAATTACTCAACAACAATACCCGATATAAATATTCCTGCCGATAGTTTTATTGTACTTTGTAAAGAAATTGATTTACCTCTTTTTGAAGAATATAATAATGTTTATGGAGTTCATAGTTTTAACTTAAGTGCAAATGGTATGTTGCTTGCAATTTCTGATGAAGAAGACAATACAATACACTCGGTAGCTTACGTAATTTCGTGGTACAAAGACAATAACAAAACTGATGGAGGCTGGTCGTTGGAGCAAATAGACCCAACAAATCCGTGTGGTGCTTACGAAAATTGGCATGCGTCAACATCAAGAAATGGAGGAACTCCAAGTACAAAAAACTCAGTAAATGAAGAAAATTCGGATAATGATATACCTGAACTAATAAGAGCATATATTTCCGATACAAATACGATTGTTATTAATTTATCAGAAAGTATAATTATTGATACAATTAATTCCAATATTTTTACGGTTGATAATGGTATTGGTGGTGCATTATCAATATTACCCATAACATTCGATAATACAATTATTACACTAAAATTTGCAAATAATTTTACAGAGAACATAATTTACACACTAAGTTTAAATACGGTAATTGCCGATTGTGCAGGTAATTTAATTGATAAAACAAAGACTGTGAAATTTGGGTATGCAACTCGCCCAGAGCCAAACGATATTGTTATAAACGAAGTGCTTTTTAATCCGCTTGACGATGGAGTTGATTATGTTGAAATTTACAACCGAAGTAATAAAATTATTGATGCTACAGAAATAAATATTGCTACAAAAAAGGATGGTGTTTTAGATAATATTAAAATTATTTCAATTGATCCTATCTTGATTTTTCCGCAAGATTATATTATAATTAGTAAAAACGATAGAATTGTAAAACAGCAATATACAACTAAAACAAAATATAATTTTATTAATATTCCTACATTGCCAACCTACTCTAATGAAGAGGGTACAGTTATAATTGTTGATAATGCAGATATAATTATTGATGAATTTGAGTATAACGAAGAAATGCACTTTCCTACACTTGTAACTAATGATGGTGTAAGTTTAGAACGTATAAATCCGAATATTGCTACAAACCTATCAACAAACTGGCATTCAGCAGCCGAAACTGTTGGTTTTGGAACTCCTGGATATAAAAATTCGCAGTATAACCCCAAAAGTGACGGAACAGGAACAGTGAGTTTAGAAAAGGATGTTTTTTCGCCAGATAATGATGGTTTTGAAGATATTTTAACCATAAATTATAATATGGAAAAATCAGGTTATACTGCTAATGTATATATTTTTGATGCTAATGGTAGGCTTATGAAACAAATAGTAAACAACGAATTACTTGCAATTTCAGGCTCATTTAATTGGGACGGAATTGATGAATATAATCAAAAGCTGAGGATTGGAATGTATGTTTTAGTTTTTGAAGTTTTCGATATGGAAGCTAACACAAATAAATATAAGTTACCATTTGTTGTTGCGGGTAAAATTGAGTAATTTTGTTTTTTTAACATAAAAAATAATTACTTAGCTTATGAAAACAAAACTTTTATCACTATTTATGTTTGTAACAGTAATAGCTTCTGCACACATAAACGATTCGTTAAAAACAAACAAAAAAACTTATGTATTAGAAAAAGGAACAATGAGTTTTGGTATTGACGCTATAAATACTATAAATTTTTTAGGAAATATGTTTAGTCAATCTGGTACTAATAGTTTCTCGTTAAACCTGCCAAACAATGGGCAATCATTTCTTTTTAGATACGTACAAAACGAGAACTTGTACTTTAGAGCATTAGTTAGAGTTGGATTTTCGTCAATTACCAATAAAGAAAATATTATGGATGATACGCAATCTGATCCAAATGTAAATGTAGAAGATAGTTACAAGAGAAAGAATTCAAATGTAGGATTAATGGTTGGTATTGAGAAACGTAAAGGACACAGACGTTTGCAAGGGTTTTATGGTGCAGAAATAGGCTTTAATATTCAAACGCAATCTGAAAACTATATATATGGAAATTCATTAAGTAGTTCAGGAAACATTTTATCGAACACTACAAATTTTGGTCATAATATTAATTATAATACAAATCCTGATGGGTATTTAATGAGAAAAATGGAACAAAAAAATGGAACAGGCTTTAGCGTTAACTTTGGGGCATTTTTTGGAGCAGAATTTTTTATTACGAAACAGTTTTCTGTAGCAGGTGAATTTACTTGGTATTTGGTTTATAATAATGAAGGAAGTGGTAGCGAAAAATATGAGTATTGGGATTCAACAAATGACATCTTAAAAACATACGAACAATCTACTTTAGGAGGCAATGCTTTTTTATTTGATAACACCCCAACAGGAACATTAATTTTTAGTTTATATTTTTAATATGAAATTTGTATATTTTTTATCAATTATATTATTACTAATTAGTTGTAGCAAAGAAGGTGATGGAGTTGCCACAAAATCAGACTCAAATTATTTGCAAAATAATCCTTTTCAAAATAATACTGAAACAAATGCATTTTATTATAACTTTAATATGTATATGTTTGCTAAAGCTAGAGTATTAAATAATTCTTACGGTGATAATAATTACAATAAAAACTTATTATTATACTCAAAAGGATTCCACTTTGCAGAAGATGGTGATCTAATTGATGGAAAGGGAAGTTATGTTTATGTGTCTTTAAAAACAAGCTCGTATAGTGATGGTATTCAAACGGGTAAGTATTTTTACACTAGCAACTCAAACTCTAACGAATATACATTCAATTATAGCGAATTTGAAATAAACTTTGATAGTAACACCTCTACTGATTATGCATATGATATTATTGATGGATATTTTGATGTAAAAAAAACTGGAAATAATTATTACACTGTAGTTTTTGATTGTATTGACGAAAACGGAGGTCGTATATATGGAAGATATTCGGGTATTGTTATTTTTGATTAATTATACTCAATTCATTTTTTTTGTATTAGTCGTTAAAGAGTGCAAAATATGTATTTAAATGGATTGAGTATATATGAAATACTATAATTATTTCATATATCTTTTTCCGAATTTTTGTTGTCTATATTGAATGCGTTTATATGCTTGAGCTAATTCTTTTTTCACATCAAGCATTGTTATTTTTTTGTTTTTATATTTTTCTTCTAACAAAGCTTTTAAATAATTACTCTCTTCAAGAGTAATATTCATATAATCATTAAATGTAATTAAAAATAAATTGGTTATTTCAAAACTATTATACGAGTTTACATAATCTAAAAACGGTATAACTGTAAAATAGTTCTTCCCATTTATATTGTAAAAATCGCAAGAAATAAAAGTTTTAAACTTGTTTTTCAAACTTATAGATTTTGGCATAAAACTCCATTTTACCTGCATATTATTGGTTATTTCCTGTATTGTGTAATATTTAAAAGCTGTAATCTGCTTTTTATTATTGTTAAAATAATTATTAAAGAAATCTGATTCTTTTTTTGTCCTTTGTGCAAAATTATTCTGCCATAGTTTTTGTTTAAATCCTGTTAATTCTACTCCTTCATAATCGTTAAAATTCCTATCAATTCCATAATACGGAATATTATAAGCATTAAAATAATCAAAAAATTGTATCAAATAATTAGTTTTTACTGAATCTATATTGTTAGTTCCTACAGTTTTAAAATACAAAATAGAATTAAACGATAAGTGGTTTATAGCCAGTGTTTTATTGTTTATTTTATGATAATTAATATTAAAATACATTTTTGTGTTAACTATTTTTTTATTAATATTTATTGATTTAAAAACTTGTTTATTTATATATTCTTTTGAAAAAATGAGCTTATAAATATCAAAATTTAATTTGTTAAAATATATTTTACCCGTTGTTAAAAGCGACTTAAAGTTTATTACAGCTGTAGAATCGTCAACATCGGTATATTCAAGTTTAAATATATTTGATATCTTTTTTGCAGAACGATATATTAATGGAGTCTCCATATTATAAATATCATCGGTATTTTTTTTGAAAAAATATAACTGGCATATAAAATTATTTGATATATCTATGCTATAATAATTATCACTTTTAGAATTTACACCTATTCTTCCGCTTTTTATTTGTAGTTTCCGAACTTCCGAAATATTTGTATTAGCAGAATATAAGGCTTCTTTTAACTCAATAGGAGTTGTATTGTTTTTTATACTAAATATTCGGCTTATAGCTTTCGATTGAATATTTGCGTTAGTGTATTTATTTGAGTTTTTAACAATTTTCAATATTATATTAGCGATATCTTCATTTTTTCTGCCTATAATTGTTACCGAGTTTATTAAAATATCTTTTTTTGAAAGTTTAATAATAATATCTTTTTCAGTTGAGTTTATTTTAATAATTTGTGAATTATAACCTAAAAACTGAACCCCAATTTCTGAGAATTTTGTTTTTGAGCCTAATATAAATTTACCTTCACTATTGGTAATAGTTCCGTTATTTGTTCCAACTATCCATAATGAAGCGTATGGTAAAACTTCTTTTGTTTTTTTATCAATTAGTTTACCTTTTATGGTTTGTTGAGCAAAAATGTTTATGCTAAATGTAAATATTATTAATATTATTATTTGTTTATACATTGTTTTAGTAGTGTTCGAGTATCGTTTATTTTATCGTAATAAATGTAATAAATATTATTATTTATTATAGTAGGTTTCTCAATATTTGTTTTTAACGATAAAACTTTCACTAATTTATTTATAAATAAGTCAAGAAAGTAAATGTTTGTATTATTATCCTCATTAATAAAAAAATAAATTTTTGAGTTAACAATATCTTGTCGTATAAATTTTATTTTATTTTTATCAAAATTGGCTATAAATCTATCTTTTTTATAAAGTTTTCCAAGTTTATTAAGATAACTAATTGTTTTGTTAAAATTATTTATAACCAATACAGTGTTGTTTATTCTACAAATTGGTGTTTCTATTCTTTTGTGTGCAATATGTTTATTAAATAAATCATCTGATAATATATCATTCATTATTTTACTAAGATTGATGTTTCTAACAACTTGCTTTTGATTATATTCTGTTATACCAAAATCAATATTTTTATTTAACTCGTTTTCTATATTAACTGGATTACTTCGCTTTTTAGTTAGGTTATAACCTTCATTTACAAAAATAACATCATCAACATCAGTAACCGAAAATAAATATGTTTTTTTCTTTGTTAATGTATTAAACTTATAAATTTTATTCTCTTTAGTGAACGAAAAATCATTGAATATTTGTATTGTATCGATTTTTACATCACAAAAGAAATCTATTTCATTAAACTCTGTTTCGTTATATGTATCAATAATTTCGTAATAAAACTCTTTAAAATTTATTAGAAAATATTCTTTATCAACATGTAAAAAAATATTCCTTAAGCAATCGTGTTTAAACTCTATAAATTGTTCTGAAACTTCTGTGTAAAGGATGTTTTTATTAAAATCTTGTATTTCTATTATTGGACCATCAATTCCCGCAAAAGCGATATATAAATTGTTTGGTGTAATTTCATAATCGATAATCCAAGGGGTGCTTTTTACAATTTTTGTGTATTCTGATTTAATTGTAACTTCGTTTAATAAATATTGCTTTTTGGTTAACTTTATATTTACAGTTTTTGAACTATTATTAACTATTATTTTTTCAGTTTTGTAAAGTAAATGCGAAAAAATTAAACTGTCATTTATTTGTTTAAGACTGAAATGACCTACAGAATCAGTTGTTGTTCCTATTTTAGTATTTGCATAAATAATATTTACATTTTTTATAGGTTTTCCTTTGTTATTGGTAATAATTCCTGAAATATTTTGAGCAAATAAAGATATACTTATTAAATTTACTAATAATAATAAGAGTAATATTCTGAATTTCATTGTTAATTATTTTATTATGCTAATTTTAAATTACTTATTATCAATACGTTTTTTAAAAACATAAAGTACAGGCAAGTAACTAGCTAATAATCCTATTATCGAAACAGTAAAATAGACATAAACTAAATCTAATATTTTAAATTGTACAGGGTATGCGTTTATCATAAATTTCTCGCTTCCATCTCCAATAGTAATAAATCCGTACTTAGCTTGTAGCCATACAACAAAAACACCTAATATAACTCCAGCAATAACACCTGTTTGCGAAATTAGCCAACCTTCAAATATATATATTTGTTTCGCGTTTTTGGTTAAAATACCTATACTCTTTAGAATAAAAATATCGTGTTCTTTATCTAAAATAAGCATTGCAATTGAGCCAATTATATTAAACGATGCAATTAAAATAATAAAAATAAGTATTAAAAATACAATAGATTTTTCCGATTTTAGTACTTTGTAAATAAACTCATGCTGTTGAAAACGGTCTTTAACAATAAAATTATTACCTAAAACAGCTTGTAATTTTGCTTTTGTAATGTTTAAGTTTGTTTCAGGTTTAAGTTTTAAATCTACTGCATCGCATTGATTTTGCAAATCTGCATTTCTTTGTAAAAATTTTAGCGGAACAATAATAAAATCATCAATACTTTTATCAATACCATAAACACCTGCAGGAAAAATATTAGCTTTTTTAAACGCACTTTCAGGATTTATTACCGAAACTTTACCATTTCTTTTTGGAAGATAAATATTTAGAGGATACATTAAATATAGTCCTACCGATAAATGATATTCAACTGAATATCCAATTATTGCATAAGGTACATCTTGTTCTGAAATATTAAAAACACCTCTAATTATCATTGTATCTATGCCTGTAATTTTCTCAAAATTACTATCAACACCCTTAATTTTAAACGGATGCTGCTTGTTCTGGTATTTTACAAGAGCATTTTCGGTTAATGTGTACGATGTGCTTTCAATCTCATTAAATTCTGAAATTTTATCCGATACCAATAATTTATTAAAATTTGTATTACCAGTGTGTACAATTTTTATTTCTGGGTCGAACGAATTAAAACTTGAAATTGCGATGTTCTCCATTCCATTAAAAACAGAAAGAATTACAATAAGAGCAAACGAGCCTACAGCAACACCAATAATTGATATAAACGAGATAATATTTATTACATTAGTATTTTTTTTCGAGAAAAAATACCTGCGTGCTATAAAAAAAGGGAAGTTCAAATCTTATTTTACTTTTTAAGTAAATCATCAATTTTCTCAATATGGTCTAAGGTATCATCAATATAAAACGATAGTTCAGGTACAACTCTAAGTTGATTTCTTACTAATTTTCCTAGCTCGTAGCGTAATGTTTTATTGTCTTTCTCAACTATTTCTAATATTTCTTCTTTAGTTTTTGATGTAGCAAAAATACTAATATAAACCTTCGCATAGTTTAAATCTGGGCTAACCCTAACCTGAGCAACAGTAATCATTGCACCACCATATGCCTGAAAACCTTTTTTCTGAATTATTTCGGCAAGTGTTGTTTGTATTAATTTTGATACTTTATTCTGTCGAACGCTATATGCTTCCATATTTTTTTTTCGCAAAGTTAATGTTTTTTAATTATATAAAAATACTATCTTTACAGTAATGATTTTAAGAATAGCTATTTGGATATTAATGATTTTTGGAGGCGGTATATTATCATTTTACATGGATAAGCAACTGTTCCCATTTATGCAAAAGGATATTGTTTTTCATGTATTTAGCTTTGTTATTGGATTTACATTGCTTTTATTAGTACTAAGAGTTAGCAGAAACACAGGTAAAACGCTTGCTAAATATGGTAGAGAAGGTAACTTACCACGAATGAATACAAACAAATTTGTTGATAGATCTGTTTATAAATATATGCGACATCCAATGCATTTAGGTTTGCTATTTTTCCCATTATCAGTGGCTTTGTTGCTTGGTTCGGTATCTTTTATTATAATAATTGCACCAATCGAAATTATATTTATGTTGGTTTTAATAAAACTAGTTGAAGAACCTGAAGCTAAACGTAAATTTGGAAGAGATTATATTGATTATATGAAATATACGCCTTGGTTTTGTTTAAAATATGAGTGTGTAAAAAAGTTGTTAAGTAAAAATGTTTAAGTATTTTGTTACAATATTATTAGTGTTATTTGTTGTATTAAATGTAAACGCACAAAAAAAGGAAAAAAAGAAAAAACTTCCTGAAAATATTGAAGCTATTGAGAGTAAGCTCTCATTTGCACCTATTTATGTTAATGAATACTCGTACCTGTTGATAAAAAGCAGACAAAATGACCAAGCAGGACAAATGAAGTACAAGCCTAATATTATAGGTAGTGTTGGAGGGAAATTGAGTATAAAAAACTTTACAATTTCTTATGTTAGGGCATTGCCTCAGCCAGAAGAATTTGGTAAAACAGAATCGAGAAATCTTGTATTTAATTTTCAGAAACGCATATTTGGAATGCAGTTTTATTGGACACAGTACAAAGGATTGTATTTAGATACACTTGACCGTTATGGGATATTCGACGATATGTATAAACAAGGAGTTGACGACGCATATATTATTCGCCCTGATGTGAAATTTAATAATATTGGTTTTGAAACACATTTTACTGTAACAAAGAGCTATTCAATAAATGCTGCATTTGAACAAACCGAACGCCAAAAGAAAACAGCAGGTTCGTTTTTAATGCTATTTGGAGCAAATTATATGGGCGTAAAAAACGACAAAGGCAATTCCCTAATACTAGAATCTCAACAAGAGTTTTTTCCTAGAACAAAAGATTTATATAATTTGAATACTCTATCAGTAAAATTTGCTCCAGGTATAGGGTTTAGTTTTATAATAAAACGATATTTTAGCATATCGTTTATTGCTGTGGGTGGGCTAAGCACTCAGTTTAAATGGTACGATTTAGAAGGCAATACTAGAACACGATTTGGACCTTGGTTATCAGTTTATTATTTGGGTAAAATTGCTTTGGGCTATAACGGGAAAATATTTTTTACAAATATAATTTATTCAAATTCACAAGATATTATTGGTTTTAGGTCGTCGTACTCGCCATACGATTGCACAACAAATTATAAATTTTTCAGAGAATTTTTCAAAGTTACCGCAGGTTTTAGAATATTGTAATATTCTAAATATTTTTTGAAATTTACATTTCTTATGTTATTGATAATTAGAATTGCGACTATGAAAAATATATAAATATAAATTTATTCTAAATACAAGTAATAATTCAGGCAACGAAAATATATCTAGTTTTGTCTACACTGAAACTAAAATTAATAACTATGAAAAGGCAAATTTTTCTTTTAATGGCAATATTATTTTTAAATAATATTTACTCTCAGTTTAGTTCTAAAGAAATTATTAATGGTTATGTAAATCAACCACACCTTATTGCAACAGCCGATTTTGATAATGATGGCGATATGGATCTTGTAGTTGCGTCTGATATGCAAAGAGGTGTAGAATGGTTTGAAAACACCGATGGCTTAGGTACTGTAAGTTTACCTAAATATATATCTGAAATTACTGATGTAAGAGGTATTTATTGTTCAGATTTAGACAGTGATAGCGATATTGATATTATAATTATTCAAAATTACACTATTATTTGGTTTAAGAACGATGGTCAAGGTAATTTTAGTTCAGAAGAAATAATTACAGATGAAATAATAAATGGAGTGCAATGTTTTATTACCGATATTGACGGTGATAATGACAATGATATTCTTTCGGCATCGGCAAACGATAATAAAATTGCATGGTACGAAAATACTGATGGTTTAGGTACATTTGGTCCTCAACAAATTATTTGCGACACAAGTTCTTTTGCCAATATTGTTTTTGCAGCTGATATTGATAACGATGGCGATAACGATGTAATTACATTATTAAACGATACAACATTATGTTGGTACGAAAACAATAATGCTTCATTTCAACAATACAACATAATTTCAGATACTATTAATATTAGAAATATTGATGTTGGTGATATTAATAATGATGGAAGTATTGATATAGTTTTAGCAGGTATTAATACTTTCTTTTGGTTTGAAAACGATGGCTTAGGCGATTTTTTCACTACCGAAATAATAAATCCTATTCCAAGTTTCTCTGCAAAAAATATTAAGCTTGCTGATACAGATAACGATGGCGATTTAGACATTTTTACATCAACATCAACTAAAACTAGTTTATTTGAAAATACAGGAGGCGGTACTAATACTTGGACTGAGCAAGTAATAAACAGCTATCTTAACGAAACATATAATTTTGATATTGCTGATATTGACGGAGATAGCGATAATGATTTATTATGTACTTCATATACTGATGATAGATTACTATGGAATGAAAATATAAATAATGACTTTTCTACGTCTCATCAATTTTTAGAATCTGTTTACCAACCATGGTTTGTTTCAGCTGCAGATTTAGATGGTGATGGTAAAAAAGATATTATTTATTCAGAAGGTTCTTCGTTGAGAAGAAAAGTTTCTTGGGTTAAAAACATAAATAACAAATTTGATGGAACCAATATTATTACAAATATAGTTGACACAGCTTTTTATTGCAATGGAGTTGATATAAATAATAATGGAATTAACGATGTAGTTGTTGCTGGTAATAGTAAAATTTATTGGTTCGAAAACGATGGAAATGCTAATTTTAATGCTAATTTAATTTATAGTGCACCACAAATAAAATTTGCATCAACAATTTATGTTAACAACGATAATTTTATTGATATTATTTTTATTAAAGACACACTAATATATTGGCTAAAAAATGATGGCACAGGAAATTTTAACTCAGAAATATTAATACCCAACAGTGCCGGAGGAATACCAAACGATGTAAGTGTTGCCGATATTGATGGCGATAATGATAACGATTTAGTTATTGGATATAAACAAAAAGTTATTTGGTTAGAAAATACCGATGGTAACGAAACTTTTGGGAGTGAAAAAATAATTAATAATCAAATGTCTGCAAATTTCACATTAGTTAAAACCGCAGATTTAGATAATGATGATAATATTGATATTGTAGCATCGTTATTTGGCGAAAATAAAATAGTATGGTTTAAAAATACTGATGGGTTAGGAACTTTTTCGAATATGCTTTTAGTTGACTCGGGTATTGTTAGTGGAAATAATATTGAAGTTGCCGATATTGATGGCGATAATATTATTGATATTGTATCATCATCACTATCTGGTTCTATAAGCTGGTGTAGAAATAATGGAGCAGGTACTTCTTTTAATCATGCTCATATAGATGATATTTGTTTAGGATTATCGCTATTTGTTAACGATGTAGATAATAATGGTAGCCCCGATATATTATCATCATCGTTATGTGATAAAAATATTTTTTGGTATAAAAACTTTTTCAATTCGCAATTTAAGCTTACAGGAAATACATTTTATGATGAAAATCAAAATGGAACAAAAGATGTATCAGAAAACGGACTTGGAAATAGAAATTTAATATTAGCCCCTATTTCTTTACAAGCCTTTTCTGACGAAAATGGAGATTATGTAATATGCAGCGATTCTGGTAATTATACCCTCGCGTATACCACTTTCGACCATTGGAATTTAACAAGTAATTTATCAGAATACAATGTTAATTTAACTACTCAAAATCCGGTAATACAAAATTTAGATTTTGGCTTTTTTCCTGATACAGCATTTTGCAATATTAATACCGAATTAATACCAGGGCTTGGTTTATGTGGTGACACCAGTATATATTGGGTTTATTGGCAAAATATTGGAACAACTACTCCTTCGGGTGTTATTGAGCTAATTTTAGATACACAAATTACATTTGTTTCTTGCGATATTGCACCAGACTCTATTGTTGGACAAAATTATTATTGGCATTTTGATACTTTAAATTTTTTCGAAAGCAGTATTTTACCAATTCAAATAATATTACCCGATTACAATAGTATAGGAAATATTTTAACATCAAATTTAAACATATATCCTGATTTATCGCAAACAGTTTTTTCTAATACTTTAAGCTATATTGTAGAATGTAGTTACGATCCAAACGACAAATTAGTAACACCAAAAGGAGAAGGTGCAAACGGTATAATTTCAAAAGATGAAACTTTGAAATTTACTGTGCGTTTTCAAAATACAGGAAATGCAGAGGCAATAAACATTAAAATTCGTGATCAACTTGATGATAATATTGATATTCATAGTTTAAAAATATTGGCTAGTAGTCATAATGCACACAAATATATTGAACAAAATAATTTCTTAGTATTTCAATTTGATAGTATATTGTTGCCAGATACTGCAACAAGTTTTATTAAAAGTCAAGGTTTTGTTATATATAGCGTTAAACTAAACGATAATGTTTTACCAAATACAATAATACACAATACTGCAAGTATTTTCTTCGATAATAATCCAGCGGTTGTTACAAATACAACTATTAATACCGTTGAGTGCTACATAACTCCAACAGCACCCGTAATTTATTTATCCGAAAATAATTTGGTTGTTAATACAAATAATAATGTTCAATGGTACTTAAATGATTATATTATTTTTGGTGCAACCGATAGTATTTATCCACAAGCAGAACATGGTAATTATACTGTTGAAGTATTTGATGACAATGGCTGTTCATCATTTTCTGATGTATTTTTATTTACAGATATTGAAAAAACTAATAACAGTGAAAAAGTCAAAATATATCCTAATCCAACAACCGGATTAATTAATATTGATGGAGATAATATTAAACAAATAGACATATTAAATATTGAAGGAAAGCATATTTATTCAACAAACGAGCAAATTATTGATATAAGTAAACAACCAAAAGGAATTTACTTTGTTAAAGTAACAACAGGTAGAGCTGTTATTATACGAAAAATTATTCTTGAATAAAGTTAAAATCTATATTCCATAAATATTTTTACGAGGCAAGGGGTTTTGAATTGCAGCTTCAATTTTTTGCAAAAAAGACTCCTTGTTTTTTCCTAAAACGCCCTTCAATACCAAATGATTTGATGCATGGTCGCTTCTGAAAATTGTTTCAGAAAGCTTAGTGTTTTCTATAAAAATTTGCATTTCTTTTAACTGTTCTATTTGGTCTAACTCTTCAAAATTTCCCAAATACTTGCTTTTAAGTAAATTTAAGCCTTTGTAAGCTGTTAATACCAATGTTGACGCATAACGTGGCTGTGTTTCGTTAAGTATTTTTGCCGAGTTTATTGCGTGTTGCTCGGTAAATTGTTTACCGCCAAGTCCATTAATTATCATAACCGAGCTATTTAATCCTGCTTGTTTCGATTTATTTAGACCACTTACAATTGTATCGAAACTTTCACCTTTATTTACAGCTTTTAACACATAATTATCCCCTGATTCTATTCCTACATATAGTAAATTTAAACCTGCATCTTTCAGTTCTTTTAATTCACTTTCAGTTTTGTCATTTAAATTACGTGGCGAGGCATAAGCTGAAACTCTATTTAAATTTGGAAAAGTATTTTTTAACTCAGTTAAAATTCTTAAAAGTTTATTTGTTGATAAAACAACTGCATCGCCATCAGCTAAAAATACCTTACGAATACTTGTAGCATATGGTTTAAAGGCACTAATATCCTTAAATATATCTTCTTCTTTTCGTGCTTTAAATTGCTTTGATGTGTACATTTCGCAAAACGCACATTTATTCCACGAACAACCAAGTGTAACTTGTATTATTAACGACCTACCTTCGCTTGGTGGCCTAAAAAGTGGTTCGTCGTAATTAATTAAAAAATTATTCATTACTAAATTATTTATTTCAATTTTAAACAAGTTTTACCTATAAATTTAAAGGCTGTAGTTTATTGTATGTGTTATTTTTTTGAATGCAAAGTTAATAATATACTCAAACCAAATAGCTTTTCGGGGTTTCTACTTTTTCTTTTTCCATTTTTATTTGTTTAAAATTGTAAGCGTAACAAGCTATGCTTAGAGTTTTAAACTCTAAAAAAGAAAAAATAAACCCGTATAAATTCACTAAAAGCTAAATGGATTGAGTATAATACTATTTATCCAACAATATGTTCTATCACAAAAGGAAAGATATTAGAACACATATGTGCCAAAATAGCCGGCAACAAACTTCCAGTTTTTTCACGAAAATAACCTGCTACTAATCCCAAAACAAAGGTAGATATTAATATGAAAATGAATAAAATACTATCAATGCCTGTTAATATTATGAAAATATGCATTGACATAAAAAACAAAGCTCCAACAATTACTGGCAAACTAATAAATAGTGTCCCTATTCTTATACCATTACTGCTTAACGTTTGGAGGTAACCTTGTATAAAACCTCGTGTTAATATTTCTTCCGAAATACTTGCTATTAACCATACACTATAGATTGTGCGCAATAATGAATAGTTTGCTACAAAATGTTCTTCACC
>Ga0256827_10001063_pt1 | contig 17323 bp, 17 predicted proteins | sample CV84metaG_FD_185977 | JGI IMG/M metagenome (GOLD analysis project Ga0256827, IMG submission 185977) | Hydrothermal vent microbial communities from East Pacific Rise, Pacific Ocean - CV84 | ecosystem: Environmental > Aquatic > Marine > Hydrothermal vents | place: Pacific Ocean: East Pacific Rise... | reverse complement strand
CATTTATAAACACCATCCCATCTCTTACAACTCTTTCATTGCCTAGTTTTAACAAAGATGGCATCTATATAAAAACATCATATATAAAATTTAAACAACAAAATGATGAATTTACCATATATGATACTTTTTTAAAATCAAATGAATTAAGTATAGTGGGTGATGGTAAGCTAAATATCTTAAAAAATAATATTGATATGAATTTAAATTTAAAATCAGACATAGGGATAAATCTATCTAAAATACCACTTATTGGATATATTATACTAAATAAAAGTAGTTTATCTACAAGGGTAAAATTAACTGGCAAGCTAGACAATCCAACAGTAAAAACTGTTTTAACGAAAGATATTTTAATAGCACCATTAAATATAATCAAAAGAACACTTACTTTACCTTTGAATATATTTAATAAAGATAGTGTATAATTAACAAAAGGATATTATTATGGGTACAAAAAGAGATATTATAGAAGATGAATTAAAAGATGATACATCTTTAGAAGAGATAGTACATGAAGATAGAAGAATAAGTAAAGATGAACAAAAAGTAGAGTTTGATAAAAGAAATGATGGCAAGAAAAAAAGGGTTTCAGTATGGGTAAAAAAAGAAGTTTTAGAGTATGAAGATGAGCTTAGAAAACTGCAAATAGAACTACTAAAAATGCAAAATTATGTAAAAGAAACAGGTCAAAAGGTGTTGATGATTTTTGAGGGTCGGGATGCTGCTGGTAAAGGTGGAACTATAAAAAGAATTACAGAACACCTAAACCCTCGTGGTGCTAGAGTTGTAGCATTAAACAAACCAAGCGATACAGAAAAAACACAATGGTATTTTCAAAGATATGCACAACATCTTCCATCTGCTGGAGAGATTGTTCTTTTTGATAGAAGTTGGTATAACCGTGGTGGTGTTGAACCTGTTATGGGTTTTTGTACACAAGAGGAGCATAAAGAGTTTCTTCACGAAGTACCAGAATTTGAAAAGATGCTTATAAACTCAAATATCAAAATATTTAAATTTTATTTTTCTGTTTCCAAAGAGGAGCAAGAAAAAAGATTTAATAAAAGAAGAAAAGACCCTCTAAAACAGTATAAACTATCACCAGTTGATGAACAATCACAAGGTCTTTGGGATAAATACACTATAGCTAAGTATTCTATGCTTTTAGCATCTCATACAGACCATGCTCCATGGACTATCATCCGTTCAGACAACAAGAAAAAAGCTCGTATAAACTGCATCAAAGATATTTTAAATGCAACAGATTATACAAATAAACTAAAATCAAAATATTTAAAAACTGATGATAAGATAAGAATCTCAGCAAGTGATGAAATAAAAATTATGGAAACAGAGATGTCATTGACAAAAAATTAGTTATAATTTTGTTCTGATAATTAGAGGTAATAAATGATAAGACAAATATTAAAAATAGTGTTTATGATAAAACTTGGATTGAGATATGTGAAAATATTTAAAAAAATATATTTTCATCCTTTTGTAACTTATAGGCAAGGATACAAACAACTAGCTGTTGAGCGTCAAACTTACTCCAATAAAATTTTGGAGTATTTAAATATAGAAGTAAAGCTTGTTGGTAAGATTCCAAAACAGAACAAAGTTCTTTATGCGATTAACCATCGTTCACTTTTAGATATATTGGTTATGGAAAATATCTTTGAAAAACATGGTAAAACTGGTACTTGGATAGCTAAACATGAACTTTTTGAGCATTGGTTATATGGAGATTTTTTTAAGTATAGTGGTTGTATAGGTGTAGATTTGCAAAACCCAAAAAAACTGTTAAGTTTTTTTAAAATGATAAAATCAGCTTTTAAACAAGTTGATGACTTTAACATATATATCTTCCCTGAGGGTGAAAGACACAAAAACAAAGGTCTTTTAAAATTCCAAAATGGAGCATCAAAGATAGCAAAAGCAAACAAACTAGATGTTGTTCCTGTTTTTATACATGATGAACTAGAAGAGGTTTTTAAAAATGCACCTTATACTACAACAAGAGTTGTTGAAGTTCATGTTGGTGATTTAATAGACCACAAAGAGTTAGAAGAGCATTATGTAAACTTTATGAATGAGGTAAAAGAGAACAAATGAATAAAATGAAACTAGGTGTAAACATAGACCATGTAGCAGTTCTAAGAGAAGCAAGAAAAGTAAATGACCCCGATATACTAAATGCTTTAAATGTAGCTTGTATGAATGGAGCAGACCAAATCACTATACATCTTCGTGAAGATAGAAGACATATACAAGATATAGATGCTAAAAACATTATGATGCTCTCACAACTACCAGTAAACCTAGAGTGTTCTATAAACAAAGAGATTTTAAATATAGTAAGTAAGTTAAAACCACATCGTGCAACTTTAGTACCTGAAAAAAGAGAAGAGGTAACAACTGAGGGTGGGCTTGATGTTTTCACTTATGCCGACGAAGTATCGTATGCCATAGAGCAACTCCACGATGCCATCATACCTGTTTCACTTTTTGTAGACCCAACTATAGAAGCTGTTGAAAAGTCAAAAGAGTTAGGAGCTGAGATGGTTGAGCTTCATACTGGTTTGTTTGCAAATCTTTTTGCGATGCTTAACTCATCACTGCCCTACTCTAACCACTCAGTAAAAGAGCTTGAACTACCTCGTTATGAACTATCTTCAAGACTTGAAAAAGCGTTAGAAGATATTAAACTTTCTGCAAAAAGAGCAAATGAGATAGGTTTAGAAGTAGCTGCTGGTCATGGACTAAACTATCATAATGTTCATGAGATGATGAAGATAGAAGAGATTATAGAGTTAAACATAGGTCAAAGTATCATAGCTAGAAGTGTTTTTACAGGTTTAGCAGATGCTGTAAAAGAGATGAAAAAGCTAACTACAAGATAATGAAAAAACTAAACATAGCTGTAAGTGTAGGTGATTTAAACGGTGTAGGTATCGAGATAGCATTAAAAGCACATGATGAAGTTTGTAAACTTTGTGAACCAATTTATTGTATAAATAAAAATATGCTAAATCAAGCTTCACAACTTTTAAAACTAGATATTCCACAAGATATAAAACTTCATAATGTAGATGGAAATTTTAAAATTGAAGCTGGTAAAATAGATATAAAATCAGGCATATATTCTTATGAAAGTTTTTTAAATGCTATAGAACTTTGTGAAGAAGATAAAGCTGATGCCGTGGTAACGATGCCAATTCACAAAGAAGCTTGGATGTTAGCAGGAGTTGAGTATAAAGGACATACAGACCTACTTCGTCAATATTTTGACAAAGATGCCATAATGATGCTAGGTTGTAAAGAGATGTTTGTTGCTTTATATACTGAACATATACCACTTAAAGATGTGGCTTCACAGATAAAAACAGATAAACTAACACAATTTTTTCTTGACCTACATAAAAGCATAGGTGATAAAAAAGTAGCTGTTTTAGGACTAAACCCTCATGCTGGAGATAATGGTGTTTTAGGTAACGAAGAGATAAAAATAGATAAAGCAATACAAGAGGCTAATACTATTATAGGTAAAGAGTTATTTATAGGTTCACTTGTTCCTGATGTTGCATTTACCCCACATAGCAGAGCAAATTTTAACTATTTTGTAGCTATGTATCATGATCAAGGTTTGACACCATTAAAAGCATTATATTTTGATGAGAGTGTAAATATCTCTTTAAATCTACCTATCATAAGAACATCAGTAGATCATGGAACGGCTTTTGACATAGCTTATAAAGGTAAAGCAAAAACTCTTTCTTATATAAATGCTATAAAAAGTGCTATAGAATTACATAAATAAAAATTATGCAAAAATCAAATCAAACAAGACCATATACCGTTGCTGGTTCATTTTATACCGATAATAAAAATGAACTCTCAAATCAGATACAAACTTTACTTAAAGATGCTAAAAAAGTTAAAAAAGAAGATATAAAAGCTCTTATAGTTCCACATGCTGGGTATATATTTTCAGCTGATGTATCTGCTGTTGCATATAAAACTTTAGATAAAAAATATAAAAATATCTTTCTCATAGGCTCATCTCACCATATAAGTTTTGATGGTGCATCTATCTACAATATAGGAGATTATACAACCCCTTTAGGAGATGTAAAAGTAGATACAACTTTAGCGTCCTCACTTATAGAACAATCAGAAAACTTTGTTTTTAAAGAGGAAGCTCATAAAAAAGAACATACTTTAGAGGTTCAATTACCATTTTTACAAACTATATACAAAGATGATTTAAACATAATCCCTATAATTATAGGTACTACAGATAGCGAAATATTAGATGAAATATCTAAAACTTTAAAACCTTATTTTGATGATGAAGAGAATTTATTTATCATTAGTACCGATTTATCGCACTATCCAAAATATGATGATGCCAATAAAATAGATATACAAACTTTAGAATCTCTAACACATAATAGTTCGGAAATATTTATAAACAGACTTATAAAAAACGAAGACCAACATATAGAAAATCTCCAAACATCAGCTTGTGCATGGGGTTCATTGTTAGTATTGCTAGAGATGACAAAAGATGAAAACTTCAACTACGAACTATTAGCATACCAAAATTCAGGTGATTCAAGTTATGGCAATAAATCTAATGTAGTAGGATATGGTGCAGTTCGTATATATAAAAATTCAAATGATTTCTTTTTAACTTCAAAAGAGAAAAAACAACTTTTAGAAGTTGCTAAAATATCTCTTTATGATGCAATTATCCATGAGAAAAAAGCAGATATAAATCAAGATAAAATCTCAGAAAAACTAAAACAAAATCTTGGTGCTTTTGTAACACTGTATAAAGATGGGAACCTTAGAGGATGCATAGGAACATTTGAACCTAACCAACCTCTTTATAGTGTCATAACAGATATGACTATATCTTCAGCACTAAATGACTCAAGATTTAAACAAGTTACAAAAGATGAACTAAAAGATATTAGCATAGAGATTTCCGTCTTAACACCTAGAAAAGAGATAAAATCACTAAATGAAATAGTGCTTGGTAAACATGGCATCTATATACAAAAAGATGATAAAACTGGAACTTTCTTACCCCATGTTGCAACTGAAATGAACTGGAGTGTAGAAGAGTTTGTTGGGTATTGTGCTAGTGAAAAAGCTATGCTTGGGTATGATGGTTACAAAAATGCAAAGCTTTTTACTTATGAGGCTATAGTGTTTTAATGAAGATTTTTTTGGTACAATTGCATTTATGAATAGAAGAGAATTTTTAACATCTACAACTACGGCATCTGCTATATTAGCATTTAGTGGTTGTAACGATACAAATAGACAAGCGATAGATTACTCAAAACATCCTCAAAAACTAGAGGGTGATAAAAAAAGAGTAAATATAAATCGTAACAAAAAAACAACTATCAAACTGGCTACTAGTTGGCCTGCTCATTTCCCCATCATGGGGACAGGTGTTGATGACTTTGCTAAACGCATAGAAGCTATAAGTGGTGGTTCTTTAGAGATAAAAATATACCCTAAAAATGTTTTAGTCCCTGCCCTTGCTGTTTTTGATGCTACTAGTAGTGGTCAAATAGACGCTTTTCACTCTGGTCCGTATTATTGGAAAGGTAAAAACTCTGCCTTTTCACTTTATAGTGGAATCCCTTTTGGTTTTACAGCAGAAGAGATAAACTCATGGATGCTTTATGGTGGTGGTTTAGAACTTTGGAGAGAACAGTACGCAAAGTATAACTTGCATCCTTTCTTAGGTGGCAACACCAATATACAGATGGGTGGATGGTTTAGAAAACCCATAAACTCTTTAGCAGATATGCAAGGGTTAAAGATGCGAATACCCGGTCTTGGTGGTGAAGTATTCGCAAAAATGGGTGTAAATCCTATACTTTTACCAGCTGGTGAGATTTATACATCTTTAGAAAGAGGTGTTATAGATGCAACCGAATGGGTTGGACCTGCACTTGATATAAAGATGGGATTTTATAAGGTTGCTCCTTATTACTACTCTGGTTGGCATGAGCCTGGTTCTATTTTAGAACTAACATTCAACAAACACTCATGGGCTAAATTAGCAAATGAACATCAAGCTATGATAGAGGTAGCATCAAGTGAGATGAACGCAAATATGACTTATAAATTTCATTCTGAGAATATCAAAACACTACAAAAACTAAAAGAGTTAAATATCACTTTATCTCAGTTTCCAAAAGATGTTACACAAGCTGGTAAAAAAGCTTTAACAGAGGTCATAGATGAACTTAGTTCAAAAAACAAAGATTTTCAAAAAGTTTATGCATCTATAGAAAAACACTTAACTCTTTCAAAAGAGTGGAGTGATACAAGTTTAAGGTATTTTTTAAATGAGCGTTAGATTATTTTTAGTATGTATAGTACTTCTCCAAACAACACTTTTTGCATCTTATAATGCTAACATTATAGATGCAAAAACTCTTAAACCCATAAATGGTGCAATGATAAGTGATGCATCTATTACTATAAAATCTGATGAAAATGGTTCATTTAAAGTTGATGCTAATTCTACTTTCCATATAAAAGCTTATGGTTATAGAAGATTTTCGTTTGATTCTAACTCAACAAATAAAGAGATAAAACTAGAGCCTATAACAGTTAAAGCTTTATACCTTACATTTTGGGGTGCAAACCTTAACTCAAAAACAATCAAAAAAGTTTTAAATATTGTTGATAAAACAAAGGTAAATGCACTGGTAATAGATATAAAAAATGCTCATGGCTTAACCTCATTTAAAACAGGTTTTCAACAAGCCAATAAATACGGAGCTTCTAAACAAAAAACTATAAATAATATACAAAAGTTTATGAAACTTATGAAAGAAAAAAATATCTATACTATCGCTAGGATAGTTGTTTTTAAAGATGAACTTCAAGCATCACACAATCCAGATTATGCTATAAAAAAATTAAATGGTAAGATTTGGAGAAATGGTGACAAAATGGCATGGGTAAACCCTTATGATAAAAGAAGCCATGAATATACTATAGCCATAGCAGAAGAAGCTGCTAAAGTAGGATTTGATGAGATTAATTTTGATTATATCCGTTTCCCTGCTAAACGAGGATTAAAGTTTTCTAAGAAAAATACACAAAAAAACCGTACAGAGGCTATAAGTAGCTTTTTAGATCTTGCTCAAAATAGATTAAAAAAATACGGAACTTTTATATCAGTAGATACTTATGGAAATGTTTGTTGGGAAAAAGGTGATGTTGGTATAGGACAAACTATAACATCATTAGCTAAACATGCTGATTATATCTGCCCAATGCTTTATCCATCAGGTTTTTCAAAAGGTTCATTTAATGTAAAGCATCCATCTGAACATCCATATATAGTGATATATAGAAGTTTAAAACACAATGAAAAAGTGATAAATCTAAAAAGGATGCGACCATGGTTACAATCTTTTAGAGACTATGCACATAAGAGAAGATACTATAAAAAATTTGAAATAACTCAACAAATCAAAGCTACAGAAGATGTAAATTCAAGTGGTTGGATGATGTGGGCTCCATCTAGTAAATATAATATTAATTATTTTAAATAACTTTCTTTTATCTTTTTCCTCAGGAGTTTTGAATTTGGTAGATAAAATTCAACTAAATTATGAAACTCTTTTGAATGGTTCATATAAACTAGATGGGCTAGTTCGTGAACCACTACATAATCTATAAGCTCTTTTTCTAGTTTTAAAAGTTGAGTATTTAGTGTTATAACTCTTTTACTACTACAACTACCCCATCTACTTTTTAGTTTCTTATATATAACCTTATTATAACTTTGTAGCATTTTTTTTGAAAAATATTCTAAACGATTAGTTAGATAAGTTTCAGATTTTTTCTTATAAAAATTGTCATAACATTTTGATATATTTGTGAATGTTTTTATTCGTACTCGTTCTAAAGATTCTTTCAACTCTTGAACTTCAGAATTATTTATCAGATAAATTTCACCAAAAAGTAAAACTTCATATTCTAAGTTTACTTTTATAGGTGGATTTGAATTTATCTTAACTAATTGTTTTTTAATCCAATCCTCTTTTGATTCTAGTAAAGTATTTATAAATGTCTTAGATACTTTTGGTGTTTTTAAAATCACCTTAGCATCCTTAGTAATACTAATATAGCTATTTTTGATTTTTGGTTTACAAATATGTTCTACATCTATACCATTAAATACAAATTTATTCATAAATAATTGGGTCTTTTACTCCAGCTTTTTCAAATCCATTTAATCTTAATCTACAACTATCACAAATACCACAAGCTTCATTTTCATTTTTATAACAACTCCAAGTAAAACTTAATGGTACATCTAAATCTAATGCTTTTTTAACTATTTGAGATTTTTTCAAACTTACAAGTGGCATACTGATAGTTATATGGGTTTCATCTTTAGTACCTAAGTTTATACTTTCTTGCATACTTTTTATATAAGATTCTCTACAATCAGGATAGCCACTACTATCCTCTTCAACTACACCTATACTTATAATTTCAGCACCCTCTTTTTCAGCGATAGCTGCCGACATAGATAAAAAAATACCATTTCTAAAAGGTACATAAGTAACAGGAACTCCCTCTTCTATACCAGCAGTTGGGACTTCTATGCTTTTATCTGTAAGTGCTGAAGCACCAAGCTGTTTGAAAAAATCCAAATCTAAAACATATTTTTCTTTTACTTTTAAATCATCACATATTTTATGAAAGCAGTCTAATTCTTTTGACTGTGTTAGTTGATCATAATTAAAATGAACTGCTATTATCTCATAACCATCTTTTTGCATCATATAAGCACTAAGTGTAGAATCCATACCACCACTCATAACACATACTGCTTTTTTCTTATTAATATTATTCATAAGCTTATTATAACAAATGTAGGTATATAATGTGCAGATATAGGTAATTTAATTAAAAGGATTTATTATGGAAATATCATCAAATGTTGCACCTTCACAAGTTCAAGTTGAAGTTATGAAAAAAGAACAAGATGTGAAAGAGATGCAAGGTCAACAAGACTTAAAAGTTATGGAGAGTGCCACAAAAGAGTCTCAAGAGATGACTGCTCAAAAGACTGGTATGGGTGGAAATTTAAATCTTACTGCTTAACAATATAACCTCCTAAAAAGAGGTTATATTATAATTTATCATGTATAACAACTTTATTTCGACCTGTTTCTTTTGCTTCATATAAAGCATTATCAGATATTTTAATCATTTTAGAAATATCATTGTCTATGATATAAGAAACTCCTATGGAAACTGTAAAACCTATACTTAGTTCATCACTAATTACAACTTTATTTGTTTCAAATTTCATTCTTATTTTTTCAAAAAGATTTTTAGCATCCTCTAAAGTAATCTCTTCAATAAGGATACAAAATTCTTCCCCTCCAAAACGAGCTATTAAATCAGAATTTCTCATATATGTGTCTAATATTTTTACAACATCTTTTATAGCTATATCACCGATATCATGACCATAAGTATCATTAATATTTTTAAATTTATCTATATCTACAGTCGCCAATATTATAGGTGTTTGTTTTCTATAGTTTTTAGCAATTATAGCATTAGCTGTTTCAAAAAAGTATCTTCTATTGTATGCACCTGTTAAAAAATCTCTATTTGCTAAATTACTTATTTTTTCAAACATTTCTAAAGTATTTATATTTGAATTAACACGAACACTTAATTCATCAGCACTATATGGCTTATGTATATAATCATTTGCGCCAACTTTTATAAATTTTGTTAAAGTTTTGTTTTCTGTATCTATACTAATAGCAATAATTGATAGCTTATCACTTGTATATGTTTTTCTTAGTGTCTTTACAAGTTCAATTCCATCCATTTTTGGCATATTATAATCAGTAATCAGTAAAGATATATCATGCTTATTTGAATTAAATATATCTAATGCTTCTTGACCATCTTTTGCTACTATTACATTTAAATTTAAATCTTGTAAATCATTTTTAAATTTTTCTCGATAAAGTAAAGAATCATCAACAACTAAAGCAGTATAAGCAGAATTTCTCATTGTCTTATGGATAAAATCAATAACTTTATCTATATATAATTTATTATTTTTTTCAAAATATTTTACAACACCTTTTATAGTTATAAGCTTATTGTGCAGTTTATTTTCATTATCAAAAGAGTTGAATAATGCTATACTAGATATATTGTTTGAACCAACTAGCATCATTGCTTTACCCTCTGTCACATCAGGTAAAGTTGTATTTACTACTGCTATCTCAATGCTATCTGCATTGTTAGATATAAATGTTGAAGCTTCTTTATAAGTTTTTGCTTCAAATATTTTAACTTCAGAAAAAATATGATACAAAGACAATGCATATCTTAATTTATCTACTAACTCACTGTTGTCATCTATTACAAGTATATTTTTCATTAAAAAACTCCAATTCACTATCTATATTATCTAATTATTTAGCTAAACCTTTACTTAATGGTACTAGAATATTCATTTAAAATTCCTTTTATTTGAACTTAACTTTTCTATTTTCTCAATATCTCTTTTATCTTAAATTATTTATAATATGTGATAACTGAGATAAATTTAATGAACTACTTACAGCCCCAATTTCAACTGCTTTTTTTGGCATACCATAAACTATACATGATGCTTCATCTTGAGCATAAGTAGTTGCTCCAGCTTTTTTCATCGCTAAAAGTTTTTTTGAACCATCATCTCCCATTCCAGTTAAAATAATACCTATTCCCTGCCCTTTTATCTCTTTTGCCATAGAAGCAAACAAAACATCTACACTTGGTTTATGTGAACTTACTTTTGGATAATCTTTTAAAGCTATTTTAGTCATAAAACCATCTTTTTTTACTTCCATATGTAAATTACCTGGTGCTATCAAAATTCTTCCTGGTAACAATGTATCACCATCTTTTGCTTCTCTTACATCAGAGTGTGGTAAAATTTGATTTAATCTATTTGCAAAACTTTTAGTAAAACCTGACGGCATATGCTGAGTGATAACAATTGCTGGATGATTAGGAATTAATTGTTTTGTTAACTCTTCAATAGCTTGAACACCACCTGTAGAAGAACCTATAGCTACAATTTTCTTAGATACTTTTAAAGCTGAATTCTTACCGTATTCACTAGATTCAAGTCGATATTGTTTTCTAGGTATATTTGCATTAAAACTTACTTTTGCTTTTGAAGCAGCTCTTACTTTATATAGAAAAGATTCTGTTTGCTCACTAAAAAATTTACCTAAATCAACATTTGGTTTATGAACAACATCAACTGCACCCATTCTCATGGCATCTATAGCAGCTATACTTCCAACATTAGCCATAGTAGAACACATTATTACTGGAATTGGTTTTTGTTGATTGATTTTCTTTAAGAATTCTAGTCCATCCATTTTTGGCATCTCTATATCAAGAATAAAAACATCAGGAAGACCAACTTTTTTAAATATTCCAAATGCATCAACTGGATTATTAGCTGTGCCTATCAAGATTATATCTTTTACCTTATCAAAAATCTTTACAAAACTATTTCTAACAACAGCACTATCATCAATTACAAATACTTTTATCATTAAAAAAACTCCAATTCACTATTATTCTCATTCTCATCATTTAATGATATTGCATCTTTCATGAAAATTAAATTATTCTCAAAAGAGTGCTGGAAAATATAAACATCTCTAAATACTCTATCTACGAACATCTCCATCATATAAGTATTTATATCATCTATTAAAGCACATAAATAATCAAAAGCATGAAGAGACGACGGCTCTATTTTTGATAAATCCAATTTATTTAAATATATAGAGAAATCTTCAAATATACTAACAACATTAGAAATTTTATCTTCTTTTGAAAATATATCTGCTAAAGTTTGTATTTTTAAAGAAACACTTTTTAAAATTTCTTCTGATAATTCACCAGCTTTTAACAACTTATTATATTCCCTTAATTCATCAACAATAAAAATAAGCTGACCCTCATATAAATCAAAAAATTCATCCAATTCATCACTTGATGATGAAGTTATTGTTCCTTTTAAATCACTTATACTAATCTCTTTAATAGAAGAAAAAACACTTAAATTAATAAATAATTTTTCTTTTAAAGTATCTAAATTAAAATTATCAAATAATAATCCATCAAGTTTATTTAATAAGAATGATGCTTTTTGTAATAGTTTTTCTTTTAAAATCCCAATTATTATCATATTTTTATTATAATTTATTATTGATTCATATATTTTTATAGCTGTTTTATGATTTTTTACAAAATCTATTACAACAATATCTATATCATTTTGCATCAAAGTATTATTTATATTGTCAAGTTCATTAACATTAAGCACTCTTTGAATATATAGATTAAATTCTTCTTTTACATCATCAAATTCATCAAAATGTCTATCACTTATTAGCAAAAGGTTATGATCTTTTGCTAAAAATTTCAAATAATGACCGTATTCTCTAGTTATCATTATCTTCTCCTAAAATTTCATCTATCTTTTTATAAGCTGGTTGTAAAACATCTTCATAATAAGTTTTAGATGCTTTTTGTATATAGTTTTTAAAGCTTACTAATTTCACTTCTTGTTCTTTACTCATTGTTGACATATTCAATTTTAACTGAGATATAAAATCTCTATCATCTTGTGCTATTTCATATATCGTAAGTCCAAATTTTCTACTGTATTTAATTATATCATCATCAAGCATAGCGATATATTTATTTTTATCTTCATCAAATAAATAATTTTTAACCGATCGATTTTCATTAAATATACCTCGAATATCACCAAAATAATTATCAAATTGATATTGAATATATCTATGATTTTTTGCTCTGTTTAAAATAAAAACAAATTTTAAATCTGGTCTCATACCTTTCAAAATACTATAAATTATACTTGCATTAATACCATCTTGTTCACCATCTAAAAGAGGGATTACAACTAAATCTATAAAATGAATCATACCATTTTCATTCAATGCATCTAAAACAACAGTTGTTGTTTTATTCCCACCTATATCAAAACATGCTACTTCATCTTTTGATACAATATCTGTTATCTTTTCTCTTAAAATATCACTTGATACTTCAACTAATTCTCTTTTAGTTAAATTAGAATCACCATAGCTTAAACAATCACTATTTTCATCATCAAATTCATAAAATGCAACTTTTTGATTAGTCTTTTGATATAAATATGGTGCTATTAATTGCATACTAATAGAACTCTTACCTACTCCACCTTTACTTGAAATAACCATTATTTTTATATTTTTCATTATTCTACTTTTTGATATACTGAAGTTCTAACTTGTTTCAATTTAGGTATTTTAATCATATTTAAATTTTCTGTTAATGATATTATAAAATAACCACCTACTACTAATCTTTCAACTGCATTATCTACAACTTTTTGTTTTGTTTGAACATCAAAATATATAAGTACATTTCTTAAAAAGATTACATTAAATAAACCTAAATCAAAATTACTTTCTAATAAATTTGCCGTCTTAAAAATCATGTTTGGTATTAAAATTCGATCTATTAAGAATTTACCTTCATGCTGTCCTTTTCCTTTTAAACAATATTTACTTTTAAAAACTGATGGTATTTTATCTATCCATTTCTCAGGATATAAACCAACTCTTGCTTTCTTAATAACATCTGAATTTATATCTGTACCTATTATTTCCCAATTTTTCTTAGATATTTTAGAATCTACAACCATAGCACAAGAATATGCTTCTGCTCCAACAGAAGCAGCAGCAGACCATATTCTTAATTTTTCTTTACAATTAGAAATAACTACTTCTTGTAAAAATTTAAAGTGTTCTTCTTCTCTAAAAAAATATGTTTCATTTGTTGTTAATAAATTTACCATTTCATTTAATTCTTGTTTATTTACCTGAACCAAACGGATATAATCTGTATAATTTTTAAATTTATAAAAGTGTATTCTCTTTAAAAGTCTTGATTGAACTAAAATCTTTTTTTTATCGTTAAGATTTATTCCTGCTTCTTTAAATATTATTTTTTGAAACATAATAAATTCATTATCTTTTATTGTTATAACTGACATCTTGAAATTAAATTATCATACTTTTTATTGCATTACCGAGTTTAAGCATATTGACTTTACCAATAATTGCATCAACACCTGAATCATCTAATGTTTCTTCCATTATATCATTTGACATATTTGTATGAACTAATAGTTTTATATTATCATATTCTTTATTCTCACGAATCCTTTTTATAACTTCACGACCACCCATTACAGGCATTTCTAAATCTGTTATAAAAAGACCTATTTCATCTACAGGTATATCTTTAATTGCATCTATAAATTCTTTACCATCTTTATATATTTCATAACTAACATCCAATGTATCAAAAAGTTCTTTAACCATCTTTCTTATAAAACGACTATCATCTGCAAATATAATCTTTTTATTACTTATCTCTAATGGTTTAAATTTACTAACATGAACATGAGATTGTAGGTCAATATCATCAAAAATATCTAAAAGCATTTTATCACTATCAAAAATAGAACATAAAACATTTTTATTTCCAACTTGGACTTTTGTAATAAAAGATGTTTTATCATTATTTTCTGAATTATCTGTCATGGTATCACTTGGAATATTGACTATATATTCTACCCTTTTAACCATAATCCCCATTCTATGACCACCATAGTGAGCTAAAATAATAAGTTCATATTCTGAATCATCTAAAATATCATTACCAAACCATTTATCAAAATTAACAATAGGTGTCATTTTGCCACGAATATCAGCTGTACCTAAAATAAATCCATCATTATGATTATTCATAATTTCTAAATCTTTATATACTAAAAGTTCTTCTATTTTAGATACATTTTTTGCATAATATTGATCATCTGAACCAACAAATATTAAATATTGGCTAGTATCATTTGCATTAGTATTTACAAGTTTTACAAGATCTAACTCTTCATCTTCATCATCTATATCTTGATGCATTTTTGTTATATCTTCCAACTCTTCATAGTGTTTCATATTTTTAATCCTATACTTTTGATAACTCTTTTATATCTAAAATTCTTTGTGTATCTAAGATAGCTATATATCTACCCTCATACTTACCCATCATAGATATAAAGATTTTATCACACTTTGTACCAAATTCTGGTTTTTCTTTTGTATCTTTTTTATCTATATCATCAACAGCATAAACTTCATCTATTAAAATACCCATTTGTATTTCAATACCATTATCATCTTTATATTTTATAACAACTATTGAAGTTTTATCACAAATACTTGTTTTACCTAATCCAAACCTATCAAGCATATCAATAACAGGAACAATATTACCACGAATATTTGTTACACCTTTTACAAATGATGGCATTATAGGTACTTTTGTTATATTTGAATATTCTACAATTTCACTAGCTACTAAAGCTTCTATCGCATATAAATCACTATCTACTAAAAAAAATAAATACTGACTTTGTTCTTTCTTACTATTCATAATTATCTATTAATAACGATCAAAATCACGAAGATCTAAATCATCAGTATTTTTAGTATTCTTTTGAGGTTTTATAGTATTTATAACTGGCTGAGAAAAAATATTATTTTCTACAGCTTCTGTTTTAAAAAAACTCATCATTTGTGATAAACTATCTGTTTGTGCATTTAACTGCTCACTTGCACTAGCCATCTCTTGTGATGATGAAGAATTTGTTTGAGTTAACTGATCTAATTGTGTCATAGCACTGTTAATCTGTCCAATTCCAATATCTTGTTCTTTTGCAGAATTACTAATATCTTGAATCAATTTTGCAGTTTCTTGTATTTTTGGTACTACACTAGATATAAGATTACCTGCTTGTTCACTAACTTTTACACTTGCTGTTGCTGTTGAACTTATCTCTTGAGCAGATATTTGACTTCTTTTTGCAAGTTTTCTAACTTCTGCTGCAACTACAGCAAAGCCTTTTCCATGCTCTCCAGCACGAGCTGCTTCAATAGCTGCATTTAGTGCGATAAGATTTGTTTGATAAGCTATATCTTCTATAATAGAAATTTTTTCAGAAATTTCTCGCATCGCAGATACAGTTTTATCTACAGCTTCTCCACCATCTGATGCCATTTTAGCTGCTTCTTCTGCTAGTTTATTTGTTGCTTCTGCATTTTTTGCAGATTCAGATACACTTCCACTCATCTCTTCTAATGCTGCACTAGTCTCTTCTAATGATGAAGCCTGTTGTATTGAACCACTTGATAATATTTGAGAAGTAGATCCTACCTGCGTTGATGCAGATGATATTTCATTGACAGATGAATTTACACGATTTATAATGTTCTTCAATTTATCACAAGTATTATTTGCTGCATTTTTAATTGCATCAAAATCACCTTCATATTCATTTGTTATTTTTGTTTCTAAATCACCCTCTTCTAAAGCATTAAGAGTTTTAATAATATCAGAAAAAGCCAAACCAGTTGTATCTAATGTATTGTTTACAACACCTATAAGTTCAGTATAGCCACCATCAAAACCATCTGTTGGGATACGAGCATTAAGATTACCACGATTTATCTCTTGATATTGTATGTCATATATAGATAAAAGTTTTTTTAATTTTTCAGCTGTACTATTTGCAGCATTTTTAATTATATTAAAATCTCCCTTCCAATCTCCATCAACTTTAGCATCAAAGTTACCAACTTCTAATTCTCTTAAAACAGATATAATACCATCTAGTGCTAATGAAAAAACATCAAATGCACCATTTAAACTTGAACCAATTTTTTCTAAATCACCTTTATATGAAGAAGTATTTATTCTAAAAGTTGCCTCTCCACGATGAACAGCATCTGAAATCAATTCTGAATCTTTCAATAAGCTTAATAATCCATCAGATAAGTTATTGATAGCATTTTTCATATTCTCAAATTCACCATTAAAATTATCTACTATTTTTGCATTAAAATCACCATCACTAATAGCTACGATTTTATCACTTATTCTTCGTACAACACTTGCTACCATATCCATACTAGAATTGAAACCATCTACTATTTCACCATAACCATTTTTATACTCTAACAAACTCATTCTATGCTCAAGATTTCCAACTCTTACCTCGTCACCCATCTTTTTCATATCAGTTTTCATATTAGTAAGTTTAGAACCAAGTATATTAATTTGTTTTGCTAATGGAGCTAAGGCCTTA
>Ga0256827_10001062_pt1 | contig 17329 bp, 13 predicted proteins | sample CV84metaG_FD_185977 | JGI IMG/M metagenome (GOLD analysis project Ga0256827, IMG submission 185977) | Hydrothermal vent microbial communities from East Pacific Rise, Pacific Ocean - CV84 | ecosystem: Environmental > Aquatic > Marine > Hydrothermal vents | place: Pacific Ocean: East Pacific Rise... | reverse complement strand
GTATATTTTATTTACCAAAAGCTGAACAGAAACTCGACCATTAAATTCATTCTTAGAAACAGAATAACTTGCCGTAATCTTACCATCTTGAGGCATCCTAAAAACTGTTCTAAACGCTATAAGTTCTACTGTTTTCATATCATTTGGATATTGTCTTATCTCTATACGAGAGTGAGATTTATCTTGTCCCATATATTTTATATTTACAACCTCTGCATCTTTAAATAAAAACTTAGGTCGTGCATTTGCTTCACCATAGGGTTCAAACTGCTCTAAAAGTTCAAGAAGGCTAAAATCTAAATTATTTACTGATAATATACCTGTTACCTGCTCTTTTGGTATAAAATCTTTAGGGTCTATCTTTGATGCTGTTTCATTTATAGCTTTTGTAAATACCTCTATATTTTGAGCCTCTAAACCCAATCCTGCAGCCATAGTATGCCCACCAAATTTTGTTAAAAAAGAGGAGTTTTCTTTTATAAGTTCATAGATATTTACATCCCCTATACTTCTAGCACTCCCTTTAGCGATACCATTTTCTATACTTAGAACGATAGCAGGTTTTCCAAACTTATCCACCAATCTTGCAGCAACAATTCCCACAACACCCTCATGCCAACCCTCTCCAGCAACAACTATGATAGAACTATCTTCATCTACCATCTCCATAGCATCAGCTGTTGTTTTTGCCTCTGTCTCTTTTCTTATATCGTTCAAATCTCCTAAGATTTCAAACTGTTTAAATGCTTTGGATGTATCTTTGGCTGTAAAAAAATCTAAAGCGATAGAAGCATCCTCTAAACGTCCAGCTGAATTTAGTCGTGGTGCTATCATAAAACCTATATCTTCACTACTTATAACAGGTTTATTTAGAAAATCTCTTATGATTATAGAGGAGGGACGAGTAGAAGTTTGGATAAGTTTTAAACCCTCTTTTACTATGGTTCTATTTATATCTATAAGAGGCATAATATCTGCGATGATTGCTATCGCTAAAATGTCTAAATATTGTTTCATATTTATAGTAAGCTGTAACTCTTTTTTCACAAGCCCCAAAAGTAACCATATAACTTGAGCACCACATATCTCTTTAAATGGATAACTATCTGTTGAAAGTTTTGGGTCTACTATGGCATAAGCATCTGGTAAAGTTTCAGAAGGGGTATGATGGTCAGTTATGATTAACTCTATCCCTCTTTCTTTACATATTTTACTCGCTTCAATCGCTGAGATACCATTATCTACTGTAATAATTAGGTCAGTATCTACTCGCTCTAAAATAGTTGGACTCACTCCATAACCATCTTTAAAACGATTAGGAATAATAGCTTCAAGAGGATAGGGAATCTGTCTAAAAAAATCAACCATAATAGCACTAGAACTCACCCCATCTACATCATAATCACCTACTAAAGTTATACGTTTATTTTCTCTTATAGCAGAAGCTATCTTCTGTGCTGATTTTGTGGCATCGTGAAGGAGTGCTGGATTTGGGATTTGGGAAAGTTTTTTATCTTCACCATCAAAACGAGTAGAGAGTAGTTCAAAAAGTTTCTGTTTTGTAAGTGTTTGAGGAGTTATCATAATGTAAGCCTAGTATAAAATTTGATAAAGAATTATAGTAGATTTTATATTTTAAAACACTACTGCTTACACCCAAATCTCCCCAAAATTAAATGCAACACTACATTCATTCATCTCAAAAAGATATCTATTTTCACTAATTTTTAAGGCTAATTCATATTTAGTATTTTTCAAAATATAGATTTCAGCTATCTTCGTTTGAGAATCTACTATCACATAATATTTTATCCCTTCACTCTCATAAAGGTGATATTTCTCATTTCTATCTTTTCTTTGTGTTGAGGGGCTTAAAATCTCAAATACTATCTCAGGAGTTTTTTTAAGATATTTCTCTCCCAAATCATCCCCACAAGCAAATAAAACATCAGGAGAAACAACAGTATCATTTGATACTTTATAATCTATCTCCATCGCTACCATACATTTTTTACAACTATGTGTATCAAGTTGGCTAAATATACGCCCAGAAACTCTTTGATGTTTTATCATTGGTTTTGGACTCATAGCATAGGGAGAACCATCTATAAGTTCCCAATCCCCTTCCCAATTTTGATAATCTTCATACGTATAATATTCTAAATATTCTCTTGCACCCATAATACACCTTTGGATTTAATGTAACTATTTTTTACACCTACCAAGTTTTAAATTCTCTCTATTTTTAGAAATGGTTGCTTTACCAATCCCTTTTACTTTTGTGAGTTCATCTATACTTTTAAAACATTGTATAGTTTTTCTAAACTTTACAATAGCTTTTGCTTTTTTAGTACCTATCCCTTTAAGTGTTGTAAACTCTTTTACATTTGCACTATTTATGTTTACAGTTGCAAAAGCAAATGTAACACTCAATATCAAAATAATTAAAAATTTCATTCTAAACTACACTCATACTAGCTTTAACAAAAGCAAGTATAGAAGGGTTTGGAGTTTTTAAACGAGAAGTAAATTCTGGGTGAAATTGAACACCTAAGAACCAAGGATGACCCTCTATCTCTACCGTTTCTATAAGACCATTTGATTCACCAGTAACAACCATTCCAGCTTTTTCTAGCTCTTCACGATATGCTGGATTTGCTTCATAACGGTGACGATGACGTTCATAAATAGTTTTTTCACCATTGTAAGCTTCTCTTATTAAAGAACCCTCTTTTGTATCACAAGGATATTCACCTAAACGAAGTGTTCCACCCATTGGGGATTCGTGAGTTCTTAACTGTTCTCCACCATTTTGGTCTAAAAAGTTATCTATAAGATATATCATCGGATGAGGAGTATTTTCATCAAATTCAATAGAGTTTGCACCCTCTAAACCTAATACATTTCTAGCATACTCAACAAGTGTAAGTTGCATACCCAAACAGATACCAAGATATGGCACTTTATTTACACGTGCATACTCAATAGCTAAGATTTTACCCTCAACACCACGAGAACCAAAACCACCAGCAACTAAAACACTATCACAATCACCTAAAAGTGCTTCAGCCCCTTTCTCCTCTATCTTCTCAGAATCTACCCAGTTTATTTCAACTCTAGTATCTAAATGAGCCCCTGAGTGGATTAAAGATTCTGTTAAAGATTTATAAGCCTCTTTAAGTTCAAGATATTTCCCCACAAAACCAACAACCACTTTATCTTTAGGTTGTACTATACGTTTTACTAAAGTGTCCCATTTATCCATATCTGGATTAAGTTCACCTAGCTCTAACTCTTTAGCGATAGGTTTTAAAATATTTTGTCTTAAAAAAGTGATAGGAATACTATAAATTGTCGCTGCATCAGTTGCTTCTATAACACTATCTTGACTTACATCACAACTCATCGCAAGTTTTTTCTTAAATGCTTTTGGAAGAGGATTTTCACTTCTAGCGATAATCATCTGAGGTGTGATACCTATACGACGAAGCTCTTGAACAGAGTGTTGTGTTGGTTTAGATTTTAACTCTCCAGCAGCTTTAATAAAAGGTATAAGTGTTACATGAATAAAAAAAGTTCCTGCAACATCATCATCGTGTTTCATCTGACGAATAGCTTCCATAAAAGGTAAACCCTCTATATCCCCAACTGTTCCACCAAGCTCAACCACTAAAATATCGTGACCCTCACCAGCTTCTTTAATACGCTTTACAATCTCCCCAACAATATGAGGAACAACTTGAATAGTTTGTCCTAAATACCCACCAGAACGTTCACGTTCAATAACACTTGAATAAACTTGACCAGTTGTAAAGTTAGATGATTTTAGGTAAGATGAATCTAAAAATCTTTCATAATTTCCTATATCAAGGTCTGTTTCTGCACCATCTTTTGTTACAAAAACCTCTCCATGTTCAAGTGGCGACATCGTACCAGGGTCTACATTGATATATGGGTCAATCTTTAACATTCCTACTTCTCTACCTGAGTGTTTAAGTAAAGTACCAACACTAGCAGCTGTAATCCCTTTTCCAAGAGAACTTAAAACTCCACCTGTTACAAAGATATATTTAGTCATTGTATTTGCTCCATATATTAATTATTATTCGCGATTATAGTAAATACTCTCTTAAAATCTGTATAGAGTTATCTCTGAAGAACTCTTCAAATTAGTTTATATAAAATTATATCAAAATTATAATATAATGAGCATATATAAAATAGGATAGTTAATGGAAAACAATTTTCTCTACATCATCATCGCCTTAGGTATTTCTCTTGTTTTAAATATTTTACTCAAAAAAATAGAGGTATCTCAAATCATAGGATATATAGTTACAGGAACAATTATTGTGTATACTTTTGACCTTAAAGATGTTGCCAGTTCACATAGTTTAGAGATGGTAGGAGAGTTTGGTATAGTTTTTTTAATGTTTACAATCGGTCTTGAAATTTCTCTTTCAAAAATGAACTCTATGAAACAAGAGATATTTGGTAATGGTATTATGCAGATTGGTTTTACTGCTCTTATCTCCTATATTTTAAGTTTTTATATGTTTGGTCTTGATAATAAATCATCAATAATAATCTCTCTTGCTTTCTCTCTCTCTTCAACTGCTGTTGTTTTAACATATCTAAAACACTCTAAAGAGATTTACACTCCCTATGGTCAACGTTCCACTGGTATGCTTATATTTCAAGATATAGCTGTTATTCCTATCTTAATTCTTATCAGTTTTTTAATGAATGAGGGAGATAAATCTATATTAACTATATTAACTGATACTTTTATAAGTGCCGTTATCGTGATAGGTTTACTCTTTGTAGTTGGAAAACATCTCATGAGTTGGTTACTTCATTTTTCAGCATCTTCGGATGTAGATGAACTTTTTATGGGGTCTGTACTTTTTATAGTTATGAGTGCCTCTATTTTAGCTCATTATATGGGGTTTACCTACTCTCTTGGTGCATTTGTTGCTGGAATGATTATAGCTGAAACATCCTATCATCATAAAGTAGAATCAGATATTGCTCCCTTTAAAGATATACTTCTTGGAACATTTTTTGTAACTGTTGGAATGAAGATAGATATACTATTTTTTATAGATAATATCTTTACTATCGTTTCTATATTTTTGCTCATACTTAGCATTAAAACAACTATTATGTTTTTTCTACTTCGTTTATCATCAACACCAGCAACCTCCCTTAAATCAGCATTAGCTCTCTCTCAAGTAGGAGAGTTTTCATTTGTTATCTTTGCTGTTGCTGGTTCGGGAGGGCTTTTAGATACAGAGCTTTCCTCTTTACTTGTACTTATCGTCATCTTTTCCCTTATAGTTACACCCTTTCTTATCCCTAAAATCAATCAAATCGTTGAATATTTTATCAAAGAGAAAGAGGAGAGTACTGATATGTCAGCACTCTCAACTAGAAAAGACCATGTTGTTGTTTGTGGATATAGTATTGTTGGTAAATTTGTAACTCAGCATCTTGATATGATAGATGCCCCTTTTGTGGTAGTAGACAACTCAAATAAACATGTTAAAGAAGCACTCAATAACAAAATAGAAGCTTATCTAGGAGATGCCTCAAAAGCATCAATCTTAGAAGCACTTAATATAGAAAATGCTGCTGCAATTATTGTCACACTAGATAATGCTGATAAAAAAAGAGTCTTATGTGAAGCGATTTTAAAATATAGTAAAGATGCTAATCTAATAGTAAAAGTAACCTCTTTAGAAGAGAAAGAGAAACTCGCAGACCTCAATATAACAATGCTTATAGATGGAAAAATGGAGATAGCTCGTGTGTTAGTAGAAAGAATGATGACTTGTCAATTGGAGTATAAATAATTATGAGATTATCCCACCTTACACAGATAGTAAATTATATGCAAGATATTAGAAAAATCTCTGCCATTTATAGAGTTTCTGACACTATTTTAAAGATAGCATTTGACAAAAATAATGAGATATATTTCAATATGCAACGCTCAAACTCTACTCTTTTTAAATGTAAAGAGTATCCTCGTTCTAAAATATACAATGCTCCTTTTGATGTAGTATTAGCCAAACGATTTAACCGTGCCAATATCTCAAAGATAGAACTTCTAAATGGTGATAAAATCATACGATTTACAACCTCTATCTCTTCAGCTTATAAAGAAGAAATAACCTATTTACAAATAGAATTCACAGGAAAATATACCAATATTATTATATTAAATGAAAAAAATATTATATTGGAAGCTCTTCGTCATATAGATATATTTTCCTCTTTTCGTGAAGTTAAAGTGGGACAAAAACTTTTAGATGTTCCTCCTGCTCCATTTATAGCAAAAGAGTATCCTCTTGATGACATTGAACTATTTTTATATAAGACTTACAACAAAGAGCAAAGTCAAAGATTAGACTCTTTAAAAAAACAAAAAATCGCCTTCTTAGAAAAAAAATTAAAAAAACTAGAGAAACTCTTTTACTCTTTAGATGATGAACTAACACTTCAAAAAGAGTCTAAAACAGCACAACACTATGGAAACCTCATCCTCTCCAATCTACACAATATAAAACCCTATTCTTTAGAGATAAAGCTTAATGATTATGATGGAACAGCAGTTACTATAAATGTATCTAAAGCCTATCCAACCGTCGCGATGATAGCGAACAGTTTTTTTAATCAAAGTAAAAAAGCAAAACAACGTTCTATTCATCTACATATAGAAAAAGACTCATTAAGCTCAAAAATAGAACATCTGAAACTTTTCATTCATACCGTGCAAGAGGCACAAGATATAGCCAAAATAGAGCTACTTTTTCCAAAAAAAGTACAAACAAAAAAAAATAAAACAGATGATTCTATTGAACTATTTTTGATAGAGGGTTATAAAGTACAACTTGGAAAAAATGAGAAAGGAAATATAAAACTTCTTCAAAATGCTAAAGCAAAAGATATATGGTTACATCTCAAAGAGCAACCCTCAACACACGTTCTCATAACAACTGATAAACAAAATTTACCGATGAAAATTATAGAGAGTGCTGGTCGTTTATGTGTTGATTTTACAACAACTGCAAAAGATAAGTTTTTAGTCGATTATACTCCTAGACGCGAAGTAACTATTCAACATGGGGCAAATGTTTTATATAATAAATATAAAACAATTGAGATAGATACAAGAAACTAACAGGAGTTTGTTATGGCATTAGGTCCGATAGGTAATACAATTTTCACAAACCAGATGACAGCAAGTGTAGCATCAGTTCAAAATGCCCATACAAATAGAGTCGATTTACAAAATGTAATGGCTCAAGAGATTGTAAATGAGAAAGATGAAAAATTATTAGAGGTTCGTCCTACTGAAGAGAATCAAGAGATAGATGAAGATAGAGAACATACAAAAGATGAAACAAAAAGAGAAAATCAGAGAAGTGAAAAAAAAGAGGAAAGAGATGAGAAGAGGGAGCAAAACTTCACACTTGATATTATGGTTTAGCTATAATTCCTTTACAAATATTATTTTCAGGACAATACTATGGGTATTTTTGGTTCACACAGTGAAAGAATAAAAACAGGTTTAGCTCTTGTAGCAGGGGTTTTAACAATAGGCTATTTAGATAACTTTTTCTTGATGTGGCTTACTTTCGGGGTCGTTTATATATTAGCATTTCGAGAATCTATGAAACTTTTTCAGATAGAAAATAGTTATTTAATTCGTTTTGCTGTTATACTTTGGCTTATAGCAGGTATATATCCTTATGGTGATGACCTTTTTGTTTTAGCTGGTGTTCTCTATGCAAGTGCTGTCGCTTACGATAAAAATATAGAATGGAAAAACTTTTTACCTTTTATCTACCCAACTGCTGGAATACTTTTTATGTTTACGATGTATCAAGAGTATGGAATTGTCTCTCTTTTATGGTTACTTATAGTTGTCGCTATGACAGATGTAGGAGCGTATGCTGTTGGAAAAAGTATAGGAAAAACTCCCTTTAGTGAGACTAGCCCAAACAAAACGATGGAGGGTGTTGTCGGTGGTATAATAGTTGCAACATTTAGTGGTATGTTTGCAGGTTTAAGCATAGTTGATTTAGGTATCGCTTTTCTTATCTCTTTTGGTGTAGCTGTCAGCTCTATATTTGGAGATTTATATGAAAGTTCTTTAAAACGTTCAGCTAATGTCAAAGATAGTGGTGACCTTCTCCCTGGGCATGGTGGTGTTTTAGATAGAATAGATGGCTACCTTTTTGGAGCAGTTGTAATGCTTGTTCTACTTCGTGGATTAGTATAAAATGGTACTTCTTGGTTCAACTGGGTCTATTGGTGTAAATGCCCTTATAGTTGCAAAACAGTTTGGTATAAATATAGAAGTATTAGTTGCTGGGAAAAATATAACACTTTTGAATAAACAGATACTTGAACACTCTCCAAAAACTGTGGTAGTAGCAGATAAAGAGAGTGTTTTAAAAGTAAATCATAATAATGTATATTTTGGTGAGGATGCCATACTTAAAGTGATAGAAGAAGCCTCTAGCTTTTTAGTTGTAAATGCTCTTGTTGGTTTTTTAGGTCTTGCACCAACATTAACAGCCATTAAAAGTGGAAAAACAGTAGCTTTAGCAAATAAAGAGTCTTTAGTTGCTGGAGGTGCTTTTTTAGATATGTCACAAATTCAACCCATAGATAGTGAACATTTTGGACTTTGGTATCTGATGCAAGAGAGAACTATTGATAAGATGACAATCACAGCAAGTGGTGGTGCTTTTAGAGATTGGGATATAGATAAACTTCAAAATGCTACATTGGAAGATACACAAAAACATCCAAACTGGTCTATGGGTCAGAAAATAACAATAGATAGTGCAACAATGGTCAATAAAATCTTTGAACTCTTAGAAGCTCGTTGGCTTTTTGGTAGGGGAGAATATGATGCCATTATCGAAACAAAATCTCTTATTCATGCACTTATAGATTTTAAAGATGGTTCAACAACTGCACATTTTGCAAATGCTTCTATGCAACTTCCTATCGCTTATGCACTCGATAAAGATATGAATGAAAAGATACTTACTCATATAGACTTAGTAAAAATAGGCTCTTTAGAATTTCGTGAGATTACAACTGATAGATACCCTATTTGGGAGATAAAAGATGAACTATTGGCAAATCCTAAACTTGGTGTTGTGGTCAATGCTGCCAATGAAGTTGCTATTCAAAAATTTATCAATAATGAGATAGGTTTTATGGATATAAGTAAAATTATTATTCAGGCATTTAATGATTTTAATGATGTTCCAAACAGTATAGAGGATGTTTTTGAGATAGATAAAAAAATTAGAACGATTTTAAATGCTACAAATTAATCATTGTATAACTACACGCTCAAAAATTACAGAGTTACAAGCAACCGACGATAATAGTATCATATACTCCACACTATTTCATGGAGTAAAGGTACTCAATCTTAAAAATTGTGAAACAGCTTTTAATATTTCTAATCAATATCTTAACTCAACGACAACCTCAACCTCTTTTAGCCCTGATGGACAGTTTATAGCTTTTTCAAATAAAAATATCATCTATATTCTTTATATTCCAACCCATAAAATTATAAAAACAATTATAACTCATGATATTATTACTATACTTACTTTTGATGAAACATCTACCTATATTATTTGTGGTACAAAGCATGGAAGAGTAGTTCAGTACAGGTATAATAACTCATCATCTCTCTCAAGATTATGCTCTTTTCCCATAGAGAAAACAGATAAAAAAAGTTTTTCTAAAAAAAACAATAATTATGTTAGTGTAATACACTCCTATAAAGAGTTTATCGCCACATCTGGTTATGGTGGTTCTATTGTCATCATAAATATTCTTTCTCGAACCAATAATATTATTATAAAAAATGGAAAGAATAGAATAGATGCTTTATGTTTTGTGGATAATGAGATACTTATTAGTGGAGATAGTGAGGGTGTTCTTTCTATTATTCCTTTTAAAAAAACAACATCTATACAAACAATAGCCACACCATTTTCACAAATAAAACAGATTTTATTGATGCCAAATTCTCGTTATATCTTAGTAAGTTCACAAACAAAAAGTTTAGCTATTATTGATATACAAGAGTGTAAAATAGTTGAACATCAGTATCTATTATTTAAAGATAATATCAATAAAATAGCTCTCTCAAAAAGTGGTCAATTACTAGTTGCTCTTCATAATCAAGAGTTATTTCATATAGAGATACCAACCATACAACAACTTGAGAGCTTTGTAGCAAAAGAGGAACTCAATCAAGCTTTCGAACTTATTGCTAACTCCCCTATGTTACAAAATTCTCAAGCACATAAAGAGTTAGAAAAAAAGTATCATACTCTTTATCTTAAAGCTATTGAAGCTTTAACATATAACAATATAGCATTAGCAAAAAAACTTATCTCTTCTCTTGAAAACAATCATTATAAGGGTGATGAGATAAAATTATTATTTGAAGCTTTTGAACATTTTTCCAAATTTAATAAACTATTTTTAGAAAAAAAATACCCTCTAGCTTATGCTATGTCTACAAAATATCCCCCATTTATCTATACACCTCAATATAAAAAGATGGAAATTATATGGAAAGAAACATTTGCTAATGCTCAAAGACAGATGATACTTAAACGGAATGATTTAGCAACAGGTATATTACAAGAACATATGACAACAACTGTTAAACGACCTCTTATAAAATTTATATTAAACCATACCCCAGAATTTTTACAATTTTTAAGAGCAATAGATAAAAAAGATTTTACTACTATAAACACTATTGTTACTCAAAACAATATATTTTCTCAAATACCAAACTATATAACCTTAATAAATGAAATTGAAGAAAATATTATTAAAGTTCAACGACATATCTATAAAGGAGAGGTAAACTCTGCTATAAAATTGATAAAAGAATTAATATATATTCCTCAAATCAAAACAAGAATTGAATCACTTCATTATCACAATCAGAATATGATAGCACTTCTTAAAGCATATAAAAATAATGATTTTATACTCTGTTATAAACTTTTAGATAAATATCCATATTTAGATGAAACAGAATTAGGAGTAAAACTAGAACAAGAATGGTCAAAACAGATACAAGTTTGTGAAAATTTTGCCCTTCAAGGTGATATAAAAAATATAAAACTTTCTCTTGGTAATCTCATAAAACTTCCAACTAGAACAGAAAAAATAGGTGATATTTTAAGAGTAAGTTATCATGTTAAAATCAAATTTTTACTCAGTCGGAAAAGTTTTAAAAAAGCAGAAGCGATTATAAACTCTTATATGGAAATTTTTGGTATAGATAATGAGATAGAACAGATAAATAAAAAATTTGAAAAAGAGACCTCTCTAAAAATAGCTATCTTAGAAAATCATAAAGAAAAACTTCCTCGTGACAACTGGCTACATTCAGAGTTTATTTTAAATATGGTGAGATAATTTTATCTCTCCATACTCTCAAAACAGACCTTCTCAAAATCTAAATCACTTTTTATATGATATTTTTTACCATAAAGTTCAAACTCTAACTCATTTGCATGAAGAAGTAATCTTGATGCTCCTCCATTTGCTATTCTATCTCGTGGAGTTAAAACTTTATCTAAAAACTGAACCATCTTCTCTTCACTTTGTCCATAGATAGGGTCACCCACTATTGTATGCCCTATATGAAAAAGATGGACTCTTATCTGATGTTGTCTTCCTGTATGAGGGGAACATTCCACTAATGTCATATTTTTCTCATTAAAATATTTTAAAGGCTTAAAATCTGTTTTAGACTTCTTTCCTCTCTCATCCACTTTTACCACCATTCTTACCATGGCACTCTCCGCCTGTGAACGTAAAAGAGGTTCTTCGATACAGATAGATTCTTTAAGTTCTCCATGAACAAGAGCAATATATTTTTTCTTCATCTCTCGCTCTTGAAACATCATCTTAATCTCTCTTTCACTCTCCTTATTTTTAGAACATAAAACTAAACCACTTGTTTCTTGGTCTATACGATGTGTGATATTTGCATCTCTTCCAAACTGATACTTTATCTCATCAGTTAAAGAGTATGGAGTTTTTTTTGTTTGAGGATGAATAAGAACACCACTAGGTTTATCAAAAACAATAAATTCTTTCTCTTCATAGGTAGGTTTTAACCCTTTTGTAATAGGTTCAAAATAGATAAACTCAAACTCCCCCTCTATCTCTCCAGCTGTTTTAAGCATCTTTTCTCCATCAACTAACACTCTTCCTTTAGATATAAAGCGTTGTGCTTCTCTTTGAGAATACCCCAATTCATTTATCAAAAATATGAAGGCTTTTTGCTTAGTTTTTACATACATTTTCTTCTTTACAAATGGCATTTTTTCATCCTATTTTAATCATCTTTGCACTATAATCTCTTTACTAAAAATGACTTTAATTTATAGAAATTTTAGCATAATATTTTCATAAAACAATGACAAGGAATTATAAATGGTAGATAGATATTCACGTCCAGAGATGGCAAATAAATGGACATATACAGCAAAATATCAAGCATGGTTAGATGTTGAAAAAGCAGTTGTAAAAGCATGGGCTAAACTTGGTAAAATTCCTCAAGATGATGCAGATAAAATCGTTGCAAATGCTGGTTTTGATATAAAACGTATAGATGAGATAGAAGCAGTAACTCGTCACGACCTTATCGCATTTACAACAAGTGTAAGTGAAACTCTTGGCGACGAAAGTAGATGGTTTCACTATGGTATGACATCTTCAGACACTATCGATACTGCAGTAGCTGTTCAGATGAAAGACTCTTTAGAATTAATCATTAAAGATGTAAAAATGATTATGGAATCTATCAAAAAAAGAGCCCAAGAACATAAAATGACTCTTATGGTTGGACGTTCTCATGGTATACATGGAGAGCCTATAACTTTTGGTCTTGTGTTAGCTGTTTGGTATGATGAGATGGCACGTCACTTAGAAAACTTAGAACAAACGATGGATGTTATAGCTGTTGGTCAAGTAAGTGGTGCTATGGGTAATTTTGCTCATGCACCATTAGAACTTGAAGAGTACACTTGTGAAGAGTTAGGTCTTAAACCTGCTCCAGCCTCAAATCAAGTTATTCAGCGTGACCGTTATGCTCGTCTTGCTACAACTCTTGCACTTATGGCTTCTACTATTGAAAAATTTGCTGTTCAAGTTCGTCATTGGCAACGTACAGAAGTATATGAGTGTGAAGAGTATTTTGCAAAAGGACAAAAAGGTTCATCTGCAATGCCTCATAAACGCAATCCTATTCTTACTGAAAACATTACTGGTTTAGCTCGTATGATACGCTCTTATGCAACTCCAGCTATGGAAAATGTTGCTCTTTGGCACGAACGTGACATCTCTCACTCATCAACAGAAAGATTTTGGTTACCAGATGCTTTTATAACAACTGATTTTATGCTTCACCGTATGAATAATGTTATAGCTAATCTAACTGTTTATCCTGAAAATATGATGAAAAACCTTAACCTTACTGGTGGACTTGTATTTTCTCAACGTGTACTGTTAGAACTTCCTCTTCAAGGTGTAAGTCGTGAAGATGCTTATAGAATTGTTCAACGTAATGCTATGAAAGTTTGGGAAGAGATTCAAAATGGTCGTCCAACTACAAATGAAGAGGGTGAATCACTCTATCTAAACCATCTTTTAGCAGATGATGAGCTAAGAAGTAAACTAAGTGAAGAGCAAATTCGTGAATGTTTTAATTATGATTACTATACAAAAAATGTAGATAACATTTTTAAAAGAGTTTTTAAATAAAAAAATAAAAAATAGTACCTAAAATAAAAAAATTTAAGAATAAGAAAGAGTTTCATGATAACAGTTATAAAAAGAAATGGTCGTATTGAGCCATTAGACATTAGTAAAATTCAAAAATATACATCTTCAGCCGTAGAGGGTTTAGACAATGTATCTCAAAGTGAATTAGAGGTAGATGCTCAAATTCATTTCCGTGATGGAATAACATCACGTGAGATACAACAAACACTTATTAAAACTGCTGTGGATAAGATAGATATAGATACTCCAAACTGGACATTTGTAGCTTCTCGTCTTTTTATGTTCAATCTTTATCATCAAGTAAATGGTTTTTCAGGATATACATCATTAGAAAAATATTTTGTACGTGGTGAAAAAGAGGGTCGTATTCTTTTAGGTTTAAAAGAGATGTATGACTTAGAAGAGCTAAACAAACATATCAAACCAGAACGTGATTTACAGTTTAACTACCTTGGTGTAAAAACACTTCACGATAGATACCTCATAAAAGACTCTAACTCAAACCCAATAGAACTACCTCAACATATGTTTATGGCTATCGCTATGTTTTTAGCACAACGAGAAGAGAATAAACAAGAGTGGGCTATCAAGTTTTATAATATGATAAGTCAGTTTGAGGTGATGTTAGCAACACCAACACTCTCCAATGCAAGAACAACTCGCCATCAACTTAGCTCTTGTTATATCGGTTCTACTCCAGATAATATAGAGGGTATTTTTGATACCTATCAAGAGATGGCTATGCTTTCAAAATTTGGTGGTGGTATCGGTTGGGATTGGACTGGGATTCGCTCTATGGGTTCATTTATAGATGGTCATAAAAATGCAGCGGGTGGAACTGTTCCATTTTTAAAAATCACTAACGATATAGCTATCGCTGTTGACCAACTAGGAACTCGTAAAGGGGCTATCGCTGTTTATATGGAACCTTGGCATATAGATATAAATGATTTCTTAGACCTCAAAAAGAACTCAGGTGAAGAGCGTCGTCGCGCACATGACCTTTTCCCAGCTTTATGGTTAAATGACCTCTTTATGCAAAGAGTACAAGAGGATGCTATCTGGACACTTTTTGACCCTTATGATTGTACAGAGTTAGCAACACTCTACGGAACTGATTTTGAAAAAAGATATAAAGAGCTTGAAGAGGATGATTCTATCATCAAAGAGAGAGTTAAAGCAAAATCTTTATGGAAAAAAATCTTAACATCTTATTTTGAAACCGGAAGCCCTTTTTTATGTTTTAAAGATAATGCAAATAGAGCTAATCCAAATAATCATTATGGTGTTATTAGAAGTTCAAATCTTTGTACAGAAATTTTTCAAAATACTGAACCAAATCACTATAAAATCAAATTTATCTTTGAAAATGGCGAGAGTATAAGCTATGAAGAGAATGAGATAGTCAAAGTTGATAGTGGTATAGAAAAACCTGCTAAAAAAGTAACTGCCCTAGACTCTTTAGGTGGGATGCCTATATTTGTTGTTGAAAAAGAGAAGATAGATGGTGCTACTGCTGTATGTAACTTAGCATCTATAAATCTCTCTCGTATCAATACAACTCAAGAGATAGATAGAATAGTTCCTACTGCGATACGATGTTTAGATAATGTTATAGACCTTAACTTTTACCCTGTTGAGAAAGTAAAACGGACAAATATGAAAAGTCGGTCTATCGGTCTTGGTGTGATGGGTGAGGCTCAGATGTTAGCTGAATCTGGCATATTATGGGGAACACAAGAGCACTTTAATAAGATAGATGAGATTATGGAATCTGTTAGTTATAATGCTATCTCCTCCTCCTCTAATTTAGCGATTGAAAAAGGTGTATATCCTGAGTTTGAAGGCTCTCAATGGAGTAAAGGTGTGATGCCTCATGACCATGCAAATGATGAAGTTGTTCAACTTGTAAACCATAAAGAGGATTTTACTTCTACTTATAATTGGGATGAACTCCGAACGAAAGTAAAAGAAAATGGTTTAAGAAATGGTTACCTTATGGCTGTTGCTCCTACAAGTTCTATCTCTATTTTAACAGGAACAACGCAAGCTATTGAACCAGTATTTAAACGTAAATGGTTTGAAGAAAATCTTTCTGGGCTTATTCCAGTCGTTGTTCCTAATCTCTCTCCAGATACATACACATTCTATACACCAGCCTATGATTTAGACCAAAAGATGTTGATAAAAGCAGCAGCTATTCGTCAAAAATGGATAGACCAAGGACAAAGTTTAAATATCTTTATCACTCTTGATAAAGCAAATGGTAAATATCTAAATGATATTTATATGTTAGCATGGAAACTTGGACTTAAATCAACATACTATCTACGTTCACAATCTCCTGAAGTTTCTAATGATGTAGAAGATAGAAGTATGGAATGTGTTGGGTGTCAATAGACAAATAAAATATAAAGGAAAAATAATGAGAGTAATCTGTCCACACTGTTTAAGTGTAAATAATATTCCACAAAAAGATAGCTATAAAAAAGCAAACTGTGGGAAGTGTAAAGAATCGCTTTTAGATACAAAGCCTATTGAACTTACGGCATCAAACTTTGATGAAGTGATAGTAAATAGTGATATTCCTGTTATTGTTGATTATTGGGCACCTTGGTGTGGCCCTTGTAAGATGATGGGACCTAACTTTGAGAAATCAGCAAAGAATTTTCCAGTTAAAACACTTTTTGCAAAAGTAAATACTGAAAATGAACAACAATTAGGTGCGAGATTTGGTATAAGAAGTATTCCAACTTTAATGATATTTAAAGATGGTAAAGAGGTTCATCGTGCTTCAGGTGCTTTAAGTGAAGAGCAATTAAACTCTTTAGTAAAGCAGTTTATTTAGTTTTATATTAAATAAACAAGGAGGAAAAATTCCTCCTCACTTATAGTTAAAGAAAGCTTTATTTTGCTTTCTTTAATATAGTAGACTTAGGAAATGTAAATATAGATTTTCTAAATACTACAATTTTATCTTCGTGGCCTATTGCATAAGCTCTAATTGTGATAGGAATAATTGTATCTTTTCTATCATCATCAGCTAATATATCTGTTGTACGAAGTACAACAATTTTTTTCTTTTTAATCCCAGGAACTGCTGTAAACTCTTTTCTAGGTTTAGCAATAGTAATCTTACCTTTCATACCTTTTGGAGGAATAACTTCAAAGTAAAATTTCATCTTCTCATTTTCAGTATTTTGAAGAAGGAATTCATAAGCATTATCTACTCTTACTTTACCATCTGGTAATAGTTTTGTAGAGTATAAACGTGTCTCTTTATTTATATTTAAAAGCATATGCTCTTTTGTACTTCCCATAACACCAAGAATAATCATAAGACCAACAAGTAAAGCGATATAAGCTAAAACTTTTGCACGAAAATATTGAGTTTTACCTTTTTGTTCCACTATCTCATAATCACTAGACCAAGTAACTAAAGACTCTTTTCCCAACTTACCCA
>Ga0256827_10001061_pt1 | contig 17344 bp, 17 predicted proteins | sample CV84metaG_FD_185977 | JGI IMG/M metagenome (GOLD analysis project Ga0256827, IMG submission 185977) | Hydrothermal vent microbial communities from East Pacific Rise, Pacific Ocean - CV84 | ecosystem: Environmental > Aquatic > Marine > Hydrothermal vents | place: Pacific Ocean: East Pacific Rise... | reverse complement strand
ATTTGTTGTTGCAAGATGTGCAAAAATATCTTGCTTTTCAACTGCTTCAAGTTCTACTTTTGGATTATCACGTGCAACCAACAACCCTACTACACCACAACCAGCACCAACATCTAAAACAGTTCCGTTAGGGTTGAAAGATGATATAAAATCATAAAGAAAAATAGAATCACTGTTATAGCAATACCCTAATTCTGGTTGATATAGAAGCATCTTAGTTTAACTACGAGGTTTTATAAAAATGGTAAAATCACCAAACTGTTCATTTATGACAAACTGATGTTTCTGGCAAAAAGTTGTTTCCATCGTTTTTACCATAGACTCTGCCTCCTTTTTCGCTTCCTCTTGAGTTTCAAACTCTAAACTTTCGTGCATACCACTTTTCAAAACACATCTACAACTATTTTGAATTTTTACTTTATACATACTTTTTCTCCTTAAAAATCAAAAATATCAGTAAAATGATACTTTTTAAAATCTATCTAAAATCTCTTTTACACAGATATTATAATCTTTTAAACCCTTTGAACGTTTAGATTCTAAAGTGATAGGTGAACCCGATTCAAACTGTTTTGCTAATTTTATATCTACCCCTATTGGTGAAAGTAATTTTGCTTCACCAAATGCAACTTCAACTTTATGAACAGACTCTTTATGTTCATTAATATGTGGATTATACATAACTGGTAATATCGCTATATCAACCATTTCACGTTCAAAAGTTGATGTTGTTTTATAAAGTGTACGCATCATTTGACCAACTGCTACAACCCCTAAATGGTGAGGAACAAAAGGGATTATTACACTATCTGCAACCTCTAAAGAGTTCTTTAAAAGTGCATCAAATGTTGGAGGAGTATCTATAATACAATAATCAAAAAAATCTGCTATTTTTTCTCTTTTGAAACGACTTTTTAATACACCCATCAAATCTGAATACTCATATACATCAAAAAATGCAAGTGCAGGAGAGAGTGTTAGATTTTTATGAATAGTTGGAATAAATGTTTCACTTAATGTTTTCCCCATAAAAATAGAGTGTATACCTAATGTTTCATTTGGTTCACAACCAACACCAATAGAAGCATGACCTTGTGTATCAAAATCTAAAAGTAATACTGAACCATATTTAGCTAAACCACTCGCAAGATTTACTGCTGTTGTAGTTTTAGCTGAACCACCTTTACGGTTACTAATTACAATAGTTTTCACTAGGGTCAAATCCTTTTAAAACAATTTCAAATAGTTTTCTATCTTCAGCAAACTTATATGTATAAGGATAATTTTTTTGATAAGAAACAATAAGTTGTAATATAGCTAAATGTAAGTCATCACACTTGATAAAATCAAATATTATCTCTTCTCCTGCATTTGTTTGTAAAAAAGTTCTTAATGTTGGTAAATCATCTTCATAAATAACTGAATCAAAAAATACCTCTTTACCTTCATATGTAATAGCCATCTAAAGCTCCTTAATTTGGTAGTTTCACTGTTTCAATAATATTTATTAAAACACCTTTTAAATCTAAAATACCATTTAGAGTTAAAAATTCATTGTTACTATTTTTTTTATTTGCACTAATAATATCTTTATCTTCAATATGTGCAATATCTTCAATAACATCAACTTTTATAGCAAATATATCTGCATCATCTTCATAAATAATAAACTTTTGAAGAGAATCTGATACCTTATCTAAGTCAGACATAAAAAGGTCTATATCACTCATAGTATGACTAAAACTATCATAAACCTCCTTATCTATCATATTAGATGCTTGTTTTTTATCCACCTCTTTCAATTTTAAAACATCAGAACCATAAAGATGTAAATCTTTATGATTTTGAATTAAATCTTTTAAAATTGCTGTTACTTTATCATCATAGGAATTAAAATTATCTAACCAAATCCCTAATTTACATTTATGAGGGTCTAATGCACCTGTAAAAGTTGCTCCACTATCAACACTTTGTCTTAAACCATCAATCCAAGATTGATGACCAGCTTTTAAAGATGTAAATAGTGTTTCTAACTCCTCTTTATATCGCTGAATACCAATCAGTGTACGAAAATTCATCACTTTAATAACATCATCTTCATAGCTCAACATCCCATCAATAAAAGGATGAGAGTTTGGAATATCGATAAGCTCTGTTGCTTGAATAATTCTTTGAATATTTTCAATATTTAAAGCATATCTATTATTTCCAACTTTAAAAACTATTAAATCTTTCATATTATTATCTTCTTTTTCAGTTTATCAGATATACTCAATAAACCTAACGGGTCGATAGCCATAATAATTTGACCATTTCCAAGAAGTGCTGTTCCACTAAAAAGAGGATGTCCCTCCATAATACCAGTTAAAGGTTTTTGAACAACATCAAGTTGTCCTAAAAATTTATTTACAACAATAGCTAAAAGATTATCTTTAATATTTAATACAACAATAGAAAGTGGTTCACTCTCATCTGTTGTTTCATCTAACATAGATTTAATAAATAGAAGTGGAATAACCTCTCCTCTAATATAGATAAATGGTTCGTTATGTAGATACTCTATCTCTGAATGCTCAAGTTTTACAGTTTCTGAAACAGAATCCATAGGGATACCATAATGAATATCATTCATCTGAATATGTAAAAGTGATGTAACAGCTAAAGACATAGGAATAGCTAAAGTTATAGTTGTTCCTTGGTTTGCTTTAGTTTTAATATTAATACTTCCACCAAAACTTTCAATAGATTTTTTAACAACATCCATTCCAACACCACGACCACTAAACTCTGTAATCTCTTCAGCAGTTGATAAACCAGGGAGTAAAACTAACTCTGCTTTTTCATCTTCACTCATAGCATCTATCTGTTCAGGTGTTAATAAACCTTTTTCTAAAACTTTACCTGCAACTCTTTCAGTATTTATTCCTGCACCATCATCAATAATTTCAATAATAATTCTATCTGATTGTGCATAAGCATTTAGTGTTACTGTTCCACTTACCTCTTTACCTTTTTGCTCTCTAACATCTGGACTTTCGATACCATGGTCAAGAGAGTTTCTCATAATATGAATCATAGGGTCAGCTAACATCTCTATCATATTTTTATCTAGTTTTGTTTCACCACCACTTAACTCTAACTTTACTTTCTTACCAAGTTTTTTTGCAATATCACGCACAAGTTTAGGGTATCTATCAAATACATAAGAGATAGGTAACATTCTCATACCCATAATAAGGTCTTGTAATTGTTCAGTAAGACGATTAATAAAGATATATTTTTCCATAATTTCACGTTTAATAATATCGTGAGTCATTCCATTTACATTATCTGCTAAATATGGAAGTGAATTTTTTGCAACAAGAAGTTCTCCTGCAACATTCATTAAACTATCAATAGACTCTTGGTCTACTTTAACCGTTTTACCAACAACCTGTTTTTTCTCATCTTTTTTAGAAGAGGTTTTTTTAGCTACTTTTGCCTTCACTGGAGCAACAGTTTTTGTTTCAACAACTTCTGAAACTTTTTCTACTACTTTTTCTACTTTAATAGGTTCATCTTTTACAACTGCCGTTTCAACAACAGCTACCTCTCCCTTACCTAATGCAACACTTAGAAAAGATGCTATCTCCTCTTTTGAATTGAAATTTTCAGGCATATTTGGTACAAATTTTCTTACTTTTTCCATCATAGAGATTATTCTTAACAAATCATCATCTGTTTCTATATAGTTTAAAGCTTTCTCTTGCTGTTCTAATATACCTGTTAAAACTGTCTGTGTAACTTCAGTAAGTTCAGGTGTATTTGTATTTTCTACTTGTGTAGAACTACTATTTTGCTCTTCTGATACAGATGAAGAAGTAGATTCTGATGCAGAATATATTTGACCTTTATATAAATTATCAAAAAAACTAGCTAATTTAGTAGTATCAGATTCATCAATAAAACCAACAATATCTAAAAATCTTTCTAATTGATGATACTGTAATGTATCTTTACCTATTAAAGACAATGAACGTTCAACTTCAACTGTGATACCTGCTAAATCAAGGTCATCAGCAATATCTTTTAACTCTTTTAAAGAATCTATCTCAACACCACTATCTCCAACATCAAGAGTAAGCATCTGTGTTATATCTAAAGGTAAAAGATGTATCTCATCTATAAAGTTAAATAAAGCATCCTCTATCTCCTCATAGGTTGCATGGATATAAGCAACTATATGAGTTTTTAAGATAAGACCATCTTCATCTTCACCACTTAAAACAGCCTTAGCATTTTCATTACTCATACATGAAAAAACACCTAAAACTTTATCTCCTAAAAGTGATAATGTATATACAGGGTCATTTCCATAAACCATACAAGAATCATCTACATCAAATAAAACAGCATAAAAATTACTATTATTACAGAAATCTTCATTTAACTCTTTATTTACAAAAGGTAGTTTGTGAGAATTTAATCCTCGTAATGTCTTCATCGGATAATTTATCATCTCTAAAACATTTGTAGCAAGTAAAAAAGGAACTTTCCAATCAGCTTCTACAACTTTATCTTTACCCATTTGAGCATTAAGTTGTTGGATAATATTTGCAACTGTTTCTTCATCCGAATCAACAATCTCTCCACTCTCTTCAGCTGCCTCAATTAAGTTCATAACTTCATCAAAGGCATTATAAAGAGCATCTGTCATACCATCTGCAAACTCTATCTTTTCTGCTCGTAACATATCAAGAAGGTCTTCTGCGTGATGTGTAATCTCTTTGACCGACTCAAATCCTACTATCCCACTACCACCTTTTAAAGTATGTGCAGCACGAAATACAGAGTTAAGAAGTTCAGGGTCATCCCCACCTATCTCCTCAACATTTTGGTCAATAAAAGCTAAATTTTCTCTAGCTTCACTTAAAAATTGTTCTAATAATGGATCCATAAATATTCCCTTAACTCTTAACTAAAATATCAATATATGCTTGAAGTTGTTCAGGTCTAATAGGCTTCGTTTCAAACAGATTTGAACCAACTATATAAGCATTTACTTTATCTTCTTCTTTAGCTTGTGTTGTAACCATTATAATTGGAATTTTCTTTTGCTTCTCTTGTTTTCGTAAATCTTTGATAAATGAATAACCATCCATAATCGGCATATTAACATCTACAAGATACAAATCAATCTCATTATCCAAACTTTTTTCTAATGCTTCCATACCATTTTCAGCTTCAACAATTTCCATTCCCATCGATTTTAAAATCGTTCCATGATAGTTTCTAACTGTTTTTGAATCATCTACAACCATTATTGTTGCCATCATATTCTCCTAAAAAAACTCTATCTTATTAGTTTTTCTTTTAATTCTACTTTTGATAAATCAAAGTATTATCTATTTTTCTAGCTTTAAAAACAGATACTATTCGACTCATATATTCAGCATGCCCTAAAAGCACATAACCACCAGGATTTAACATATCATAAAAGGTCATAGCAACCTCTTTACGTGATGCGTCATCAAAATATATTAACATATTTCTTGAAAAAATAACATCAAATTTTCCCAGTTTTCTCATTTGAGCTTTATCAAATACATTAGCTACTTGAAAATCAACAGTACCTTGTAAATCTTCACTTAGTTCATATCCTAATGCTTTTTTATTAAACCATTTAGAGAGTATTTTTTTAGGTATAGCATGAACCGAACGTTCTGTGTATTTTCCAGCTTGTGCTTTTTTTATAACAGTAGAATCTATATCTATTCCTACAACCTCTATATCTCTCTCCTCAACAACTTTACCCTCTTCCACAATATGTAATATCATAGAGTATGGTTCCTCGCCCGTTGAACATGGTGAAGATAATATACGTAAAGGTCTTGATGCGGGTAAAGTTTGATGAAGCTCAGGTAAAATTCTATTTACTAAAACCTCAAACTGGTCTTTTTCTCTAAAAAAGTATGTTTCATTCACTGTAATAGCATTCATTAACTCTTGAAACTCTTCACCACTTTTATCATCAAATCTAAGTTTAAAGAAATACTTTCTAAAGTTATCCATTTCAAGTTCTGAAGCACGTTTATCTATATATTTTTTTAACTTATCAAAATGTTTATCTTCTTCTAAAAAGATACCACTTTTCCTATAAATAAACTCACCAATCTTTGCAAAATTTTCTGCAGATAAAAGAGTAGACATTTTTATTATCCTTTTATCATTTTAATCGCGCCATCAACAGCAAATTCTGCATAAAAATCTCCAGAAAAACGCTCTTTAAGAGATTCTAAAAGTGGTATATCATCCTCTTCCCCTATCTCACCCATATAATCAACAGCTGTCATAGCTACATTTATATCCTCTTCCGTTTCTAATAACTCGACTAACATATCACGTGATTCACTAAAATCAACATCACCTAAAACATTAATAGCAAATATTCGTAAATCTCTATCATCCCCAATAAGGAACTTAACTATGTAGTATTTTATAGAATCACCAAAATCACGAAGAATAGAAATTCCTAAATTTCTTACATAAGCATTATCAAGTTTTAACAGGTCCATAATTTTTTCTATTGGAACATCATCAGGGTCCATACTTGATATTACAGATGCAATTTTAGTTGAAACTCTTTTATCTATATCTTCCTTATCAATATAAGAGATTAAAAAATCTCCTCCTCCAGTAAATTTAGCTATCTCCTCTATGGCATAATCTTTATTATAGTTATCTTCCTCAGAGTTAAAAAAAGTTATAGCATCTTCTAAAGTTAAAAGTTTTGGTAACTCTGCTATATTTTGTTCAATATGTTTTTTTACTAATGCCATACCTCTACTCCTACTATTTCAGTGTTACAATTTTCTTTAATATCTGTTTAAAATCTAATTGTTCACTCACTCCACCTCTATCATAGGCTTCTCTTGGCATACCATATACAGTTGCACTCTCTTCACTCTCACCTAAAGTATAAGCACCAGCTTTTTTAAGTTCAACCATAGCATTAGCACCATCATCACCTATACCTGTTAAAATTACACCTATCAGGTCTGTTCCATTGAAAACTGTTAAAGCACTTTTCATCATATCATTAGCACTTGGTTGAAAAAAGTTATCACCTTTTTCTCTGTTCTCTCTTATAACGATTTTACCAGATACTTTTTTAGCAAAATTCATATGAACACCACCACGAGCAACATACACATTACCAGGAAGGATTTCCATATTTTGTGCTGTTTCTTGAACTGTTACAGCACTTGCTCTATCTAATCTTTCAGCAAATGCTTTTGTAAACTGCTCTGGCATATGTTGTACTATACAAACTGGATATTTATAATCAGCTGGTAAAGAGGAACATATCTGTTCTATAAGACCCGGACCACCTGTTGATGAACCAATAAGAACTACTTTTTCTATATCTTTAGATGTAAGTGTAGTTACTTGTGTTTCTCTTCTTTGAACACCACTTGCTCTATGTCTTTCTCTTGTTGGTGGTTTTGTTGAGTGTCGTCTTAATCGTCTTGTAGGTATACGACTTAAAGATTTTACTTTAGCTAAAATATCATCACGATTTTCACTTTTACCAACATTCATTGTTCCTGGTTTAGCGATATAATCTATTGCACCCAAATCTAAAGCATTCATTGTAATAGTCGCATCTTCTGTTGTTAAAGAACTAACCATTAAAATTGCACTAGGTCTTTGTTGCATAATCTGCTTCACAGCTTCTATACCATCCATAACAGGCATATTAATATCCATTGTTATAACATCGTATTGTTTTTCAACTGCTTTTTCAACTGCTTCTTTACCATTTTTAGCAACATCTATCTCAAAACCTAATGTTCCTATCATCTCTGTTAATTGTTTTCTTACAAGTGCAGAATCATCAACAATCAAAACTTTCTTAGCCATCTAATTCCTCCTTTATATCTATAATTCTATTAATATCCATCAATAATACTAATCTTTTTCCATCATTAAGATGAAGAATATTCGTAAAAAAATCATCATCTTTTTCTCTAATATGCTCCTCTTTAACAGTCAAAATATCACTGACACTATCAACGATAAAGCCTATTCTATCTCCATTAATATTACAAATAATAATTTTAGAATCTTCATTGATTGTAGTTTCTATATCTAATTTTTTAAAGAGTGATACAATAGTAACTATTTTACCTCTAATATTGATAATTCCATCAATAGAATCGTCACTATATACTATCTCTGTTGATTTTACAAAATCTATAATCTCATCAACACTATCAACTTCAAAAGCATACTCTTTTGCAGATAGTTTAAACACTATCACTTCAAGAGCAGAATCATCATTATTCTCTTGAATATCTACAATATTTTCTTCAATATAGGAGCTATTATCTTCAAAAAGTTTTTCTAATACCTCATTATCTAAAAATGATATTAAAGATTTATTGTCATGAATAACTCCAGAAATTTTCATCTCTTTTAAATCATTTTGCATAGGTTCAATATCGTTAAGTAAAAAGTTTCTTATATCGATAACAGAATCTATTAAAAGAGCTATTCTCTTACCACCATAGGAAGCTATTAAAATACGATTTTTATCACTTTTAATATTTTCAAAACCATAAGTAACACGTAAATCAACTACCAATAAGAGTTCATCTCTTAATGTTATAAGCCCTAAAATATCCTCTTTACTGCCACTAATATCTGTAAAAACTTTATCATCTAATATTATCTCTTGCAGATATTCTATATTAAGAGCAAATTTTTCTCTTCCCATATAAAATATCAAAAATCTAATACTATCTTCCTCTTTTTTCAATTCGTGTTTAACTTTACCTGTCGTTACCTCTTGTGCTTCGATAGAAACAGCAGTTAATTGAGAAATTAATCTATCTAAAGATAAAACTTGAATTAAACTATCTTGATATTTATATATAGCGATGATAGCATCATCATCTTCATCTATATATTCTATGTTTTCTTGATTGACTTCTACTGTATTATATACTTCGCTTACAAGAAGAGCATTTGAAGAGTGTCTATTATTTAAACTTAAAAGTCTACTTTTATAAGCATCTAAATCAACAGATGGCATATCCAGCAATAGATTTAAATCAAGCATAGATACTATACTTCCCGAAATAGAACAGAGTCCTCTAACACCTTTTGGTCTTAAAGGAAGTTGCATAAGCATCGGTACTCTTGAAATTTGGTTTATATCTTCAGTGGATATACCATAATTTTCTCGACCATTTTTAATGATTAATATCTCTTGGATTTGCATCTATATACCTACTTTACCCTTGTTGAAGTTCATCAGCCATTACAGCTAACTCTTCTACGCCCTCTCCTATATGAGAAACTGTTTCAATAATCAATTCACTAGCTTTTCTTGATTCCATAGCATTTCTTGCACTTAACTCTACTGCTTTTTGAATCTCATTGATACCTATCATTACTTGATTCATACCCTCAATATTTTGGTCATTCACTGATTTAAGACCTGTGTATCTATCTAGTAAATCAACTAACATATCTGTAATTCTTACAACATCATTAATAAGTGTGTCGATAGACTCTTGCTCTGTTTCTTGTGATTTTAAAAGATTATGCCAATCATTTTTTACAGTATCTATCTCAGAATTCATAGACTCTACAATATCATTAATTTTTTCCGTGTTTGATTCTGAATCTTTTGCTAAGTTTCTAATATCTGAACTTACAACAGCAAAACCCTTACCAAATTCACCTGCACGAGCAGCTTCAATAGAACCACTAATAGCTAACATATTGAGCTGAACAATAGAGTTAGAGATACTTCCAACTGTTTTATTTACATTTTTGGTCTCTTTTACAATCACAACAAGTTCATCTGCTGCATCATTTCCTTGAGAGATAGAACCAGTAAACGATTCTCTTAATTCAACAACAGTAGCTTTAACACCTGTAAAAGATATTTTTAAAAGGTCAAAGTTTCTACGAGCAATATCTATAAGAGTATCTATATCTTTAGCAGCTACTATACCTGCTTCTACTAAATCTTTATTTTTCAAAGCACTTTGATTTGTACTTTGTGATGATGATTCTATCTGATTTAAAGCATTTGTTACATTTTCTAAAGCAGTTTGAATATCATCCATTGAACCACCAATAGTATCTGCTGAAAGTGCTATATCTTCAGCTGATTTCATAGTATCAGTAGAGTATTTTAACTCCTCTGCAAGATTAGATAACTCTTTAATATCATCTTCAGTTTGTGCTAAAGCGTCTGATTGAATATCTATACCATTTAATGTTTTTTCAACAGAAAGTGCTATCTCTGAAGAAGCATTTGCGATAGATTGAGAACCATCATTTACTTTAGAAACATATGAACTTAAATTTTGAGTGTATGAACTTACATTTCGTGCAGCTTCCACAGAATAAACAGCTATCTTTGTAAGCTCTTCCATTTTCAAACTTAAACTATTTCCAACTACACCATTTCCAGATATAATAGTTGTTGTTGAACCTATACTTTTAATAATACTATCTATACTTCCCTGAATTTTATGTACAAGTTCAGAGATAAACTCAGCATTTTTTTCACTCTCTCCAGCTAAGGCACGTGTTTCATCAGCAACAACGGCAAAACCTTTTCCATGCTCTTTTGCACGAGATGCTTCGATAGCTGCATTTAATGCCAATAAATTTGTTTGGTCTGCGATTTTAGCAATAAAACCAACAGCATCACCAATACTTTGAGAAGACTCTTTTAACTCTTCACTTTTTCTTGATGATTCTTCAGCTACTAGAACTGCTTTATCCATTCTTTTTACAGATTCATTAATCTTAGCTACTGAAGACATTATATTGTCACCCGTAGCAAGAGTAGAAGCGATAACAGTATCAATAGATGTATTCATTCTTATAATATTAGTATTGATACCTTTTACATTTGACAAAGCTTGTTCACTTGCCCCACTATTTTCCTCTGCAGCTGTTGCTATCTGCTCCATAGAAGATTTTAACTGTTCTATGGCACTTACACTCTCTTGTGCATTTTCTAGTATAGTCATAGAGATACCTGCAATACTTTCACTTATTTGTTGCTGTTTTGCCAATGTTCTCTGTTTTCTCTTATCATTCCCAGATGCTACAACTGCTGAAGCTGAAGCTGAACTATTTTTTTTCATCAATGCCATTATAAAATCCTTTTGATACTTAGTCTAATGTTGCATAAAGCTCTTGAGCTTTTCTTATATCTTCACGTGATGGCTTCACTCGTATAGAGATATATTTTGTATTTCCATTTTTATCCATAGAGCGAAGAACTGTTGCAAATACCCAATAATATCCCCCCCCTTTACGACTATTTTTAACATAACCTGTCCAAAACCCTTTAGACTGAACATCATCCCAAAGAGATTTGAATGCTGTTCGTGGCATCTCTGGATGACGAACAATATTATGTGGCTGTCCTATCAGTTCATCTTCTCGCATATTTGCTATCTTTAAAAAAGCATCATTTGCATAAAGTATTGTACCCTTTTCGTCTGTTTCAGATAATAGATACAAATCATTGTATAAAACTTCTCCATCATCCAAAAATGTCAAGCCTTCAGTACTAATGTCATTATTCTTATTTGACATTGTAAACCTCCATGAAAATTTTAATTGAAAAAGGATACTCTTTAGATACTAAAAGCTAAGTTAAAATTATGATAAAATAGAAAAAAAATAGATTGTGTGTATTTGTATAAGGGAGAGAAAGGGAGTTATAATAACTATAACCCCCTCTATTATTTAAAAAGTTTAAACTTAGATATTGTCACGAATTGCTAAAGCTTCAACTAAAGCAAGATAAGCAACTTTATCAGTTCTTTTGAAATATTTCATTAGACGACGACGTTTACCAACTAATTTTAATAAACCTAGTCTTGATGCATGGTCTTTTTTAAAGATTTTTAAGTGTTCAGTTAAGTCACTAATTCTTTCTGTTAAAAGTGCTATTTGAACTTCACTTGAACCTGTATCGTTTTCTTTACGACCATATTTTGCAACAATTTCTAATTTTTTAGCCGAATCTAAAGCCATTTTGGCCTCCTGATGGGTATATTAATCTAACATTTACATAGTAACCTATATAAAGTTGAATGTGTATTCTACCAAATTTATGCTTTATATTAATTTACACTTTGATATAATGTTGCAATTAGATAAATAATATTTGAAGGACATTATATAATTATGAGAAAAGTATTGGTAGTCGATGATAGTCCGACCGTATTATCCCTTTTAAAAAAAGAGTTTCAAAAATATGATTTTATTCAACCATTTTTTGCAACAACATATAAAGAGTCGATGCGACTTATACGTGAAAATCAGTCTGATTTTCACGCAGCTCTTTTAGACCTCTCTCTTCCTGATGCACAAAATGGAGAGATAGTGAAACTAGCAAACTCTCATCATATTCCAGCTGTTATTTTAAGTGCTACAATGGATGAAAAATTAAAAGATACAATACTACAAAAAGATGTAGTTGATTTTGTATTAAAAGATGACCCATCAAGTATAGAGTTTGCTGTTAAATCAATTCGTAGAGCTTTAAAAAATTACGATACTAATATTTTAGTTGTTGATGATTCTCAAACATACCGTAAAGTTATATCTAATGCTCTTAAAGGTATTCATCTTAATGTTTTTGAAGCGGAAAATGGAGAAGAAGCTCTTAAAATTATTCAAGAAAAAGAGAATATCTCTTTAGTTATTACAGATTATGAGATGCCTATTTTAGATGGTTTACAATTAACATTTAAAATAAGAGAAACATATAACAAAGACCAGATGGCGATTATTGCTATTAGTTCTATCGACAATAAAGATATTATCTCTAAATTTTTACGTTTTGGGATTAACGACTTTATTCATAAACCTTTTTCAAATGATGAAATTATAACAAGAATAAATAGCAACTTAGAACTTTTAGACCTTTTTGCAACAGTAAGAGATATGGCAAATAAAGATTTTTTAACAGGTGCATATAACCGACGTTTTTTCTTTAATAGTGGGGAACAAATATTTGCTAAGTCAAGAAGAAAAAAGAAGATGGTAGCTGTTGCTATGATAGATATAGATAAATTTAAAAATATTAATGATAGTTATGGCCACGATGTTGGAGATGTTGCTATTAAACAGATTAAAAAAATCTTAGATAGACAGTTACGAAGTTCCGATTTGATGGCTAGATTTGGTGGAGAAGAGTTTTGTATATTACTTGAAGATATAACTATTAAAAATACTCAGATACTTTTTGAAAAAATTCGTCATGCTTTTGAAAAAAATATTATTACTATTAATAAACTTCAACTTTCATATACAGTTTCTATCGGTATCTCTTATGGATTATTATCTTCTCTTGAAGAGATGATTAAAGTATCTGATGAAGCACTTTATGTTGCAAAAGAGAGTGGAAGAAACCAAGTTGTCATAAAATCATAATATAATATTCAACTTCTTTAGATATAATCATCCACTAAAAATTATATATAAAGATTAAAAAAATATGTTGATAACACGTGCTAGTGAATATGCTATTCTCTCTTTAATTGTTTTATCCAAAACAAAATTACCGATGGATAGTGAAACACTTTCAAATGAGCTTTCTATCTCTAAAAGTTTTTTAGCAAAGATACTCCAATCTTTAGCAAAAAATGGTATTTTAAAATCTTATAAAGGTGTTAATGGTGGTTTTACACTTGCATTAGAACCATCTCAAATCAATATGCTAAATGTTATGTCTTCTGTTGAAGGTAAAACACCAGCTGTTTTTGATTGTACATCAGAAAAAAAAGAGTGTCCTTCAGATAAAGCAAATATCTGTTCTATATTACCATTTTTAAATAAGCTTCAAGGAAAGATAGACTCTTTTTTAGCTGATTTAACTCTTGAAAATATTTTGGAAGATTAAAATCACGTGGAAAATAAACCAAATTTAAAACAACAAGTAGGTCTTTCATTAAATTTTCTCCTAGGTCAAAAAGATTTAGGTGTAGTTTTCTTTGTAATGGGTATTTTAGCGATTATTATTGTTCCTCTACCCTCTGCTATATTAGATGTCTTTTTAACTATCTCTATGGCATTGGCTGTTTTAATCTTACTTATCTCATTATATATTCCCAAACCAACCGATTTAACAACTTTTCCAACACTTATACTTATCATTACTCTTTTTAGATTATCTTTAAATATCGCTACAACTAGAATGATTTTAAGTAAAGGGCATGAAGGTGCTGACTCTGTTAGTAACATTATTACAAGTTTTGGTAATTTTGTTGTTGGAGGTAATTTTGTTATAGGGATTATCGTCTTTGCTATTTTAGTTTTAATAAACTTTATGGTTATCACAAAAGGTTCAACAAGAGTTGCAGAGGTTGCAGCAAGATTTACACTTGACTCTATGCCCGGAAAACAGATGGCTGTTGATGCTGACTTAAATGCTGGACTTATAGATGATGCTCAAGCAAAACAACGCCGTGCAGAGATACTTCAAGATGCAAACTTTTATGGAGCTATGGATGGTTCTAGTAAGTTTGTTAAAGGGGATGCTGTTGCAGGTATTATAATCACTCTTATCAATATTATAGGTGGTTTTCTTATCGGTGTTTTTCAACACGATATGAGTGTTGCAGATAGTGCTTCTACTTTTACACTTTTAACTATTGGAGATGGACTTGTAGGACAAATTCCTGCTCTTATCATCTCAACTGCCACAGGTATTATGATAACTCGTTCATCTGGAGAGGGAGATAACTTTGCTGAAGGTGCTGTAAACCAGATGATGGGAAATGCAAAGATTATGATGATAGTTGGTTTAATCATGATAATGTTTGCTCTTGTCCCTGGGTTACCTACTCTCTCTATGGGATTTGTAGGTATTATGTTTTTTGCTTTAGGATGGGCTATATATAAATATGATAAAGGTGAACTCTCTATTCTTGATGTTGAAGGTATCTTAAACAAAACCCCAGATAACGAAGAAAATCAAGAAACAGAACATAAAAAACCTCAAAAAACAAATGAAGAGATAGCTAAAGAGGAGGAAAAAGCTCTTGAAGATATACTCAAAGTTGAGATGCTAGAACTCACTTTAGGCTATCAACTTATCTCTCTCGCAGACAACTCTCAAGGGGGTGATTTACTTGAACGTATTCGCTCTATGAGAAGAAAAATTGCTTCCGATTTTGGATTTTTAATGCCTCAAGTTCGTATAAGAGATAATCTTCATCTAGCACCTCAACAATATCAGATACTTTTAAAAGGTATCTCTATTGGTGAAGGTACTATTATCCCAGATAAATTTTTAGCTATGGATAGTGGTATGGCAACAGGAGATATTCAAGGAGAGAAAACAAAAGAACCAGCTTTTGGACTTGATGCTCTTTGGATACTCCCTAATGAAAAACAAGATGCTATTATAAATGGTTATACAGTTGTAGACCCTGCTACTGTTATCTCTACTCATATGAGCGAACTTATAAAACGTAATGCTGAAGATTTACTTACTCGTCAAGAGGTTCAAACACTTATAGATAAAATTAAAGTTGATTTTCCTGTTATTATTGATGATGTTCTTAAAGTTGCTCCTATTGGACTTATTCAACGTGTGCTTAAAGCTCTTTTACATGAACGTATCCCTTTAAAAGATATGCTTACTGTGTTAGAAACTATTGCCGATATTGCTGAATTTACTAAAAATGTTGAAGTGATAACAGAACAGGTTAGAGCAAAATTAGCACGTATTATTACACAGATGTATGCAAGTGAAGATGGTGTTATTCGTCTTTTAACATTTGATACAAATACAGAACAGATGATGTTAGAAAAATCTGTTGAACAAGATGGAACAAGAAATCTTCTTCTTAATGTCAATGAGATTAATACACTTATACAAGCAACAAGTACAAAAGCTTCCGAACTGTTACAAAAAGGTGTTTCTCCTATTGTAATTATTGTAGACCCTCAACTTCGTCGTGGATTAGCTGAAATATTTGAACGTTTCTCTTTAGATGTTACTACTCTTTCTCATGCTGAGATTGATTCAAGTGCTACATTTGAAGTGATGGGTTCTATCTCTATAAATTAAAATTAAAAACAAGGTAAAAAATGAACAATAGAATAATTCATCATCTTTCTCACATAGATTTAGATGGTTATAGTTGTCAATTAATAATGCGATACACTCCCTATGAGATAATCAATTACAATGCAAATTATGGTGCAGAAGTAAAACAACGACTAGAGATAATGGTAGAAGCGATTAAAGCAAAAAAACAACCAGCTCTCATCCTAATAACAGACCTCAATCTCAACCCAGATGAATCACGATGGTTACAAAATGAGGTAGCACAACTTAACCGTTCAGATAGAGATGTAAAGATAACTCTTTTAGACCATCACGGAAGTGGAGAAGCAAGTTCTAAAAAATATGATTGGTATTTTCTTGATGTTGAGAGATGTGCTACAAAAATTACTTATGATTATGTAAAAGAGCATTTTAGTTTTGATGAACCAACGTGGATGAACCAATTTGTAAATATTGTAAATGCTGTTGATTTGTGGAAAAAAGATGAGGTAGAAAACTTTGAATATGGTAAAGTTTGTATGCGACTTATCAATGAAACAAGAGAACTAAATAGAACTATGTTTCAAAAAGAGGATAGTAATTATAAACTCTCTGTCCTTATAGAAGCTACAAAACTTATGGCAAATGAAGAAGCTCATATCATCTTAGATGAAAATATTCATCTTATCAAAAAACATTTTTTTCAATTAGATAAAAATAATACTTTAGACAATTTAGCTACAAAATATATAGTCAATCTTTTAGGTGCAAAACGAGCTACAAACACTATCTATTATAAAGGATACAAAGGTTTCTTGAGTTATGCTGTTGGAAACACTTCTATCGTTGGAAATGGCTTTTTAGTAGAGTATCCTGAGTATGATTTTATAGTCGATGTAAGTTATAGAGGTGCGATGAGTCTTCGTGCAAATAACAAAGTAAATGTTGCCACTATCTCAAAAGAGTGGTCAAATGGTGGTGGACATCCAAATGCTGCTGGTGGTAGAATAATGGGATTTAAAGAACAATACCGTTATGATAAAGTAAAACAACAAATAGAAGAGATTATAAATGATAAAGAGGCTATTGCAGGAGAGTTAGAGTATAAACAAGAGAGTTAAATTATAACTCTCTTAAAGCCTCTCTCATATCCTCTATCAAATCTTTACTAGATTCCAATCCACAAGAGATACGAATAAGTCCAGAAGGAACACCACAAGCATTTAACTCATCATCACTTAACTGTTGATGTGTTGTTGA
>Ga0256827_10001060_pt1 | contig 17350 bp, 20 predicted proteins | sample CV84metaG_FD_185977 | JGI IMG/M metagenome (GOLD analysis project Ga0256827, IMG submission 185977) | Hydrothermal vent microbial communities from East Pacific Rise, Pacific Ocean - CV84 | ecosystem: Environmental > Aquatic > Marine > Hydrothermal vents | place: Pacific Ocean: East Pacific Rise... | reverse complement strand
AATAATGTTGCACCTACTGTGTTAAAACTTATGGGACTTGAAGTTCCAAAAGAGATGGATGAAGCATTGATTTAATCTTTACATAAAGGAGCAGGGACTTTAGTCCCGTAAAACGGGGTTGAAACCCATACTCCAAAAGAGCCTAAATTTTTGCAAATTACAGTTTTTCCGTAAACAAGTTTACAGTTCCTCATTATATTTTGGTACAATAAACCATTACGATATTTTATAATAGGTGGTTATTATGGAAAAACAGTTGAAAGAATCGGTAGGCATACTGCTGGCACACATTATTAAAGTAGATAACAGAGATATTGAGAAAGAGGCTCCTCTTTTTTGTGAAATTATGGGACAAAATTTTGATTGTTCTACAGAAGAGGCAAAAACTTTTCTTTATAGTATTATGGATAAAAAGTATGATTTAGATAGCCATGTAGAGGTTATTAACACTGCTTTATGTGAAGATAAACTCTCAAAGTTACATCTTCTGGAGCAGTTAAATCATATTATCTACTCCGATACTATTGCTAAAGAGGATTATAAAGTTTTTGAAAACATAAAAGATAAGCTTTTTAACTGTAAATAGTTGGGCAATATCTAATCTCAAGCATGTTAAAATATATTAAATTATCTAAAGGGTTAAAATGAAATTTTCTGGTTCAAATGTACTGGTAACTGGTGCAAGTAGAGGAATAGGTGCTCAAATTGCTAAAACTTTGGCAGAGATGGGTCTTAAAGTATGGATAAATTACCGATCTGGTGAAGCTGAAGCAAATGCCGTAAAAGCAGAAATAGAAGATGCTGGAGGTAAAGCTGAGACAGTAGGTTTTGATGTAAGCAGTGAAGAGGCTTTTGTTTCTGCAATAAAGTCTATTGTTAAAGAAGATGGAGAACTATCTTACCTTGTAAATAATGCTGGTATTACTAATGATAAACTTGCAATGCGTATGAAAACTGATGATTTTATGTCTGTAATAGAAGCAAATTTAAAATCAACTTTTATTGGTTGTCGTGAAGCAGTAAAAGTTATGGGCAAAAAACGTTTTGGTTCTGTGGTTAACATCGCTTCTATTGTAGGAGAAACAGGTAATGCAGGTCAAACAAATTATGCTGCATCTAAGGGTGGAACCATAGCAATGACAAAGAGTTTTGCCATAGAGGCAGCACCTAGAAATATTCGTTACAATACTATTACCCCAGGTTTCATAGCAACGGAAATGACAAATGTACTTAAAGATGAGGTAAAAGATGCTTTTACAGCTAAAATACCTATGTCAAGATTTGGTGAGCCAAAAGAAGTGGCTGAAGCTGTAGCTTTTTTACTCTCTGATTATTCATCTTATATAACAGGTGAGACACTTAAAGTAAATGGTGGAATGTATATGTAATTTTGCTTAAGCAAAATTACATATATAAAAAATTTATATTGGCTACTAAAATACTCCTTCTTGAAGATGATAAGCTTTTTAATGAAACACTACAGGATTTTTTAGAGGAGGAGGGCTTTTCTCTCGATGCAGCATTAGATCCCTACTCTGCACTTGAACTTACCTATGAATGTAACTATGATCTTTACCTTTTTGATGTAAATCTTCCTTACGAGAGTGGTTTTGAACTTCTTAAAAAACTTCGTCAAAGTGGTGATGTAACTCCTACCATATTTTTAACATCAAGAGATGATAAAGCTTCATTAACCCAAGGTTTTGAGACAGGTGCTGATGATTATATGAAAAAACCTATTGATCTTGATGAACTTCTGCTTCGTATTCAAGCTTTGCTTCGCAGACAGGTAAGAAAAGAGAGAATTATCATCGGTAAATACAGTCTTGATATGGTTGGTAAAGCACTATTTCATAACAATGAAGAGTTAGATATTACTAAAAAAGCTGTTGAACTGTTGGTTTTGCTTGTACAAGCAGATGGTGAAGTTGTAAGTTCCGATAGCATAAAAAATAGACTTTGGGCTGCAGGACAAAATGCAAGTGATGGCTCACTTCGGGTTTATATAACTCAACTTAAAAAATATTTTCCAGATACTATTGTAAATGTACGTGGTGTAGGTTACAGATGGTTAGCATAAAGAGGCAAACTTTTTTTGCAACTTTGGGTTATTTCTCTACTATTACAATTCTTTTAAGTTTTATTTACTGGTTTTTAAAAAATGAAGGTTTTTCTGAATCAAATTTTTTAATAGCAACTCTGTTAGTGTTATTATTGGCAGCTGGCTGGGGATACATAATTGCTACACATTTACTTGCACCAAAGGCAGAGCTTGATGCAAACTTATCGCAACTTAGCTCTGAAATACTGCATGAATTAAATATTCCTCTTTCTACAATTAAAGCAAATACAACATTGCTAAAAAAACGTGCTGAAGATGAAAAGAGCATTAAACGTTTGGAGAGAATAGAAGCATCTTCTTTAAGACTTGAAAGACTCTATAAAGAGTTGGTTTACAGTATTAACAAAGAGATAAATCCTGTAAAAAAAGAGCAATTTTCTTTAAAAATATTACTTCAGGAACGCATAGAAGTTTTTGAAACTTATGATAGAAACAATTTTACCCTAACTGTTGAAAATTTGCAACTCAATGCCGATAAGATAGGTTTTGAGAAAATGATAGACAATTTGCTCATGAATGCAATGAAATATTCTAATAAAATTCACCCTATAGATATAGTAATGAAGCAAAATATCTTGAGCATTACCGACAGAGGCGTTGGAATGAATGAAACCGAGTTACTAAAAGTGTATGAGAGGTATTATCAAGCAGATAGTAAGTTGCAAGGTGAGGGTATAGGACTTGCCTTGGTTAAAGCTTATTGTGATGAAGAGGGAATTGTCATAAATATTAAGTCAAAAAAAGGTTATGGAACAGCCATATTTTTGAATTTAAATAAATTGGTGTTACTTTAATTTTCAATTGTTAATTTAGTGTTAAGTTCTTGATGTAAGTCAATTATGTTTATTATCTTATTTAGTTATAATGAAGAGTGTTTAATAATTTTTGGTTATTAGACAGGTGTTGATTTAGATGTGTCTAAATCTATTTCAAATATTAAAAATTGGAGGAAGAAAATGAGTTATAAGTTAAATAAGCTTTCATCTCTTTTTCTAGGTTCTGCAATCGCTGCTTCAACAGCATTTGGTTCAGGGGCTTTAGAGAAAGTTATGAAAGCAAGAGGCTTAACGGAAAACGATGTTATTCGTGCAGCTAAAACATATCTACCTACTGGTGGTAGAGATGAGTTTGTTGTCTTTAGTTCAGGTGGTCAATCAGGGCAAATGATAGTCTATGGTGTACCATCTATGAAAATACTAAAGTATATTGCTGTATTTACACCTGAGCCTTGGCAAGGGTATGGTTTTGATGAAGATTCAAAAGCAGTACTTAGACAAGGTAACATTAGAGGAAGAGAGATCAACTGGGGAGATACTCACCACCCTGCTCTTTCTGAAAAAGATGGAAAATATGATGGTAAATGGTTAGTTATTAACGATAAAGCAAATCCAAGAATTGCTGTTATTGACTTGGAAGATTTTGAAACAAAACAAATTGTTGCTAACCCTGTATTTAAATCTGATCATGGTGGAGCATTCTTTACTCAAAACTCTGACTATATCATTGAAGCATGTCAATATGCTGCACCATTTGATAACAACTATCACCCTATTGAAGAGTATAAAGAGACATATCGTGGTGGTGCTACATTATGGAAATTTAATTCTGAAATTGGTCGTATAGATCAAAAATCTTCATTTACTATTGAAATGCCTCCATATATGCAGGATTTATCTGATGCAGGTAAAGGTGTTTCTGATGGTTGGGGTTTCACAAACTCATTTAACACTGAAATGTACACAGGGGGTATCGAAGTAGGTATGCCACCATTTGAAGCTGGATGTAGTAGAAATGATACAGACTTCTTACATGTATATAACTGGAAAAAATTGGCTAAATTAGCTGAAGATCCTAAAAATGTAAAAGTTATTAATGGAATGAGAGTTATTCCTATGGCAGTGTCTATAGCAAATAATGCACTATTCCTTATTCCTGAGCCAAAATCACCACATGGTGTTGATGTATCTCCAGATGGTGAATATATTACTGTTTGTGGTAAGCTAGATACACATGCTTCTGTATATAAATGGAGTAAAATTAAAGCTCTTATAGATGCTAAGAAGTTTGCAGGAAAAGATCCTTATGGTATTCCTATTCTTGATATGAAATCTGCTTTACATGGTCAGGTTGAGTTGGGTCTTGGGCCTTTACATAACCAGTACTCTAATGTAGATGGTGAAATTTATACTTCACTTTATGTTGATAGTCAAATTGTAAAATGGAACTATAAAACACTTAAAGTACTTGACAAAGAGAATGTACACTATAACGTTGGACACCTTTGTGGTATGGAAGGTAAATCTGCTGATCCTCAAGGAAAATATATTATTTCTTTGAATAAATTGGCAATTGACAGATTCCAGAATGTTGGACCATTACACCCACAAAACCACCAGTTAATAGATATTTCTGGTAAGAAAATGGATCTTCTTTATGATATGCCAATTCCTTTAGGTGAACCTCACCAAGCAGTTGCTATTAGAGCGAGTAAACTTCACCCTAAAGTAAGATACCAAATGGGTACAAATACTAAAACTGGTAAACCTCATAAAGGTAAAACACTTGCTGGTCAAGAGAAAATTGTAAGAGAAGGTAATAACGTTACTGTTTATGCAACTATGGTACGTTCACACATTAACCCTGAGAGAATTACTGTAAACAAAGGTGATATTGTAACTATGCATATTACTAACCTTGAGAGAGCAGAAGATGAGACTCACGGATTTACAGTAGATAACTTTGATGTCCACATGTCACTTGAGCCAGGTGAAACTTCAACTATTAAGTTTAAGGCTGACATAGAAGGTGTATTCCCTTACTATTGTACAGAGTTCTGTTCTGCACTTCACTTAGAGATGATGGGTTACTTAATGGTTAAAGACCCTAATAAAAAATATGTGTCTGCACAAAAACTTAAAATGAAAACAATGACTCCTGCTGAGCTTAAAGCTGAGTATGATAAAACAGTTGCTGTAAATGCTGCTACTGATGCAGTTATTCAGTCTGTTGTTAAGTTCTTGAAAGATAACAAATTTGCTGAGCATAAAGTTGTAGCTGATCTTGTTGATGATGCATTCGCACAATATGGACAGATTAAAGAGCAAAAAGAGAAAGCAAATGCTGCAGTTAAAGCTGGAGACATGGATAAAGCAATTCTTTTTGAAAACATGATTTGGCAGCTAATGGTTAAAACAGCAGATGTTGGTATTAGAGCAAAAGATGCACTAGTAAGACTTATTGCTACTAAACAATCTACAGAAGCTGAACGTGGATCAAGAGCCTTTGATGAAGGTGGTTGTTCAGGTTGTCACGTAATAGGTAAAGTATCTTCAGGTCCAGACTTGACAGGTGTATTACAGAGACATGAAAATGGTGAAAAATGGGTTGCTGACTTTGTTAAAGCACCAGAATCTAAATTTAAAGATCCATATGTTAAGGGTATGATTGATTACTTCAATCTTAAAATGCCTAATCAACATATGAGTAAAGAAGAGATTAAAGATATTATTGAATACTTTAAATGGATTGATGAAAACGCTAACCTCTTTTAGAATATACTTGGTCAAAGGCTTCGCCTTTGACCTTTAAAAACACTTTTATTTAACTACTTTTATTCCCCTTTTCTCTATAAATATAACTACAACTTATTACTTTTATAAGCTAAGCTCATGAATTGATTTTCGTCAATCTGTTTTGAATAGAGTTTAGATATAATCATCAAAATTATTATTTTCGTAGATATTTATCTATGAGATAATGTCATTCTTAAAGGAGAAACAATGCATCCAAGTTTTATGAAAGCAAAAATATTTGCTGGGCTAGCTTTGGTTATTTTGACATTTGCTTTTACAATCCCAATTATTACTTTTCATGGGACACTCAATAAAATAGGTACTGGCAATGTGGAGGAGATTTCACCTCTAACGGCAAAGGTATGGAACCTGTATAACGAGGGGCGTTATAAAAGTGTAACAACACCTAAAGAGGCACACAATGATTTGATGAAAATGATTGATACTTCTTCAGAAATTGGTAGTGCTTCTATGCCTATATGGGCAGTTTCGCTTGAAGCTCCAAATTATCCGAAAGAGGCATTTCCAGAAGGAATACCTGTATTTTTCCACTTTGATGGATATAGTGGAGAAGTGCATGAAATGAATACAATTAACCACTATGTAGGAATGGATCCTATGTGGGTAGGTGGACATTTTGAACGTGCTATAGGACCATATGCAATGTTACTGTTAACACTTCTATTCATACTCTTTATTGCATACAATAATAAATTGTTCACTGTAGCTATGTTAATACCTGTTTCATTACCAATTCTTTTTATAGCAGATTACTCTTACTGGCTCTACTGGTTTGGTCATAATCTACATGACTGGGGTGCATTCAAAATTAAGCCATTTATGCCAACTGTATTTGGTGATGGAAAAATTGCACAGTTTACAACACACTCATATCCTACAATAGGATTTTATATGTTATTAGCAATAAGTATTTTAAGTCTTTTGGCATTCTTTTCAAAAGTAAAAGCTATGAGAGAATCAGCATAATATTAATCTTACAGGAGCATGTGTGATTAAATACATTTTTGTATTTTTATCATTGTTAAGTTATCTAAGTGCAAATGTACTGCAAAATGCCATTGACAAGGCACCAATTGGATCTATATTGAAACTTCCTGCTGGTGTTTACAAGGGTAGTATAGTTATTAATAAACCTATTACAATTGTGGGTAAAGAAGATGGTGTAATCATAGATGGTGAGGGTAATGGGACAGTCATTACTATTAAGGGTTCATTTATTACGCTTAAAAATCTCAAGATTGTAGGTAGTGGAGATAGACATGAAAATCTTGATTCTGCTATTAAAATGTCTGATGGAAAGCAGTGTGAAATTAGTCACTGTAAAATAGATGACTGCCTTTTTGGTATAGATATGCAAATGGTGTCTAACTCTATTATAGAAAATAATAGTATTACTTCAAAAGATTTTGATTTGGGTTTGCGTGGAGATGGTCTTCGTCTCTGGTATAGTAACGATAACATTATTAAAGAAAATTCACTAATAAAATCGAGAGATATGGTTGTATGGTATTCTCATGGTAATAAGATTGTAAAAAATTACGGTAGGGAAAATCGTTACTCTCTTCATTTTATGTATGCTGGTAAAAATCTGATTAAAGATAATACTTATGAACTTAACTCTGTAGGTATTTTCTTTATGTATTCTAAAGATAGTATTGCCATAGGTAATGTTATTAAGAGTTCTTTAGGTGCAACAGGTATGGGCATAGGTTTGAAAGATGTGACCAACTTTACGCTTAAGAACAATACTGTGCTTTATAATGCACAGGGATTATATATAGATAGGTCATCTTTTGATCCAGGTACTCACAATTGGATTATTGGAAATAATATTTTATATAATGCAGAAGGTTTACACTTTCATTCAATTTCTGAAAATAATATTATTAAAAATAATACTATCATGGGAAATATAGAAGATATTGTGAATGATAGCCGAGGCTCTAAAACAGATAAAAATGATATAGTAGGAAATTACTGGGATAAATATGAAGGATTTGACGTAGATGGAGATAACATAGGTGATACACCACATAAGGTATATCAGTATGCAGATCAACTTTGGGTCTATAATCCTGATGTGAAATTCTTCTATGCATCTCCAGTAATTACACTACTTAATTTTTTAGCAAAATTGGCACCTTTTACAAAACCATTGTTTTTAATGGAAGATGAAAAGCCAAAAGTTAAAATTAAAGGATAAACATGGCAAAAATAAAAACAGAAAGAAGAGAATTCATAAAATATTCAACATTGGGTATTTTAGGTGCTGTTTTCGCTGGTGGATTTGTCTTTAGCCCCATAGCAGTTAAAGCAGAGAATAGACTTCGTCCTCCTGGTGCAGTAAATGAAAAAGAGTTTCATGCACTATGTATTAAGTGTGGGCAGTGTCTTCAAGTTTGTCCTTATCACTCTATCAAATTGGCAGATATTGGACATGGTCATGGTGTAGGAACACCTTATATTGATGCAAATGAGAGAGGTTGTTATGCTTGTACAGCAGTGCCTTGCGTACTTGCCTGCCCAAGTGGTGCGCTAGATCACTCTTGTGAAAAAGCAGAAGATATTAAAATGGGTATTGCTGTATTGGAATTTCCTGATACTTGCTTGGGTATTACCAAAACACCTGTACCTAAAGGCTACAATGACAAAATGCATGCTTTCATTGATGGTACAAGAAATGTAACAGAATTAGAACTCAAACTTCTTGAAAAGTTTGATCAGTATGAGGGTAAAGCATGTACATTATGTGCAGATATTTGTCCTATTCCAAATCCTATGTCAGCTATTGCTATGGTTCCTGATAGTAAGGGTGGTCATAAACCAGAAATATATGATGGATGCATAGGCTGTGGTGCTTGTCAGGAAGTTTGTCCAACTTCTATACCTTCTATTGTAATTAAACCAAGAATTAGTTATGAACAATTTTATAAAAGTTAGGAGAAAAGATGAAAATAACAAATAAAAAGTTTTATATTTTGGCTTCTAGTTTAGCACTAACAGTTTTTTTAACAGGCTGTGGTGAAGATAAAAAAGAAGATACCAAAAAAGAGCAAAGTAATATCTCAAAAATAGAACAAGCAGCTAAAATAGAAGTTGTTAGTAATAAAAATGCAAAAGAGATAAAAGTTAAAGAGAAAAAGAGAGATAAGTCACAAGATAAGTCTTATTATTATGATTACGATATTAAAAGTGAATATGACCCTAATGCAAGACCTGCCAATAAAGATGCTGCTGTAAGAGCTAAGCCTAGAACAGCGATAGATGCCAATATGAATATACGCAGTCCTTATGAAAAGGTGCAAATATCTATGTTAGTTGGAGAATTGAGTAAAACATTCAGAGTTAAGTGTTCTGCTTGTCATGATGACTATGCAAATGGTATTATTGGTCCTTCTCTTCTTTCCAGAGATTCAGACTATATCTATGGGAAAATAGCAGATTTTAAAACAGGTAAAAAATCAAATCCTCTAATGACAGATCTTATCAATATGATGAGTGATGAAGAGATAAGGGTTTTGGCAGATGAAATTTATAAATTTAACAAACAAATAAAAGAGATGAGGGAGAAGAAGTAATGAAGAATATGATTGTAGGTATATTGGTATTATTGCTTGTTGCTGTTGCTGGTTGGGTAGCATCAAATGGTGGAGCATATAACGGAGGAGAACATGGAAAAGTTATCGCAAATATAGGTAATATGGCTAATGCAGCTACTCAAAAGATTAAAGAGAAAGATGATAGACAAAAAGAGAATGATAAACTTAATGCTTTAAGAGATAAAGCAGGAAATGCAGGTGCATTTAAAGTTAGTAGAGCATATAAAAGTAAATGTTCCTCTTGTCATGGTGTAAATGGTTCAGGATTCCAAAATGGAAAACCTATGATGGGACCTAAACTTTTCGGACAAACTTCAGATGTGATTTATAAAAAGTTGATTGAATTTAAATCAGGACGAAAAGAGAATGTTGTTATGAAGGGGCTTCTAATTTCATTGAATGAAGATGACTTGAAAGTATTTGCAGATGAGATTGGTGAGTTTCCAGCAAGAGCAGAAGCGGCTAAACAGTAATAGTACCTAAAAAGGAAGTATAGTCATGGATAAGTATAACAATAGAGAGACCATTAAAAATTCTACATTTTGGTCTACATTTTTCAACACATCAAGGGAGGGTAAAAAACTTCTTAGTTACCGTTCAAAAAGATGGATATTGGTAATTGCCATTCATCTACTGTTCTTTTTATCGTTTGCTATAGATATACAGACTTTAGAAGGAACTTTAAATGGTTCAAGATTTTTAGGATTTCATCTTATTGATCCTTTTACCACAATGGAAATGTTTTTAGCAGAGCATCATTTGCATATTAACATTATCATTGGTACAAGTACGATTGTTCTGTTCTATCTTTTAGTAGGTGGTAGAAGTTACTGTGCTTGGGTATGCCCTTATGGTATATTGAGTGAAATTGGTGAGAAATGGCACAATACACTTGTAAAGAAAAAAATTATAAAAGAGATAAAATTCGACCATAGAATACGCTATATATTTTGGGTCATTTTTCTAATTTTATCATTTACTAGTGGATACCTTGTATTTGAAACATTTAATGTTGTTGGTATTTTAAGTCGTGCAATTGCTTATGGTTGGTCATTGGCTCTTATTTGGGTTTTACTTGTTCTTGCACTTGAAGTGTTTTTCTCCCGTCGTGCATGGTGTACATATCTTTGTCCCATAGGAACAACTTATGGGATATTAGGAAAAGTATCGGCACTTAGAATAGAGTGGAATGACAATTGTGACTCTTGTATGGTTTGTCATGATGTCTGTTTTGAAAATCAGGTTTTGGAGATTACAAAAGCCAAATATAAAAAACAGATTGATGAAAAAGAGATTAAAACAGCATATATTACAGGTGCAGACTGTACACTATGCGGAAGATGTATTGATGTATGTCATGAAGATGCATTGAAATTTGATTTTAGATTAAAGAGTTTGGTATAGATGATTAAAATAAAAGATTTGAGTAAAAAGTTTGAAAAAACTTTATCTCTTGATAGTGTAAACCTAAATTTTGTTAAGGGAGATGCCGTAGCACTTATGGGTGCAAATGGTGCAGGTAAAACAACACTTATACGTTCTATATTGGGGTATTATCATCCAAATAGTGGTTCGGTATCTGTTTTGGGGTTAGATCCAATTAAAGAGCGTACAAAAGTTTTAAAACATATCTCTTTTGTACCTCAGTTACCACCTCCTATTAAATTGAGTTTAGGAGAACTTATTTTTTATGTTTGTAAAAGTTCGGGTGTAGATGAAAAGCAGATATATCACTATGCAAATAGAATGAAATTAGATGTAAAAACAAATATAAATAAATCATTTTTTAAACTTTCTGGTGGAATGAAACAGAAACTTCTTATAGCTATCTCTTTAGCAAAAGAGAGTGAAATTGTTATATATGATGAGCCAACTGCAAACCTTGACCCTAAGGCAAGAGATGATTTTTATGCTTTAATACAAGAGAGTCAAAAAGAGAAGTTATCTCTTTTTGTTACGCATAGAATAGAAGAGGTAGAAAACATAGTAAACCGTAAGATCTATATGGATTTAGGTAAGGTAGTTTTAGATGAACGCTGTTAGGCTACTCTTTATCTCTTTTCTGATTTTGCTAAGTTTTAGTGGCTGTGAAAAGGGAAAGATCAGTACAGAGTTGCATGAAGTACATTGGGATCGTGATATGTGTGCAAGATGCAAGATGGTAACAAGTGACAGACGTCATGCGGTACAGGTAATTAATCCTGAAAATGGTAAATCATATATGTTTGATGATATTGGATGTGTATTGCTTTGGTTCGATGATGAAAAAATAACATGGAAAGATAAAGCAAAAATCTGGATTACAGATGTAGATACAGGTAAGTGGATAGATGCTAGAACAGCATTTTATGATAGTCACAATATTACACCTATGGCGTATGGATTTGCTGCACATGCCACAAAAGAGAGTATTAAAGCAGGAGAAGAAATCTTGCATTTTAATGCTCTGTTTGAGCGTATTTTAAAAATAGAAGAAGAAAATAATAATAGGAGAGCATATTGAAAAATTTACTTTTAATCGCTTATCTTGATTTGAAAGAGTCTATTAGAGCCAATTGGTTTATTGTCTATTCCATTGTATTTGGTGGATTGATAGCACTCTTTTTTATTGCTGGAATTACAGAGTCTCAAGTGATGGGATTTTCAGGTTTAAGCAGATTGTTACTGATGTATATTCAAGTGACTATTGTTATTTTGCCTATTTTTATTCTTGTAACAACAGTACGCTCTATCTCTGGAGATAGAGACAGTCATATTTTGGAATATATGCTCTCATTTCCAATTTCACTTAAGCAGTATTATTGGGGTAAAGTTTTTGGACGTTTTATTACTGTTTTCTTACCTGTATTTATGGCAATGTTTTTTGCAATAATTTATGGAACATTTAAAGGGGCAAGTGTACCATGGGAAATATTTTTCCTATATACAGGACTACTTTTTGCAATGTCATCTGCTTTTTTAGGAATTGCTTTTTTTGTATCGTCCATTGTTAAATCTTCTGAAATGGCTCTAGGAATTTCATTCTTTGTATGGATATTCCTTTTAGCATTTATAGATATTGCACTAATCTCCCTTATGATGCAGCAGCGTCTTAATACAGAGTTGATTATTGGTATTGCAATGATCAATCCAATGGAAATTTTTAGAGTGGCAGCTATTTCACTGTTTGACCCTCAGTTGACTGTTATGGGTCCAGTTGCCTTCTATATATTAGATATGATGAGTCAACGTCTGTTTGTACTAATTTCTGTTTTATACCCTGTACTATTAGGGGTATTATTTGCCTTTATGGGATTTAGAATATTTTCCAAAAAAGATTTAGTTTAAAGGATAAAAATGATAAAAAAAATACTTATAGTTGTAGTACTATTCTCTGGGGCTTTATTTGCTAATGACGATGTTAAACCTTTTAATGTAAGTCCTAAATATTTCTTGACTTATGATAAAAACACCACATGTCTTGTAAGACATTTAAAAGTTTATAAAGAGCCAAAATGGGTAGCAAAGATAGAAGTTAGAAATGGTAAAACAGTCTATTTTTCTTCTCCTAAATCTATGTTTGAATTTTATTTTAGACCAGGAAAATGGTTTGATGTAGGTGTGAAAAGTGAAAGAGATTTTTCAAAAATTGTTGTGACCAATTATAATAACATGAAACCAATTAATGCAGAAACTGCTTATTATGTTTACGGAAGCCATATTACATCTCCTGCAGGTGATGATCTTGTTGCTTTAGAAAGCAAAGATGAAGCAGAAAAGTTTTCAAAAAAATACCATGGACAAAGAGTTTTAAAGTTTGATGAAGTGTCAGATGCACTTATTAGACTTTTAAATGGAAGAATTTAGGTAAAGGATTTTTAATATGAATAAACCAACACCCAGAGATGAAGAGATTAAACTAGATCCAAAACGATACATAGTAAGTGAAACTGATGAAAAGGGTAAAATTACTTTTGTCAATGCCTACTTTATGGAAGTAAGTGGATACACAAAAGATGAACTTATGGGGAAGGCTCACAGTATTGTACGCCACCCTGATATGCCAAAGGTAGTATTTAAACTTTTATGGGAAACTATATCTCAAGGTAAAAATATTAATGCTGTAGTAAAAAATCTTGCAAAAGATGGACGTTACTATTGGATATTTACTGAGTTTGAGACTAGAAAAGATACAGATACAGGTAGAATTATAGGTTATCATGCTGCCAGAAAAAGTATCTCTAAACATGTACTTGAAATTATTGCAGATTTGTATGCAAAACTTTTGGAGATAGAAAAAGCAGAAGGTGTAGATGCATCTGAAAAATATCTTATATCATTCTTGAAAGAGAAGGGTGATGATATAGAGTTTTCTAATATTATGGAAGAAATTCATAGATTTTATTAAACATTAACACTGATTTAACACTAATGTATTATTATAAATTATTAAAACTATAAGGAAATGATATGACGAGAATTAAAATTCAGTACAAGCGAGGCACTAAATGCTGAGTCGTAAAAAACTATTATTAACACTGTTAGCATTAGGAGTTGCAACAACATTTGCACAGGCAGAGATGAAATGCCAAGCGGGTAAATGTGGTGCAGCTATGAAATCAATGCAAAAACCTAAGAAGATGATGAAAATGTTTCAAGCTGTACCAAAAGGTAAAGCAATACTACTTCAAGATGGTAAAGCGAAGGCATTTTGTCCTGAGTGTGGTATGACATTGCCAATGTTCTTTAAAACAAATCATGTAGCAACAGTGAATGGAAAAATAAAACAGTACTGCTCTATGCACTGTTTAGTTGATGATGTTAAGAGTGGAGCTAAACTTACAGATATAAAAGTGGTAGATGTGACAACACTTAAATTTATTTCTGTAGAGAAAGCTACTTATGTTGTAGGGTCTGCTAAAAAAGGGACTATGTCAATGGTAAGTAAATATGCCTTTGCCAATAAAGCTGATGCAGAAACTTTTGCAAAAGCAAACGGTGGTAAAGTTGTTGATTATGCTACTGCATATAAAACAGCAGAGAGTGACTTTGCCAATGATGGTAAGATGATTGCTAAAAAACAAGCAATGATGGCTAAAAAAGGTGAAATGATGTATGCTAAACTATGTCAGAAAACAGACAAAAAGTTTTCTACTACTGCAGAAGCCAAAGCCTTTATTATAGATAACAAATTATGTAAGAATTTAAATCCTAAAAAGACACAAGCAATAGGGCTTTTCCTGAAAAATAGATGATAAAAATATTATTATTCACTTCATTGATATTTGGATCACTCTTTGCCAATGAGCAGAGTTTGGCAAAGATTGCTAAACTCTCAAATAAAGGTGAAAAGATTGTTAAAACTCTTTGTGACTCGCCTAAACTTCCTTTATCTGGAGGAAGTATTGAACAAGTAATTAAAAAGATTAAATTGTCTAAAGCTTGTCCTCCCCTCTCTAAAACAAAATTAAAAGCAGTTGCATATTATGTTAGCAATGGTACTATTAAATTGTCAGCTAAACATTTAGAAGTTCCTGTTAATGCTAAATGTCCTGTTTGTGGTATGTATGTTAGTAAATACCCAAAGTGGGCAGCATTTATGCGTATTGGTGAAAAAAAATACTATTTTGACGGTGTAAAAGATATGATGAAATATTATATTTTTGATGGAGACTTTATTTATGATAGAAGTAAGATTTCTGAAATAATAGTAAGTGATTATTATACACTTGAAAAAATTCCTGCAAGAGAGGCAATATATGTACCTGACTCAAATGTTTTTGGTCCAATGGGACATGAATTAATAGCATTTAAAAGTAAAAAGAGTGCTAAAACATTTATGGCTGAACATGATGCTAAAGAAATGATTTTATTTGATGATATTACTGATAAAATAGTAATGTCTTTAGATGGCATAGAACAGTAAAAGATGAGATTTGAGCAGTGATTAAAGAATTTTACTTAGTTATATCAATGGTTTTAGCGTTGGCAGGTTTTATGATAGTTCATTATATGAATTATGATGGTATGGCTTCACAAACTATGTTAAGCTCGGTTGCAAAGGTAACAAGGTTCTCTTCTCCATCACTTAGTGTTGCTTACTATGAACCAAGAGTTCTTTTTTATGAAGATGCTATAAATCCTGCCTATCCTCAAATGCAAACTATAAATAGAATGGATCTTGTTTATGCAGAGTAATGCTTTTTTACATTTTTTAAGTCTGTTACTTTTTAAACAAAAAGGTAAACATATTGGGGCAGTATTAATCTCTGTCATTATTATTTTTCTTTTAAGCTCTGTACTCTTCATCTCATCTTCTCTTCAGCATACTCTTATGGATACGCTAAAAAATCAATCAGATTTTTCAATGAGTAGAGTACAAGCTGGGAAAAGTATAAATACACCCATTGAGTGGGTAGATAAAGTAGTTGAGATAAATGGTGTTTCAAAAGTAGCTGCAAGAGTTTATGGTAGGTATTTTTTTGCACCTCGTGAAGAGTCTTTTTTAGTGGTAGGTGTTGATTTTTTTGATGAACACAGTTCTAAAGAACTTCAAGTACTTACTGAGAAGTTAAATCTTAAAGAGTTTTTATCTACTGACAGTATGCTTGTTGGAGAAGGGGTAAAACACTTTTTATCAGAACACTACTATAAAGAGTATTTTTCATTTAAAACTCCCAAAGGAGATTTTAAAAAGGTAAAAATAGCTAAAACGCTCCCCTCTCAAACTAATCTTATAGCTAACGATATGATTATAATGCCTATTGATTTAGCTAGAGAAATATTTGGGTTGGGAGAAGATGAAGTAACAGACATTACATTTAATGTTCCAAATGATGCTGAATGGGACAATATAATTTCAAAGTTACATCTACTTTTTTATGATGTACGTGTTGTAGAAAAAAGAGAAATTAAAAAGGCTTATGAAAATCTCTATAACTATAAAGGTGGTCTTTTTTTAATTCTGTATCTTGTAGCAATGATAACATTTATGCTTATTCTTTATCAGCGTTACTCAATGGTATATTCTACAGAGAGAAAAGAGATAGGCATACTTCGTGCTGTGGGATGGAGTATAAAAGATATTTTAAAACTGAAATTTTATGAAACAGTAGTGGTTGTACTGGTGAGTTTTGTACTGGGTGTTGTATTGGCATATTTGTATGTTTTCATATGGGATGCACCACTATTGAGTCAAATATTTTTAGGAGGTGCAAACTTGCCTAACAATGTTAAGTTTAGACCTGTTTTAGAGTTTGGTTTGTTAGGGTCTATTTTCCTTTTTTATGCTATTCCTTTTCTTGCTGCGGTACTCATACCTGCATGGAAGATAGCGGTAACTCCACCTAAAGAGGCAATGCTATGATTGTAAGCAGTGAAGATGTAGGAGTGATGAGATGATGGTGAGTATTGAGAGTGTGAGTAAGGTATTTAATGAGGGGACTCCACAAGCTTTTAATGCACTTAAGTCCATAAGTTTGGAAGTTGCTAAAGGTGAGACTATGATTTTGAGTGGTGTAAGTGGTAGTGGAAAATCAACACTACTCTCGCTCATAGCAGCATTAGATAAACCAAGTTCAGGAAAGATTGTAGTAGAGGGAGAACTCATCTCTAAGCTTCCTGATTTGCATGCTTCAGCTTACCGTGCAAAAAGTATTGGGGTTATATTTCAGCACTTTAACCTTTTGGAGTCATTGAGTGTTGAAGAGAATGTTATTGCACCACTTATTAACTCTGGACTTGATATTGGCAGTATCAAAGAGATGGCAGTAAAGAGTATGCAGAGTGCAGCTATTTCACATAAAGCATCACAGCAAGTTAAAGAGTTGTCTGGTGGTGAAAAACAGCGTTGTGCTATTGCCAGAGCTTTGGTGCATGAACCAGAACTTATTATTTGCGATGAGCCAACAGCTAACTTAGACAGAGCAAATTCACTTAAATTCATAGAGATACTTAAATTACTTCATGAGAGAGGTAAAACCATCATCGTTGCCACACATGATCCTCTTTTTGAAACACTCTCTTTTGTCTCTAAAGTAGTACATATGGAGGATGGG